>Ga0334901_1000174_pt1 | contig 103791 bp, 85 predicted proteins | sample GraSluR3_MG_3_FD_207216 | JGI IMG/M metagenome (GOLD analysis project Ga0334901, IMG submission 207216) | Sludge microbial communities from methane-producing bioreactor in Wageningen University, Netherlands - Granular Sludge_15_08-R3 | ecosystem: Engineered > Bioreactor > Anaerobic >... | reverse complement strand
ATTAACCTACAACAGGGTGTCGTTTTACAGAATATAACGTGTGGTTCCGATTTTTTCGCGTCGCTTTGGTCAGACTTATACCGAAAACATCATGTAGTTCATGCCGAAAGCAAAGTGTCGTCTAACAATAGTCAAGATGAGCGGGAGAATGCCATCAAACGATTAGAAGATATTGACCGCGATGACCATTTAGACTATATATTTACAGTGGATATATTTAATGAAGGTGTTGATATCCCTTCCATCAATCAAATCATCATGTTACGGCCAACCCAATCTGCTATTATTTTTGTTCAACAATTAGGCCGTGGCCTTCGTCACACAAAGAATAAAGATTTCGTTGTCATCCTAGATTTTATCGGTAATTATAAAAACAACTTTTTAATTCCTATTGCTCTGTCTGATGATCGAAGTTTTAATAAAGATACTATTCGTCGTTTTGTTGCTGAAGGCAGTCGGGTGATTCCTGGATGCACCACTATAAATTTTGATGAGATTGCAAAGAAAAAAATATATGAAGCCATCGATCAAGTGAATTTTAATAGTGTTGCCTATATCAAAGAGAGTTATCAAAATCTCAAATATCGACTTGGTCGCATACCTAGCCTTATGGATTTTGAAGACCATCAATCCATTGATCTTGCCCGATTATTCGAAAATTCATCACTTGGTTCATACCATACATTTTTATCAAAGTATGAAAAAAATTATACTACTCACTTTAGTGATATTGAAGTGGAAATCCTTGAATTTGTTTCTAAAAAACTCGCTATTGGCAAACGTCCTCATGAGTTGATTGTACTTGATGGTATTTTGAATCAAGAGTCTAATCTTATAAATAAATTAAAGGATATTCTCAAGAAACAATACGGAATTGAGTTCTCTGAAAAAACAAAAACAAACGTCATCAATGTATTAACGAACCAATTTGCAACCGGTGTTGCCAAAAACACCTATCAAAATTGTGTTTTTCTTCAGACAAATGAAGAAGGTATTATTGCTCATCCAGTTTTTTGCCAATTGCTTGAAAATATTGAATTTAGAAGCACCCTTCAGGAACTTATACACTTTGGTTTATATCGCTATGAAAAGTATTATGGCACACCCTATAAAAAGACCAGCTTTCAACTATATCAAAAATATTCTTATGAAGATGTTTGTCGTTTACTAGAGTGGGAGAAAAACGTTGTCTCATTAAATATTGGTGGTTACAAATATGATAATGTGACTAAAACATATCCCGTTTTCATTAATTATCATAAAGAAGATGACATCAGTGATTCTATAAAATACGAAGACCGTTTTTTATCAACTTCTATTTTAAAGGCAATCTCAAAATCAAAGCGAACCTTAGAATCAAACGATGTCGTTACTGCCTACAATGCTGAAAAACTAGGTGTAAATATGGAACTTTTTGTTCGCAAAAATAAAGATGATAAAAGCTCAAAGGAATTTTACTATCTCGGCCGCATGAGAACCATCGGAAATCCACAAGAATTTCTCATGAATGGCTCCGGGTTAAGTGCCGTAGAACTTACTTATCAACTCGATACACCTGTGCGCGAAGAACTCTACGAATATATTACTGAAGCGTAAGCCAAATGGCTTACGCTTTACATTTGCCTTTCAAAAACAGACTAAGAATATTTGCTAATTTGATATTTTATAGTATAATTTAATTATGATTCAAACCTCAAAACTAATTATATTTAAACGAAAGTTGGTGTTATTATGACATTAGCACAAGAATTTATTCAAGAATTTGAACAATTATCTGACAACAGAAAACGAGAGGTTATTGATTTTATTGAATTCATTAAACAAAAGGAAAATAAGAGCATAGAAAATGCTATGAATGAAATCATTACTGATAATTTAGATGCACTAAAGGAGTTAGCAAAATGAAAATTATCACTAGTGAACAGGTGAAAATATTTCATAACAAAATAATCCAAGCATCTGGAGGCTCTCTTGGGATAAGAGATGAAAAGTTGATTGATAGTGCATTAAATCGCGGAATCAGTACTTTTGATGGAAGTGATTTGTACAAGACCGATTTCGAGAAAATTTCTGCAATTACCCATTCATTAATTACAAATCATGCATTTGTAGATGGTAATAAGCGCATAGGTATTGCTGTTATGTTATTATTACTAAAGTTAAACGAAATATCTATTTCATATTCTCAAGAGGAGCTTATTGATCTTGGATTAGGAATAGCCAATGGCTCAATAGCTTTTGATGAAATCATTAACTGGTTACTTCATCACATCGCATAATACTCGATACACCTGTGTGCGAATAACTTTACGAATATATTACTGAAGCGTAAGCCAAATGGCTTACGCTCTTTTTATTGTACATAGTTTTTTATAGCATCTCTTAAAAACTTGGTCATACCTTTATTCTCCGGGTCATAATAGGCGCTAAAGCGTTCATCCGCTACATACATTTCAGCCACGCCCATATGCGCTTCTTTTGAATATGTATCCCAGTAAAAGCTAAGCCATTGTCTATGCAAATCTGCAGTTCTTTGCACTTCTTCTCCTGCTGGATTTCCTGATTCAAAGGCTTTTTTTAGAGATTCCAATACAGCCTCTTCAAGTCGTTTAACTTGATTATAGTCTTCTTCAGATATTTTCATCATCTTGGCATTGGATTTTTCAATAGCCTTTTTACCATACTTTTCACGTATTTCTTGTCCATATTTTTCTTCATTATCTTTAATGAGCTGCTTTTTAAATCCTTGAAATTTTTCTTGATCTTTCATTGTTGTTTTTTTCTCCTTTGACCTTATCGTTTTGTTGACATTATCAATCAGTTGATTAATTTGCTTCTTTTTTTCAAGAAGCTTTAGCAGATGTTCTCTCAGTGCTCCTAGCTCATCAAAATCGGGAGCTTCAAGTATTTTCTGGATCTGGACAAGCTCAACACCCATCTCTTTATAAAATAAAATCTGCTGCAAGCGATCGATTTCATCTGCACCGTATATTCGATATCCTGATGTATTTATCCTTGCCGGCTTAAGAAGATCTATCTCATCATAATACCGTAATGTACGTGTGCTAACACCTGCTAATTTTGCTAATTTTCGCACTGTATATTCCATCGTTTCACCTCCTGATATACTTATGATAAAGGCTTACGTAACGTCAATGTCAAGAAAAAAAATTTATTTTATAAATGTAACCTGATTACCTACCCGCTTTATGGGTAATGATGGCTCCCCATCTGCATAACCTAATGATAAACCGCCGCATATTGTTTCGTTTTCCAAAAGACCTAGCTGCTGCATATACCCTTTGATTTCTGCATTTTCATCAAGCCAGTGAAGCTGATTAATCCAGCAGGAAGCAACATTAAGTGAAGATGCCGCAAGCATCATATTTTCTAAGACACATGCACTATCTGCCATTGCATTACCATAGCCTCTTTGATTAGCTACAACGACTAAAGTAGGAGCATTATAAAAAAAATTATATCCCCCTTTTATAGAAGCCTTAATAGAAGCTTGGAGACTTTTATACATCCCATCCTCCAAGGTCATTTGACTAAATGCTTGCTCTACCAACTTTTTCAGATCTTCAAGTACTTCTTGTTTTTGTATAACAATAAGATGTGTTGTTTGGTTATTTCCACCACTTGGTGCATAACGGCCTGCTTCTAGAATGCTCATTAATTCACTATCTAAAATCTGTTTCGTCTTATACCGTCTTATGCTTCTTCTGTTTTTAATATTTTTTATAATTGCATTCATTATATTTCCTCCCATGTTCACGTTAACAGGCACTGTAAATTTGCTAATTATTGTATAAGGAATTCCATTGCATTCATAACCCAAATCCCTTCATCATTCATTTTGGGATCGTTATCCATTGTTAAAATATATTTAGGATAGGAATCATTTATTGCCTTCAGAGAGCGAACTTCTCGATCATATGTTTCTTGCGTTCTTACCGTGGCCGCAACTTGTATATAAATAGTTTCCTCGCTCGATTTGGCTACAAAGTCAATTTCCATTTGCCCGATTTTTCCAATATAAACCTCATAGTCACGACGTAGCAATTCTAAATAAATGACATTTTCTAAAATATGTCCAACATCGACTCTTTTTCTGCCAAGCAATAAAAATCTCAGACCCAAGTCGGCAACATAATATTTTTCATGCGTTTTTAAATGTTGTTTTCCTTTCAAATCATATCGTTTAACCTGATAAACGATATAGCTTTCCATCAATCCTTGAATGTATGATTCAACAGTATGCGTAGATATCTTTCGTCCCATTGAGGTCATTGTGTCGCTTATTTTCTTAATGGAAACAATCGAGCCAATAGAGTCAAACAGAAATCTTATTACACTATCAAGCATCATAGCATCCGCAATTTTTTTCCTTGCAACAACGTCTTTAAGAATCACAGTATTAAAAACCCCTTCTAAATACCCTCTTATCAACATAAGATCATCTTTTAGTTCTAGTGCATAAGGAAAGGAACTAACCTCTAAGTAGCGATTATAGAGATTATCTAAGCTGAGATTCTCATTTATTCCTCCTGAAAATTCTTTTAGACTTAGCGGCAACATAAATATTTCTACATATCTTCCCGACAGTAACGTGGCTAATTCTCCTGACAGCATATTTGCATTAGATCCTGTTACATAAAGATCAACATTCTTTCTAATGTATAAACTGTCTAATACACGTTCAAACTCTGGCACCATCTGTATTTCGTCAAGGAATATATAGTTCATCTCATTTTTCATCTGTCCTGTTATGTATTCATGAAGCTTATAAGAATCAAGTAAATGGCTATTATTCATATCTTCAAAATTAATGGCAATAATCTGGTCGCGCCGCACCCCAGATATCATTAATTCTTCTCTAAACATCTCGAGTAATGTGGATTTTCCACATCTTCGTATTCCCGTTATAACTTTAATTAGGTTCTTGTCTTTATATCCTTTTAATTTATTTAAGTACATTTCTCTTTTAATCAAAATATCACCTCAATTAGAATTGTACTTCTAATTTTATTAACTGTCAAGAAATATAGAATTACACTTCTATTATATAAGCCAAATACTATTTTATACAATTTTAACCCCTAACATCCCTACAATCTCAGCTGCTTGGAACATATTGATTTTAGCGCCTTGTAACTCCGGTAATCCTTCCGATAACATAATTCCCTCGATATCGCATGTCGAAAGGTCAACATCTTTTAGTGATGTCTTATAGAAATCAACGCCTTTAAAATTCGTATCCGATAATCTTGTTTTTTTCAATGTGACTCCTGAGAAAAAAGCTTTCTCAAACTTGGCTTCTTTAATCTCCCCATTTTCCCATACAGACTGGGCTGTATTTACGTAGTTCATCGAACAATTTTGAATGGTCAAATATTTAAAATGGCTGTTGCTAAAGTTGGCTCCATCCCCTTTACAATTTGTAATTGTAGCTTTTTTCCAAAAAGTATCGATAAAGGTACAATTTGAAAAATCGCAGCTTTTAAATGTTACATCATAGAATCCACATTTGGTAAAATCACAATGAATGAATCGACATTTCTCAAAGTTCACCGTTTCAAAATCAATGGAGGACACATCCACGTCTTCCAAGGTTTCACTTTCAAACGTTATATTTTTTATGGTATTTTCATCGTCAATTCTTACCTCTGGAATTTTTTCTGCTAGCATAAGAAGTCCTTTCTTTTAATATGATTTTATTTCTTCCTATAATAACATATAATAACCTGTTCAGCTTGTCCACTTGGCTTTTTAAATACATTGTCTTATATTTTTAAACATGATAAACTATATACATGATATTGTATCTGAAACCACAGATAAACAGTTGAAAAAGGAGAGATTTAGTATGAAAAAATATGGGGAAAATTCAAGATTCAGAAAACTTATCTATTATATTTTAGGTGTTTTAGAGGTATTGCTTGCTTTTAGACTTGTATTAAAGATACTTGGGTCAAATCCCGAGAATATGTTTGTAAATGCTATATATACTTCTTCCAATATATTTTTAACGCCCTTTAGCGGAATATTTAGCAGTGTCGCAACTGAGGGAATAGAAACTAATGCAGTATTAGAACCGGCCGTTATTATTGCCATGATCGTCTATGCTCTTATCGTGTATGGTATCGTCAAATTAATTGAAATAATTATTAATCGTAGCGATTCAGACGTTCGGTAATTATATATTCCTCAACTAAAAGAAGCAGAGTGATTACTCTGCTTCTTTTAGTTGATATATGCCACCTCTAAAATCAACAATGTACAGTTCATTGTTTGCATCCAATCCAAATGACGGTATTCTTAAGTCTGTGGAGAGGATTGTTTCATTATGTACTTGATTATCTTGATCAATCCATAATCCCCAAATCGTTCCTGTCATAAAATCACCATAGACATAAACGCCGAAAAGGCTCAGTAATTCTTCACCATAGTAGGTATATCCTCCGGTAATCGATTGTCCTTCAGAATGTGTGTATTCATAGATTGGGTCTATCGGATTTTCTTCAAGTGTAACACTTTCGTTGTACATCTGGGTTCCTTCAAATCTAGACCATCCATAGTTTCCACCATTTTCGATAATGTTTATTTCTTCAATGGCATTTTGTCCGACATCAGCTGCAATCATGATTCCTCTATGCTTATCAAAGCTAAATTTCCATGGATTTCGAAGTCCGTATGCATATATTTCACCCATTGCATTATTTTCTCCTGCAAAAGGATTGTCTTCCGGTATTCTGTAGCTTTGATTATCCGCCGTAACATCAACATCAATTCTTAGTATTTTCCCTAATAAATTGCTTAAGTTCTGAGCGTTATTATTTGGATCACCTGCAGATCCCCCATCTCCACTGGCAATGTATAGATAGCCATCTGGTCCAAATGCAATATGGCCTCCATTATGATTGGCATAGGGTTGACTAAAATCAAAAAGATCTTTTTGGCTCTCCGCTTCAACCACATAACCATTATCTCCATCTGCTTTTCTTGCTTCATATGAAACAAGTTTTGAAAGATTTTGTTCTGTATAGTAGAGGAAGAACCTTGGGTCTTCAGGAAAATTCGGATGAAATGCTAGTCCCAATAATCCCTTTTCATTTTCTGATGCATCAACCGTTTGCCTTAAGTCCATAAAAACTTCCATTGTATTATCTCTTGTGTCTATTCTCTTTATGAGCCCTTGTTTTTCAACAACATAAACATATGGGCTATCTTCATAATCATAAGTCAGCTGCAAGGGTTGACTGAAACTCGTCTCTTCAAAGGCTTGCACGAGTTCATAAGTAGATAATTTAAAGCCATTCGCGTAGATATCCAGCTCATCTTGATTTTCTCCTACGTCTTCTGTCGTTTCTTCGTCTTTAAGTCTTTCTTCTAACTCATCTAATTCGTCTTCTGTCGGTATGTATTCTTTGATTGCATCCTCGTTAATAAAATCTGTTTCTTCACTACACGCAGTGAGTAACATACTGAGTATCACCGTGCTCAAAATTAATAGTATCCGTTTCATCAAATCACTCCAAACTTAAAACATTGCTGAGATTGATTTTCATTTACTAATACTATTATACCACTTATTCTTTTTTCATTCCAATAGCTTCGCATTTATTAGGTCGATGGTCTTATATATTACCGAATAACTTGAGCCTGTATCTGTGCCTGTATCGCAAGCTCTGAAGCTAAAAAGGCTCGGTCTTGAGACATGGCCTCTTCCGTTCGATTGATGCAATCAAAAATCAGTTGTCTAAAAAATGGAAAGCCGACTTTTCCTTCGACATTCATATATTGCTCTCCGTTTTTGTTAACTAAGTATACATGATTACCGCGTGGGTCTTTTGCAATATCTACGTATTTTCGCAGTTCAATATAGCCTTCCGTACCGAGGATAACTGTTCGACCATCACCCCATGTTGATAGTCCATCCGGGGTAAACCAGTCCACTCGAAAATACATGGTACTCCCTTGATCTGAGACGAGGTTTGCATCTCCATAATCCTCGAGTTCCGGATACATGGGATGATTATAGTTTCCAACTTGACTGCTCACAACCTTGGCTTTATGAACATCTGCAAAGATTAAGAATTGGTATATTTGGTGACTTCCTATATCACAGAGAATTCCACCGTATTTTTCTTTAAGAAAAAACCAGTCCGGGCGACTTGGAGCATTTAATCGATGAGGACCAAGGCCAAGCACTTGAATCACTTGACCAATAGCACCTTCATCAATAAGTTGTTTGGCATAAACAGCACTTTCTACATGTAAATACTCGCTATAATACACCATATATTTTTGTTGGGTCGCTTTGACAACGCGTTTGGCGCGAGCAATTTGTTCTAATGTCGTAAAGGGTGCCTTATCTGTAAAATAATCTTTTTTGGATTCCATAACCCGACATCCGATGTCACTCCGTTCACATGTAATCGCTGCTGAAGCAATGAGCTGGGTGTCCGTATCTTCCAATATTTTCTCAAAGGAATCCACTGGTGTCACCATCGGATATTGTTCTACAAATTTAGCGACACGTTCTGCGTTGTCATCATAAACATATTTTAACCTAGCTCCGGCTTCAATAAGTCCCTTTGTCATTCCATAAATATGCCCATGGTTTAAAAAAGCGACTGAAAAAATAAATTCATCCTCTTGTTTTTTCATACGCTCACCCTTTTTTATCTGCTATTTGATTTTGCTTTCGGTATTCTTTCGGCGTCATCCCTGTTAGTTCTTTAAAAACTTTTCCAAAATAACTTTGTGAAGTGAAGCTTAAATAATAAGAAATCTCAGATATTGGACGCGCCGAATACTTAAGCAGGTTCTTTGCTATTTTTATCTTTTCCTTATGAATGTAATGGACAACTGTAATTCCCTCTGACTCCTTAAATAATCGAGCTAGGTAGGTCTCTTCAATACCAACATCTTTGGCAACATCTGCAAGACTGATTTTTTTTAGTATATTGATTGCAATGTCTTTTTTGCAATTATCTACATATGTATTAGAGACAAAACGCTCTTTCGCCATTTGTACTAACTGAGTAAATGCGATAATCGAGCGTTTTTGTACTTCTCTAATCGTATTAATATCTTCTGATTGTGCAATTTGTGTAAGAAAGTTATCACTAAGTCGACAACTGTCTTTGGCTGATACCCCGGCTTCTAATACCGATCTAGACAGTAATGTCACAATAGCTATCGCCATGTATTCTTCATTTTTTTTCAAGGAATAATTGGTTTTTATAGGGTAACGCAATTGAAGCTTGTCCAAGCTTTTTTGAGCTTTTTCTGTATCTCCACTGATGACAAGATCAATTAGCATATCTTCATTAATCGCTGTTTTGCTCTGAACCGTTTCATTTTGCTGGTTTAGTATAAGTTTAATTTTCTGAATTGCAAGCTCATTAATTAGGTTAGGTACATTCATACTTCTCCTCCTCAATTATTTAGTCACTCCTTTCATTATATCACGCTTGCCTGAAAATTATTATTCAATTTTTTTACTAATTGATATTTGTCTTGAAAAATGTCAGTGATTCTAAAAGTTGTGAAGCATTGTCAATGATTTTATTCAAATCATTTTCTGTGTCTTGAGAAAGAGATTTCGCCGAATTGTTAACCTCACCAATCTTTGCTACAACTTCACTGGTTACTTTAAGAAGATTTTCTGTTGTTGCTAAGATTTCTTCACTTGATGCAGCTTGTTCTTCTGTCACAGATGCGATGCTTTCCATCGACATGGATAATTTTTCGATTTCATCTAAGGATTTTTTCATCCCTGTTTTTGTCTCCCTCGTCACATCAACCACTTTACCGATACTTACTTCGCTTGCTTTAACTTCATTTATTGCACTATTCGAATGTTCATTAAGTAATGCAATAATACGCGTAATTTCACTTGATGCTTTGTTTGATTCTTCTGCGAGTTTGCGTACTTCTTCAGCAACAACTGAAAATCCTTTTCCTTGCTCTCCTGCTCTTGCGGCTTCGATTGCTGCATTAAGTGCTAATAGATTTGTTTGATCTGCAATTTCTGTAATCCGATCAACAAATGCGCTAATGTCATTAATTGATGTTGCGACATCGTTCATTTTTTTGCTGATATTAACAGATTGAACCCGCACTTGATTGATTTCATCATCGACACTTTCCATGTTTTTTGCAACCTTCTCAGCAATTTTCTTGCTTGCTGTTGCCGACATAGAACTTTCTGTCGTTGCTTCTACTGAACTATTTGTACCTTTAGATATTTCTTCAATAGCAATCGTTACATTACCCAAGGATTCTTCGTTTTCTGAAGATAACATCAAGGTTTTAGCGAGCTCTTCTTCAATGCTTGTGTTATTGGCTTTTGTGCGCTCAATCACCTCAAGTGCAATGGCTTTAAATGCATTCGCATCATTTAATACTTCATTAATGATTTTACCCAGATTTTGTTCCATTGCGCTAAGGGCTGCTCCCATTTCAGATAATTCGTCTTTGCCTGAATGATCAAATTGCACCGTTAAATCACCTTTTCCGAAATCGTTAAGTTTTCGAATATATTCAGATAGGGGTAATCGTATACTTTGAGTAATAAAATATGTACTCAAAAATCCCACAACAAGGGCAAGCACAGCAATGAATATAATAACAAAATACGATCTTGTTCTTGTTTGTTCAATGCCGTCTATTGCTATTCCTTCTGCATCTTCTGCTATTTTGGACACCTCAGATGCGAGTTGACTTAATTCTTGAAACGATAGTTGTTGTTTAGCTCGCAACTCTTTATAATTGCTTAATGCTAATAAATACTGTTCTGTACTTTCAATCGTATAATTTGCATAGATTTTAAAAGAAGCATCTGTACCTTTATCAATGGCTAATCGTAGTGTATCTAAGCTTGTATTCAATAGACCCACTGCTTTATCATAGGCTTCATCATTTGAGGTATGGATGTAATTTCCAACTTCAACTTCACCTTTAAGAAAATAATCAAAGCCATTATAAGCCGTTTTATAGACATCAAAAGCTTCTTCCATAGGGTCAATATCGCTTTGATATGTCACTGAATTGTCTTGAATACGTAGTACTTGATCCATTTGAGAATAGGCTTCGAACGCACTACTTTGTCGTACAAGCATGGCTTCATTCATTTGATTTTGTATATCAACCGCACTGTTAAAGGCCTGACCAAATTGGTTCAGTAATGTTACCAAATTCGTCATTGCTTCTTTGTCCTGGTTTTTCTGCATATCCGCCATACTACTTGTCGCATGATGTATTGCTTGCTGAATTTCCTCATTAACGCTATCTACCAAGATTTCATCCGGTGTTAGTTCATATTTCCTCACCGTTTCTCTGGCTAATAATGTATGATACTTTGCTTGGGATACTTTATTGACAATATTGACATCATTATTAATCACCTCAAAGTTTAATAGGCTATTTACACTGACAATTAGCAACAAAATACTCATAATAACAAAGCCAGCCATAATTCTCTGGCTAATCTTAAGTCTGCGAATCATTTTCACATTGAGCACTCCTCTCTTTACATTCTAAAAACAACTTACACTGTGCTCAAGTCCCACTCTTCATGAATTTTAGGAACGTCACTAATAAGACGTTTTGTGTATTCAGCTTTTGGAGATAAAATCACTTCATCTGCAGTCCCTCTTTCCACAATATTGCCATTTTCCATAATATAAACATGGTCCGATATATAATAGGCTAAGCCAATATCATGGGTAATAAATATAATGGTCATTCCTATTTCTTTTTGTAGTTTCATCAACATATCTAAAATTGTCGCCCTTGAACAAGCATCAATCATGGATGTCGGTTCATCTGCCAATAAGATGCTAGGTCTTAACAAAAAAATTCGTGCAATCATTAAGCGTTGCATTTGTCCACCTGACAGTTCAAATGGATATTTATTGGTTAATTCTTCGAATTTTAGATTCACAAAAGAACAGGCTTCTGTCATCAACTCGATTTTTTTGGTTTTAGGTAATCCTCTATCTCCTCGCATATTAATACAATCTAATAATACTGTGTCAATTTTATGAAAAACATTATATGATGAAAACGGATCTTGAAATATCGCTTGAATATTTTTCCAGTATTCTTTTTTCTTTTTTCGCGTACTAATATCGCGTAATTCACCTTTATAGTATACTTCTCCTTCTGTTGTTTTTAATAAACCAAGAAGCATTTTAGCCAGTGTAGTTTTGCCACTACCACTTTCTCCAACAATAGAGACTAATTCGCCTTCTTCAAATGCAAAGTCGATATGATTCACAGCAACTGTTTTTTTGTCACCCATACCAAAGACTTTGGTTAAATTTTTCCCACTTAAACATAATTTTTTATCACTCATTTTTGTACGCCTCCCTTAATTCGTCAACGCCCAAAACACATCGATAACTTCGGTGTCCATCAAATGTTCTCATTTCCACATCTCCAACAACACATTCCGGTTTTACAAAGGGGCATCGTGGTGCAAAACGACATCCCTTTGGTGGGTTCTTAAGGTTTGGTGGCGTTCCCGGAATCGCTGTTAATTCTTGTTCTCTAACCCCTGTTTCAGGAACTATAATCGACCCCATCAATCCATGAGAATATGGATGCATCGGATCAAAAACCATCTCCTTTGCTGAACCTCGCTCAACAATTTTTCCTGCATACATAACCATAATATCATCGGTCACATTATATAATAAGGGCAGTTCATGGGTGATAAAAATCATAGACCGAATATACCCTTTATCCATTAAACTTTTTAACATTTTAATGACTTTTTTCTGACTGGTTACATCAAGCGCACTACTTGGTTCATCCGCAATAAGTACTTTGGGTGATAAAATCGTTGATATGGCTATAACCGTTCTCTGTTTCATACCTCCTGAAAGCTCCACAGCATGCTGATTGAGAACTTTTGCCGGTAATCCTAATTCTTCAAAGCGATCTTTTGCCATGGTATAAATTTCCTGCCTTGTTTTTTTGGGAAAATGTGCATGCACAACATCTTCTATAAAACGAATAATCTTTTGCGTCGGATTTAAAGCATTCATTGCCGCTTGAGGAATATAGGCGACTTCGCGACCCAATATTCTTTTACGAACCACATCAGGATCTAAGTGTGAAACCGTCTGTCCGTCAATAATAATCTCACCTGACGAATAATGCAAAGGCGGAAAATAATATCCCATTAAGCTTAAGGCTAATGTTGACTTTCCACATCCGGATTCTCCGGCTATACCAAGTGACTTTCCTTCTTCTAACTGAAGTGTTACCCCATCGACTGCATATATATCTTCATTAAATCTCGTGATATATTTTGTTTTTAAATCTTTGACTTCTAGCATAATTTTTCCCATAATCGACCTCCTAATCTCTTAGCGTCGGATTAAAGACTTGATCTAATCCAGTATTCATTAAGTTAAGGGAAAATGAAATTAAAGCGATGGTCAATATAACTGGGAAATAAGCCCACCAAGATCCGCTTAAATGAGCAGAATACAACATTGCCCAGTTCATCATTAGCCCAAGTGTCGGCACCTCCGTTGTTTTAGGTCCTAGTCCTAGCATTGATAATTGCGCTTCTGCAAGAATCGCTGACGATATTTGAAGGATAAAAGCCATAACAACATAAGACGCTATATATGGTAAAATATCTGTTAGAATTATACGCCATAAGTTATGCCCAGATAATTTACTTAAGTTTACATGGTCACGATTTCTTAAGGAAATAACTTGTGATCTCACGGCACGGGCTGTCCATATCCAACTCGTAAATCCAATAACTATTGCAACAGTTTTGGCTCCCCGTTGATCTTGGCCTATGGAATAAGATATCAAAATCAATAGGATAAAGGCGGGAATAACTGTAAATATATTGGTTACAAACATAATAATATCATCAATAATTCCACCAAGAAATCCTGCCAGCAATCCTAAAAACAATCCAATAAAGGTCGCAATACTTCCGGCAATAAGACCAATCATAATTGATGTTTTAATTGCTGCAACGAGTTGCTTAAGTACATCACGTCCAAAATTATCTGTTCCTAACGGTAATCGAACAACATTGGCTACGTTGTTTAAATTAACATAATCTGTACCTTTAATTTCTTTGACACTTTCTAAGCCTTCTTCGCCTTCTCTAGCTAAATATTTTAATTCCGTATTTAATATTTGAGTAATGCTAGCATCGACACGTGCATAATAGTTTCGCTTTGCTTTGGTCATTCCCGGTGGTCGAAGTGCCGGGTCATAGTATTTTTTCCACAAAGCCAGAAGTGCATCCGTATCATTTATATCAAGTTCAGAAATATCAACCTCCATCGCTTCAAACCACAGAATCAATTCGACACGATCTTCCATACTCAACGCAGCATCTAATCTTTTTTCTGCAGAATTTTCTATTACTAATGTATTTGTCTTTGATTCAACCGAATCATATACTGAAACATAAGTACCCGGTTGAGCAAATGTTCCTATACTCACTGTTTTTAGCGGATTTCCGGGATTAATAAACGGATAAATAATGACTAATAGAAGAATAGACATTAACACGACAAAACCAAAAAGAAATTTACTCGAATGAAATACTTGTTTTATTATTCGTATCATATTTTTCGCCTCCTATTCGTCAAATTGGGCTGCTTTGACGCGAGGGTCAACAAAGCCGTAAACAATATCCAGTGTGAATGTCGTTACCAAGACCATAATTGTTATAATTAATGTTGTTGCTGATAGTAAGGGATAGTCCGATGTCGTTACCGCACTCAACAATGTCGTTCCTAAACCCGGATAACTAAAAATAATTTCAGCAACCAACGCACCACCAATCATACTTCCAAGTGATAATGCTAATCCTGTTATTTGTGGTAGCATAGCATTTCTAAATACATAGCCAACGATTTTTCTATCTTTAATTCCTAAAAATCGACTATACTTTACATAATCTGCATTCAATTCATAAATAGACATTGAACGCATACCTATGGCTTGTCCACCAATTGCAAAAATAACAATCGACCAAAATGGTAACTGGTAGTGTCGAATAATTGACCTTACAAAATCCCAACTAAAATGAGGAAGCATATCAAATGCATATCCCCCTGAAGTCGGTGCCATTTCTAATTTTAATGCAAAAATAACTAATAAAATGACAGCCATACCAAAAGCAGGAATACTACTTAAAAATAGTGCTACCGGCAATAGAACCTTATCAAACCCTTTTCGTATATATGCCGCCAATGCACCGAGTATATTTCCAATGAACCAACCCACAATAATTGCAGGTAACTGCAGACCAACCGTCCACCAGATTGCTGAACCGATAATATCTGAAACTTCTCTAGGATATTGGCTAAATGACAGTCCCAAATCTCCGGTTAAGGCATTTCCAAAATAGGTAAAAAACTGAACATACATCGGTTTATTCACACCAAACTGTTCAGCATAATTGTCATACATTTCTTTTACCGCAGATGCTTCTGACATTCCTTGTGCCGATCTTGCTGTGATGACAGCAACAGGGTCTCCCGGCATTAATCTCGGTAATATGAAATTTAATAATACAGCGGCAAAAAAAGTTATTAAAAACCAAATGATTTTTTTGCGAAAATACTTAACATAGCCACTCATTTATGTCCCTCCTTTGTTTATAAAATCAGCCATGCTTACTTGGCATGGCTGATAGTTTTGAACTTACTGAACCAAACTCAACTCATATAACCCGGCTATACTATATCCGTCAACCATAACATTTGGTGGAATATTTTTACCATCTCCGTCTTCAGGATAGCCTGTCCAAACAGACTCATTGACTGCATGGAAATTGTTTGGTCTGTACATAAGTGTGAATGAAGGAACTTCTGTCAAATATATTTCTACAGCTTCAGTATATAGGTCTTGTAATGTGTTCATATCGGTTTCTTTTGGAATCGCTTGAATGATTTCATCAATACGGTCATTGGCATAATGTCCCCAGTTTCCTGACCAGTTACCTTCAATACCATTATATTCTGAACTCATTAATTGTCGTACACGTGCCCATGGTTGCGTTGGCGCTGAACCATCTGTCCACATCATAAATATATCGTATTGGTCTTGGCTTGCAGCCGTTACAACGGTTTGATATACAGACCACTCAGGGAACTCACTGGTAATCTCAATACCAATTTTTTCTCCTGCTGCTGCAACCATTTCAATTGCCGCCATCCAATCTGTCCAACCGTTTGGACATGTTGCATTAAAAGATAATTTTTCTCCATCTAATTCACGAATGCCATCACCATCTGTATCAATAATTCCAGCTTCATCAAGAAGTGCATTCGCTCCATCAATGTCATTACCTGCCCATTGAAGGTCTGCAACGTCTTCTTGTCTATACATAGATTGTTCTGCTTCTGTCGGATTCATAACTGAACGTGGAACTGCATCAAATGTTGGCGATTGATTTGTCATTGCATTTGATATGATTGCATCATAGTCGACAGCTAATGCAATCGCTTTACGAACAGCGACGTTTTGTAATGCAGGAACATCTAAGTTGTACCATGCCGTTGGAAGTTGTCCTGTAATACCATAGGGTTCTTCTTCTAGATATGTAGAAATCGGAAGATTATCTTTTAACCATAAATCTTGAATGTTTGGAATAAATTGTTGGCATACATCAACTTCACCTGCTTTAAAGGCAACTTCACCTGCAGCGTTGTCGACATAAATCGTATGTGCTAAATATGTTGGTTGTGGCAAAGATCCCCACATAGATTCATCTTGTCCCCAGTAGTCTTCATTACGAACAACAACAACACGTTGATCATTTGCAAAATATGGACCATAAGCACCTGAATAAACGACGTCTTCTCCCGGATCTTGCTTCATAGCAACAGGATCTCCACCTGCTCGTTCTTCAACAGTTTCAATCCACGCTTTTTGAAGAACATAGGTCGTACTTAGATATTGTTCAACCATTAATGTGTTTTCTGCTATACCGTCGTCTGTTAATTTCGCATTAACAACAACAGTTTTATTATCTTGAGCTTCAACGCTTTCAATATATGGTTTCAAGCTATTTCCTTGTCCATTTCCTATTTTTACAATGGTATCAAATGTATATACAACGTCTTCAGCTGTTATGGGAGTTCCGTCACTCCATTTTGCAGCATCTTTTAATTTTACTGTAACCGATGTACGATCTGCATTCCATTCAAAATCTCCATCTGCCAATAAGGGTTGCATGGAACCATCTAGGAAGTTAAACATATATAAGGTCTCGAACATTGGAACACGCGTTCCGGCTGCTGTTTGGGTAATAAGTAATGCATTATTCATATCATCGGATAATGGATTCCATCCATTGATCGCACCCCATTGCAGTCCGGCAAAGTACAATGTTTTATCACGTGGTAATGTACCTTCTACGCCTCCTTCATCTGCATCTTCGTCCATATCTGTGTCATCATCTATTGTTGTGTCGGTTTGGGTAGTGTCTGTATCTGTTGTTGTATCCGTGGAATCCTTTGACGAGCATCCTGCCAAAATTAATGTAAAGGCTAATACCAATGCAGTTACTACTTTTAATATACGCATTTTTTTCATAAAACGTCCTCCTTTTAATCCCTTTTATTTGATTGTCTAGATAAAAGATCTAGTATCTTCAGTATAGAATTCGCGACGGTTGATGTCAAGCATTTTTACCAATATAAACTTTATTTTTCTTATTTTTTAGGTAATTATTAACAACATCTTTTAAAATATCACTATTTTTAACTAATTATTGTTTATCACACATCAAATTCAAGCTATTTTTTTGGATAATTTGATGTTGTTTTTCACAGTACAAAAAAAACGACCTTATCACCTTCAATAAGACCGCCTTTTTATGTTTTTCTTTTATACTTTTTTAGTTATTTAGAGCTTTTAAAAGCACATCTAAATCATCATGACCAAATTGCCCATTACCAAAGCTAATAAAGTTTCTCAAAGGCATATATCTAAACATTGCCTCCTTCATTTCTTTTGTAATCGCTTCTGCTGCAATGTCATCGTTTTCTTCCCCTTGGAACACTTTCTCCATCTCTTGCATAAACGGTTCAAGCACTTTTGCTTTTTCAGGTACTTGAAGCAAGTCTCCAATCAATGTATTAGCTGTACAAACCATTGGAATCTCTACCGTTGATTCAATCGCCACATGAGAGCTTAGCTGAATATCACGGGATGATTTTCCAACAACAATCTCATAATCGCCTGAGGGCACATACCAATCATTAATTGTTGTGTTAAAGTAGGCGAAGGAACGTTTATCTAGTGTGAACTCAACTGTCTTACTCTCGCCTACTTCAAGTTCAACCTTTTCAAAACCTTTTAATTCTTTTACCGATCGGATGACATCCAAACTTTTGGGTGGTACGACATAACATTGTACAACTTCTTTTCCTTTACATTCTCCGGTATTGGTTACACGTACAGATACAGTCATTGTTTCTTGATCCGACATTTTTGAGGTACTAACATTAATATCTTTATACTCAAAGCTTGTATAACTCAATCCATGACCAAAGGGGAAAAGTACATCCATGTTCTTTGCATCATAATAACGATATCCCACAAAAACACCTTCTCGATATTCTACTGTGTCTTTTTCTCCCACATAGAATAAATATGACGGATTATCTTCTAAGCGTTTAGGGAATGTCTCTGCCAAACGTCCACTTGGATTCACCTCACCATATAAAATATCGACGGTTGCTTGGCCAACACTTTGGCCTGCAAGATAGGCTTCTAACACAGCTGACACCTTGTCAATCCATGGCATTTCAACTGGTGATCCATTATGTAACACAACAACCACATGTTCATTGACTTGCGCTATAGCTTCAATCAGTGCATCATGACTTTCCGGTAATCGCATATGCGTGCGGTCATAGCCTTCGCTTTCATATGCATCCGGTAATCCGGCAAAGATAACGACTTTATCCGCTTGCTTGGCCATATCAACTGCTTCGTCGATCAGTTTTTGATTTATGCTGTCTTCTGCAACACTATATCCACTAGCATACAAAAATTCGTCCTGAGAAAGGCCTAAGTATTTACATGCACTCTCAACCGCATTACTGGTTTTATGAGTATTTATATGCGAACTTCCTCCACCCTGGAATCGTGGCTTCTTGGCAAATTCTCCTATGAATGCAACTTTATCGTCTTTGCTTAATGGTAACACCTCTGCATTTTTTAAGAGAACCATGGATTCTGTTGCTACTTTGCGTGCGATTTCATGGTCTGCATCTCGGTCAAAAACACTCTCTGGCTTACGATTCGACTGATAACGATCAACAATTGTCAAAATATCTTCTACTGTTCGATCTAGGTCATCTTCACTTAAGGCACCCGATTTCACTGCATCAATAATTTTTTGATCATTGACCCCAAAGGAAGATGGCATTTCTAAATCCATCCCTGCTTTTACCCCTTCAACACGATCGTTGACTGCACCCCAATCACTAACAACAAAACCGTCAAATCCCCACTCATCACGTAAAATCTCTGTAAGAAGACGTTTGTTTTCCGATGCATAGACTCCGTTAAGCACATTATACGAACACATGACGGTCCATGGCTTGGCCTCTTTGACAGCAATCTCAAAACCTTCCAAATAAATCTCTCGTAAGGTTCGTTCATCGATAACTGAATTCGAACTCATGCGTCGATGCTCTTGATTATTTGCTACAAAGTGTTTGATACTTGTTCCGACACCTTGGCTTTGAATTCCATTAATCTGACTTGCCGCCATTGTCCCTGATAAATAAGGGTCTTCAGAAAAATACTCAAAATTACGTCCACATAATGGCGAGCGCTTTATATTCATGGCCGGACCCAGGACAACACCTAGATTTTCTGCTTGACATTCCTTACCAATGGTTTCTCCCATAACTCGAATTAAGTCCTTGTCAAAGGAGGAGGCTACCGTTACACCTGTTGGAAAGCATACCGCTTTGATACTTTCATTGACACCAAGATGATCTGCTTCATCCGATTGTTTACGAAGTCCATGAGGGCCATCACTCACCATCATTTGAGGCACACCTAAACGTTCAACTGCCTTTGTTCGCCAAAAATCTGCACCTGAGCATAGTCCTGCCTTTTCTTCTAACGTGAGTTGCTTAATGATTTCTTTTACATTCATATCCTAAACACCCTTTCTTATTCTATATTCTCAAGTATACACTACTACTTTTTCAAAATTAGGTATATCAGGATTTTTAATTTTTTATCATTATCTTGACTATTACTCCTTAAAATTCAATGCCATGGTATTGATTTCGATATTCATTGGGTGTTATTCCCGTCACTTCTTTAAATCGTTTTCCGAAATAACTTTGGGAATTAAAACACAAATAGTCCGAGATTTCTGAAATGGAGCGGTCTGAATATTTGAGTAGATTTTTAGAGACATGAATTTTTTCTTTTTGTATATATTGACCTACTGTAAGACCTTCCGAGCGTTTAAAGAGCCTTGCCAGATATGTTTCTTCAATACCAATATCCTTTGCAATATCTGATAGGCTGATTTTTTTGAAAATGTTCATGGCAATATCTTTTTTACAATCTTCAACATATTTATTGGATTGCACGCGCTGTTTGCAACTTGCTGCCAGTTGAGTAAAGGCAATGGTCGCATTCTTAGCTTCTTGAATGATACTCTTAGTATTTTCACATCTAGCAATACGTTTCAAAAACACATCACTTAGCTGAAAGCTTTCCTTGCTTGTTACTCCCGCTTCCAGAACAGCCCTTGCCAAAAGTGCAACCATAACTACAGCCATATATTCTTCACTTTTCTTTATAGAGTTTTCAATAACCATGGGATATTTAGGCCGACTCTTCTCAATATAAGATTCAACTTTTTGGATATCACCACTTTTTACCAAGTCAAAAAGCACCTGTTCATCCACATATGTGTGATTTTCGATGCTTTCGTCTTGTTGTTGAAGAATATAATTCACTTCTTGCTGCGCAAGTTCTTGGGATAGATTGCTTTCGTACATGTCCTTACCTCCTAGAGCTCAATACATCTAAATATATTGTACCATGTAATATGGACATGCACATTAATTAACTATGACAAGTTTTCCTTCATATTTGAAAACAATTCCTCTTGAACTTTTTCATTAAATTGCTGATTTAGAAAAAGAGGTAAATATGTATATTTCAAATCAAGCCATGAGACCGATTCTTTAGATACAAGGATAGGAAAAAACCATACCTGATTATTTTCAGCCGCCTTGTAATCGCCAAGAGCATCCCCAACCATTATCGTTTTTTCCTGATTATATCCTTCTGAAAGAAGCCTACTTATACATTCACTTTTGCTTCCGTCCGCTTGGGAGAAAAAATAATCGACGGATTTAAATAAACCACATTTTTCCCATTCTTCTTTTATTGCTGCAAAATTCGCTGAGGATACAACTGCAATATCAGCTTTTGTTTTAATGAGTTCTATCGTTTCTTTGACTCCATCAAACGGCTGAGCCAATGGTAAGGCTTCTATTTTTGCATTGACCAAATCAGACCATTCCAATGCTTTTGCCATAATCTCAAGCCCAGTTTCTTCATATTTTTCTCTAAGACTTTCGGCTGACAGAGCTTTTGTTGTCTTGACCCATTTTTCGAACGTAATCAGCTGTTTATGATCAACGAATTCAGGGTTACTGGTTAATATCGCTAAAAGACCCTGAAATCGATTAATTCCTCGTGTCAGACTATATAAATTCAGTTTATTCCATTCATCTAGTATTGGGATTTTTTTTTCATTCGTCACATTCCAGACTTCAACAAATGCGGGGCCAAAAGCCTTCTCATGCTTAACCGTCATGGAATCAATGGCACACCCATCAGAATCGATACATACTAGAAATTTATTATTCATTGAATTATTCAGCAAGTTACTCATTATAACCTCGTTTCTCGACGACCACAGAAATAATGTTCTTTGACTTCGCCGGTAAAGTCCGATTTTCCACACATTTTTTCGACAGCTGCTTTTATATTGTCCCTTGTGCTTCCAAACGCATTGATAAAGGTCTTTACCTGTGGAATATCAATAAGATGATTTGTATAGTTTAGACTAATTCCAATTGTAGGAACTTCAGATACATACCATGGCATTTCTTGGCTATGGTGAAGGCTCCACTTAATTCGCACATTATTTTCTTGGGCATATCCTTTAACATTGATTGCAACAATAACTAAATCATATTTTTCTCGAAACTCTTTTCGCGTTCCTTTCCCAAGCATCTTAACCATATTCATGGGAGTGGGGCCGTTTTCAGCTTCTAAATCATAAAAAGATGGTGCCAAAGTAACATCAAATCCAGCTTGCTCTAATTCTTCAAGCATTATTTGACGAGATGAATCTGGCACGTATTTGATGCTCGTTGGTGCGGATTGAACATATACTAGCAATACATTTTTCTTTTCTGTTGGATTAACCGGAATTAAACCCGCAGTATCTTTTACAAGTGTTGTACATCGATCAGCTGCTAATTTTCTAAAGCTTTGATGTTCCTTTGTGTTGACAGTCGTATTGATTAAATCCGGACTAGGAATCGCGATTGAAGGATTCGTCAATTCTAATTTTGCTTTTAATCCTAAAATTCGTGTAACTGCCTCATTTAACCGTTCAATCGATAAGATGTTCTTCTCGATACCGTTTTTAACAAACTCAATATCTTCTTCGATATCATTGGCAAATAGTATCATGTCACAACCTGCTGCTATTGCAAGAGGTATTGCCTCTTCCCTTTTTTTCATTGCTGATAAACCAATCATATGTGTTGCATCTGTTAAAACAAGACCATTGTATCCCAACTCTTCTCTAAGCAGGTCTGTCAAAAGTTCTGGCGCTAAGGTCGCCGGCATAATTTCTTCATCTTTAATGCCCGGTCTTAATTTTTTACTCATTTCAGGTAATGAAATATGTCCCACCATAATCGATTCAACACCTTCATCGATTAATTCATTATATACTTTTCCATATGTGCTTTTCCATTCATCTACACTTAAATCGTTAACACCAAGGACCAAATGCTGATCAAGTTCTTCAACGCCGTCTCCCGGAAAATGTTTGATACAACACGCCATATTAGGATTAACATCTTTAACACCTTTAATAAATGCTTTTGTATTTTTTATCACAGCTTCCGGGTTATCTCCAAAACATCTTGTGTTAACAATTGTGTTTCTCCAGTTCATATAAATATCTGCAACCGGATTAAATAGCCAGTTACATCCAATACTAGTTGCTTCACGAGCTGAAACCAAACCCATATGATAGGCTGTTTCGTCCGATGCATTAGCCGCTGCTTGAGCGGCAGTAGCTACAAATGTTCCTTCTTTTGGTAGACAACCATTCCCACCGTCATCACAGTTTGCTGCTATAAGCAGTGGAATATTTGATGCTTTTTGATACGTGGCATTTTGTAAATATACGTCTTCCTTGTCACCACCTTGCCAACGAAGACCACCTTGATGATACTTATCTAGCGTCTTTTTGATTCTAGCCTCATTAACACCCGGTTCAGTTTTTAACATAATAAATAGCTGTCCGATTTTTTCTTCCAAGGACATGTTTTCTAATGTATGATGAACCCACTCAATTTGCTGAGTATTAAGTCGGTACGGTTTTTTTCTTAAGTCAACCATTGTTCCCTCCATCGTCTAGCTTGCTATGCTAAGCTCTTTTCTTTTTGCTCTTGCCTCTTTAATTCTTGCTTTCTCACGTCTTTTCAACTCAGGAATATGCCGGTTCGCTAAAAATGCAAGAAATCCGATAAAGAAAATCATATTAATCGTTGTATTTAGTGCATTTGAAATTTTCAATGCCACCATGCCAATACCAAAAAGCTTTAATGTCAACGAACCAACAATAATACCAACCGCTATGTTGCTACGACGTGCTAAATACATACCGACAAACATGGGGAAGGTCATTGCAATAACAGCACTGTTACTGGTCATACCTAGCACCGGTGTTAGCGCACCTGTAAATGCCGCACTAAAAACTCCTGAAATAGCAACCAACCCGCCGGCAAATGTATAACAAATGACAACATGTCTAAACACATTAATTCCTGAGGTTTTTGCTATCTTCTGAGAACCTCTCATCGCCTGCATTTCATACCTAAATTTTGTGAATGTAAATAGTACAAATACAAACAGCGTTCCTATGCCAAGGACAATCATTGTAAAATTCGGATCCACAAGCATCTCAATATCAGGAACACCAAATAATTGAAGCCCGCGACCTCCTGAACCTGCAAAAGCAAGACTCTCATAAATCATCGCCATTCCCAAACCTAAAATAACGGGTGGCACTCGGAAAATAATGAAGATCATGCCTACAACAAAACCTGCAATCAACCCAATTAAAATAGCCATTAAGAGTAAGCCGATTCCATTGAATCCAAGTCTTAAAGCGATGTTACCACCAATAATGGTGGCAACTAATCGCTGTGCTCCTAAGGATAAGTCAAATCTTCCGCTACCAAGGTTTAAGGATAAAGCGAAGGCTATGATTGCGGTTACACCTAAATCTCTTACCAAGTTTCTAATATCCAGCACTGATGAAATTAGATGTCCTCCGGTTTGCCTATAGACGATTATTTCCATAATCAATCCCACGACAAGTGGCACCGAAATAATATATGCAACTTTATAAAAATATTCTTTTATATTCATCATCGTCTTACCCCTTTACTCAAACTTTTTATTTCAAACCACGTCGCTCAAGAATATTATCTGTTGAAAATTCATTTGCTATATTCATTAGATACTCATAATCAACGTCTTCATTGTATGTTTTAAGTAGTTTCTTGATTTCATCTGCCGTATAGACATACATGTCGTCACTTGTATCTAGTTGTTCTAACTTTTGATAATCTTCAGCACTAGCAGCAACCAAAGGTCCTGGCGCCATTATAATCGCTTTGCCTTCTGGCTTAATTGCATCACTATGACCTTTGATACCATTATACAAAAGCACAACACCATATGCATCTGATGATGACCCTGAGTTAATAACTGCACCATCTAATGTCGGGTTACCTGTTGAGTCCAATGTGTTAAATGCTTGCTTTGTATTTTCACCAAAATTCGCCTGACAAAGCATTTTAATGTTTTTTTCTAATGCTTTTTCTACTTCATCAATCGCCGTTGAAAATGTCTCTGCTGTTGGATATACAGATATTATGGCATCATACTCACCTGTTTGAAGCAAACCGGAAACACCGGATACATATCCATCCATATTAGGAAATCCAGGAACGATTGTCATTTTCACTTCTTCATTTCCTGTATTTATTTCTGTTGTTGCATTTTGTGTTGCTAAATCCATAACATCCATATCATAGGTTAAGTCATATTTTTCTTGAAGTGTATTAAGCATTGATATTGTTGCCTCACGGTGAGAAGCCACTCCCATTGCCGATCCCCCGGAAACAAGAATAAAATTTCCTGGTTCTGAAGAATCAAATTGAGCATCTAAAAGTTCACCATACGCATCCGCAACTTTAGTCAAGTCAATGCCTGTTATTCCCATATATGTGGGGATTTCTGCAACTTCTTCATACAATGTCGATGATACCACTGCAGTATAAACGCCTAGTTCGTCTGCCTTAGACACAAGTTGTTCTGTTCCATCAGTAACTAAAGACAATAGTCCATCAGCACCTGCTGCATATGAATTTTCAAGAAACGTCATTAATTGTGCTGTGTCTGATATCTCTTCAGAAAAAATAAAGTCAACACCAATCGCCGGTCCTAAGTGGTCTTCTAAATAGGTCATTCTTGTTTGCGTTGTTGCATCCATTGAATTCCACGCAACAGCAATCGTAATGTTTTCTTGAGGTTTATCTGTATTTTCCTCTCCATCACTTGCTTCTTCATTATTACTTACTGTGTCGTTACTTTCTGTACCGTTTGCACCTTCATTTTCTGTCTCTTCTGAACTCCCACACCCCGCTAAACTAAACACCAACATCATTACTGCTAATAAAATTGCTACTTTCTTTTTCATGTTACTTGTCCTCCTTGAATTATATTTCATTATCTGGTAGCCTGTCAGGTCGCTTTTGACCTGCAAATATCAATGTTAGAAAGAAAATCCCTCTAACTAATTGTAAAATAGTAGGGCTAATTCCCACCATTAACAACCCATTATTTAATAATGTAACCGTTAAAGCTCCAAGTGCGCCTGCATATATGTAAGACCTAGTTCCGCCAAATACTGACATTCCGCCAAGTACAATGGCAAGAACGACGTCCATATTAAGACTTGATGCCGTTCCGACACCGATTGTTCCTGTACGAATACTTGTCATGATTGCAGCCAATCCAACACCAACACCGGCGATAGCAAACGCAATCATCAGATATTTATCCAAAAAGATACCACTTTGTTTTGCACAGATTTTATTTGAACCAATAAACCGAATAGACCGACCCACTCCTGTAAAGTGAAATATGATTGCGCATAATATGAAGTAAACGACAAATGCAATATAATGGAAATTCGCATTTGTTAATGCAGAGGTCATCGCATAGGGTAACGTTATTGTTCCCGCTCCCAATATCGTCTGCAATATAGCTAAAAACATCACCATCATAACAATGGATACAAATATGACAGATACTTTCAATACTGTACTTAAAATCGCTGTCAAAATCATAATTAATGTTGCAACAACTATTGCAGCAACGACCATGATTACAACAGATTCTGTCATCAAATATATTTTAGCAATAATCGCTGCCGTTACTGCTGTCGTAGCGCCTAATGCAATACTGACATTTCCTGTTCCAAAAATAAATACGGCTCCAGTTGCGACAGTAGCAATGATGACCGCCTGTGTTACGATTAATCTCAAATTTCTTATATCGCCGAATTTTCCGTCTGTAGCAATATTGAACCCAATCGCCATAAGCAGCAACATCACAATGGGTACTAATCGAATAAAAAATTGTTGTTCATTTAATTGGATTAATTTTTCCTTCATTTCTGCCTCCTATAGCATTGCGTTAATTAATTTTTGCTCACTAAGTCCTTCACTTCTTTTGATTTCTCCACTTATTTCGCCGTCTCTCATAATAATAATTCGGTCACTCATTCCGATGAGTTCCGGTAATTCTTCACTGATTAAAACAATTGATTTGCCATTTTTTTTCATATCATATATCAATTTGTACATGGCTGCTTTAACACCAATATCAACGCCTCTTGTGGGGCAGTCCATAATCAATATTTCAGAGTCAACACCAATCCACTTTCCGAAAACAATTTTTTGTTTGTTCCCACCGGACAAAGTGCTGACCAAATGCTTTTCTGATGCACATTTTATTGATAAATCATTGATTTGTTTCTGAGCATGTTCCGCTTCTTTCTTAAATGAAATAATCGGCCCAAGTACTTGATTGGCCTTGTGGGCAATGCTTACAATATTTTCCTTAACCGTTGCATTTAGTGCCAACGATTCTCTATCTCTGTCTTTAGACATATAGGCCATTTTATGTTCTACTGCTGTTTTCGTATTATTAATGACAGTTCCATCCCCTAAGATAACTTCACCATCAAGAACTTTTTCTGCCCCAAATAGGGCTTTGCCCAAGGTATGCATACCACAATCAGACAATCCACCGACTCCAAGGACCTCTCCTTTATGAAGCTCAACATTAAAACAAAGAAGATCTGTTAGCGTTGTAATATGCTCTGCCCTTAGTACCACTTCGTCAGAATATCCTTCATCATCGGCATGATAATAGTTACCTTCAAGGTTTCGTCCGATCATCATTTCTTTAAGACGCTCTGTGTCAAATTCATCTCTTTTTAACGTTCCAACAAAATCTCCGTCACGCAAAACACTGATGATGTGGCACTGTTCTTCAAGCTCTTCCAAATCGTGACTAATAAAAAGTACTGTCGTTCCATTCTCTGTCAACTTCTTCATCAATCCATACAACAATTCTCTACCCGTATGGGATAAGGCTGTCGTTGTTTCATCCACAATGAAAACTTTAGGTTTCCAGTACATGGCTTTAGCAATCTCAACGAGTTTTCTGTCTTGCATATCTAATCGATGCGTTGGCGTACCTGCTTTAAAAGATTTGATTTCCAATTCATCTAAAATCTCTTGAGCTGCAGCAAACATCTTCTTACGACTAATGAAAATCCCGTTTGAAAACATCATTTCCTGTCCCAAAAAAATATTTTCAGCTACTGTAACATTTTCAAGTGTTCCTGTTTCTTGGACAATCATAGCCACACCATTTTTTTGAGCCTCTAAAACATTACTAGGCTTCCATAATTTTCCTTCGAAATAAATTTCACCTTTAGTTTCTTCGATGATTCCGGCAAGGATTGATGCGAATGTTGATTTTCCACTACCATTTTCTCCTACCAATCCGCAAATTACCCCTTTGGGTACTTCAAAGGATACTTCATTCAATGCAATGGTTACACCAAAATGTTTACTTAATGTGTTTACTTGAATTAAAGGTTGATCATAGTCAACATTCTTCATAACTTCCATGACATAAATACTCCTTCGCAATAAACTTGTTAAAGATAATATAGCATAATAATTACTAACCTGTTAGAACAAAAGTATAAATACTAGTATTTTTTTAATGTAAACGCTCTTTTTACTGTTTTTTCATTCTATTTTTCTTTTCTGTTTTTTTAATTTTTGTTAAACAATCATTGATTTCCATGATTTCTTCTTGAGAAAATATGGCACGCATCTTATTAAAAATCCAAAGTAAGGTTACTGGAGCACCCGGCGATGAACGTTCAACAATCTGAGGTGCTTTTTCTTTTAGAATCGACCACGCCTCTTCATTTTTCATCAAATCACCGATTCGGTCTTTAATTGAATAATAGTCTTTTGGGAAAAAGTCCAATTCACTCTTTTCCTGCGTGAACCAATTTTCCACATTTAGTCCCGGATTAGAATCGACATAAATATACGACGCGTCTTCTTCTGCTTTCCTAACAAAGATTGTCTGGTCTATATATTCAACTTCATCTTTTTTTGCAGTGGCGACAATTTTATTGTCTCCCATCTGTAATGGTACATTTTCGAAACAGAAAATTGTTTCTCCCTCTAATACGTTGACCTTAATATTATTTACAGACAATGTAACTTCATTTAAATTACTGTAAATTTTAATCCTTATCTTCTCAGCGCAGCGATTGACAAATCTCTTTTCACAAATATGAACAAACGATTTATCCGACCACTTCGCTTTATAATAATAAAAAGCATCTTTTTTTGTTTCTCGATCAAAGGTTACTAATCCTTTGCAATTTTTCCCTTTTGTTCCTCCTTCATCTCGGACAAAACTACCGAAATCAAACATATTCCAAACAAAGCTTCCCCATAAATAAGGTTTCGACTCAATAACGCTATAGGTTTTTTCATGATATAAGGATTGATATTCTTCCGAATAGTCTTTGACTTTTGGATTGTTTGAATGAAAGTTTAGATTACAATCAGCGCCATATTCAGATATTCCGAGAACAAGGTCCGGATTTTCTTCATGAAATTTGTCAAACCATACGCCTAAATCTTCTATTTCTCCGTAGTACCAACCATAATATAGATTGTATCCAAGTAAGTCCGTAATAAAGTTCAAAGGACTTGGATTTTTAACATAATACATATTGGCCGAAGCCGATATCTCCTCCGGCATAATTGTATGGAATAGATCATTCAATTCTTGGACCCCTTTGTACATAGCCAGTGATTCTCCACCCATTGCAATCTCATTTTGGATTCCCCAGAAGCAAATCGATGGATGATGACAATTTTGATAAACCAACTCTAATAACTGCTCTTTCGCATTATCAAGTACATCCTCATCGTCCGGCATAGACATCATCGGAATCTCTGCCCAAGTAACATAGCCCTGTTGGTCACATAAATCATAGGTTTCTTGATTATGCTGATAATGAGAAAGCCGGATTGCATTTGCACCAATCTCATCAATAAGTTCAAAATCTTTTTTGATGTGTTTTGATGTAATCGCATTCCCCACCTGTTCAAAGTCCTGATGCTTTGCCACACCGTTTATCCTCATAGGTGCCTTGTTTAAAAAGAATCCTTTGTTACTGTCCAATAAACATTTTCTAAAACCAAAAGTCAGTTCTACCTGATCATAACTCATTTCTTTTGATTTTAGCGTTGCTCTTAGCTGATACAAATAGGGTCTGTTTTTCCCATTCCAAAGCCTACACGCTTCTACAACCAGCTTATGGGTCTGCGTTTCTGCCGACGTTATCATTTTAGCAACTTCTTTTCCCCCGGAATCCAATACGTTCAGTTCTAATTCCAACCCATCCCCATGAACAATATGGCTATCGATATTAAGAATACCATTGCCTTCGTCATCAACATAACTACGGAGTATAATGCCTGTGCTTCCATAAAACAGTAAATCAAAATGAGACGTCGGAACACATATCAAGTTAGCCGAACGATACAATCCACCGTATATTGTAAAATCACCATTTAATGGGGAAACGTCCTCGGTGTGACTATTATCAACATAGACTTTGAGCTTATTGTCTTTCTCCCAATTATACGCCTTCGTAATATCAAACCTAAACGTCGAATAACCACCTCGATGTTTTCCTATAGGTTGATCGTTTAAAAACACCTGACACACCGAGTTGGCTCCTAAAAACTCCAAATATAATTGGCCCTTCTGATGCTCCTGATCTACGTTTAATATTCTTTCATATAGATACAAGCCTCGTTCAACACTCATTTCTTTGTTCCACGTATGAGGTAGGTCTGTTTTAATAGGCTTATGATTTTCGTCAACTTTTGTAAATGTCCAGTCTTTATTTAATGAATATTTTTTTCTCATGACGTTTTCCCCTTTTTAAGTTAGTATTTGATTCTCTAATTTTATTTACCAAAGCATAGCATATTTTTTCTATTTTGCTAGAAAGATAATATATATATTAGTATATATTTAATGAATTTAATTATTTCATTGAATTTTGTTCTATTCTCATGTATAATCATATCAAATCTCAATATTAATCAGATAGGAGTGGGAAGATGAACAACACTACACTAGATTTCATATCAAAATTACTTAAAGATACCATGAAATTGGATTTGCATTATTTAATTGAACCCTACAATGGTCTTTCCATATTTGACCGTTTTCTAAGAGACAGCCTTCAAAATTCGGACACTTTATATCAGCAGGTTCTAAGCTTTATTCAGACGTTAGAACATAATACTTTTTATATATTAACGGATGCCTATCAACTGAATTATGTCTTTTTTTATCCTTACCAAGACAAAAAGGACCTGATAACCATCGGCCCTTATTTTACTGATCAAATTACTGATGAATATTGGCACAAACTCATAAACATCCATAAACTAACTATGTCAAATGTACAAAATCTAAAAGGTTTTCTTTATGGTGTGCCGATTATCGGAAATAACCTTAGTATTATTTCTATCATGAGCAATATTATTAGCTATATCAATCCTAAAGCTAGCCCATATACTGTAACATATCATGAATTTAAATCTCCAAATAATCCCGATGCTTTCTATCAACCTAAAAATGATTTTGGAGTTCATGCCAATCAGGTTGCGGCGCGGTATCGTATCGAACAGCAACTACTAAAACACATCAGCAACGGGAATCGCAAAGAAGCTCTTGATGAAGCCGAAAAATTTGTGAGTACACCTTTTGAACCACGATTAGAGAACTCCTTACGTGACCACAAGGCATCATTGATTACTGCAAACACACTATTTAGAAAAGCTGTCGAGGTCAATGAAATTCATCCTGTATATCTTCACGAAATCTCCAGTAAGTTTGTGAATAAGATTGAAAACATCACCTCGATTTCATCATTGAATATGTTATATGAAAAAATGATACGAGGTTATTGCAATTTGGTAAAAAACAAATCAACAAAGCAGTATTCTCCCCTCATTCGTCAAACATTACACTATATTGAGTTTAATCTTGATTCAAAAATAAGTCTTAATGAACTTGCTGATAAATATGATGTGTCTGTTCCTTATTTATCCAATCAATTCAAAAAAGAAGTCGGACAAACCCTCATCAAATATACGAATCAATTACGCATAAATACTGCGATAAAGCTTCTTAATACAAGTTCACTCTCAATTCAGGACATTTCCTTTTGTGTAGGTATTGATGATTTTAATTATTTCACTAAAGTATTCAAAAAAGAAATCGGCCTCACGCCAACAGATTATCGCAAAAAAATATATACAGATACTACTGACTGATCGGACATTCTGGGCACACGGAAAAAGGGAGCCTTGGGCTTTTTCAAGCTCAAGACTCCCTTATATACTTTATCTCCCCTGTTTTTTCACGATAGTATAATCATCACCCATGCGAAATGCAGAACACTCCAAACGCCGACTAACCATCATTTTTTCAAGATCATCTTGGTCAAGATTCATCGTACAATAATACTCGTCTGCTTCTATGTCATAATCATAATACAAACAATATTGGCACATCTTTTCATTCATCTACGCGTCCTCCTGAATTAGTCATTCGTCGATTCTCCGCTTCCGCTTATAGGAATCACTTCGCCGAGATAAGTAGGGTCGGGCTTGAACATCGATGTACCAAAATCTTTAACCCTTGCTGCTATTTCACGCAAATCTCTATACATCTGATTACTGTATTGCCTTGGATCTGATGCCACACCATACGCATCTAGACCTAATTCGTTTGCCACATAAAGAGCCCTTGATAGATGATAACCCTGAGTAACAATAATCACCGATTCAACTTCAAAGACATCTTTTGCACGCGCCATCGATTCATATGTTGAAAATCCGGCGTGATCCATAAAAATAGCCGAATCATCAATACCTTGATCCATGGCATAATTTTTCATAACATTCACTTCATCATAGTATTGACCACCATGATCTCCACTCATGAGCATTCGATTAGATGCCCCTAGATAGTATAAATTAATGCCTTGATCGAGTCGGTCTTGCAACATGGGGCTTGGACGAGTTCCTCCCCATACGGCTGCTCCAAGGACCAAAATACAGTCGACATTTTTTTCTTTTGCTTCTTCTTCCGTTAATATTCGATTTTTATATTTTAATACAACATATCCATTGATGAGTAGTATAACAGCCATTGCAACTAAAGATAGTCGTATTAAACTTCCTAATAGCCGTTTCAAAGCTCTCAGAATCTTTTTGATTATTCGCATAATTATTCCTCTCAAACCCATATTACTTTTTGCGACTATATTATACCATGCTTTAGCTTAAAAATTTATTAAAGTTTTGTTAGCAAGAAAAAGGCGCATCGCATTTTGCGATACGCCTCTTTCTTCTTGCTATTGGAAAGCTATAGGTGAGTTATCTAATGGCAACGTCCTAGGCCTTGACCTCTTCCACCACCAAAACCAGTCCCGTCTGCACGACGTTGCATTACGCCGTTTCCTTGACCGTTTCTTGCGCCTGAATTTTCATTTCTAAACAACTGAAGATTACCATCTTCGCCTAAAATACAGGCTTCTGCATTCTCTGTCATATGTTCAACCATAAGATCATATTGCTCTTGTGTAATCAATCCACTTTCAAGGGCTTCGTCTAAACGCTCTAATCGTGTTTCCAAAAAAGTATCCGCATCTACTTCCGCTGCTGACACTGCTACAATACTCATAACAAGCATTGCTACTGCTGTTAGTGTAACTAATAATTTTTTCATAATCATTCCTCCTATTGGGCTTAACCATTATAGTTAGCTTTTTGTTTTATTTGATAATGTAATTATAGGCTGTGAATGTGACAGATTTGTGACCGTTCTGTGTAAAAGTTCTATTTGTCCTTATATTTCTTCTATGCTAAAATAAATATAAGAAATTAAGCATTTAGGAGGCATTATGATTACTAAAGACATCGATTACGTCATCGACCATTTTCGTATTAAATCAAAAGCATACAGCAAGTATACGATGAGCAGTTGTCATTTTCATGACTCCTACGAACTTTACTATTTAAATACAGGTTCTAGAAAATACTATATTAACAATCAGACTTATGACATTGAAGCCGGTTCACTTGTCATGATTCCTCCCTATATTTTACATAAAACCATTGATACCGGCATTCCTCACGGACGTCTCTTACTCAGCTTCCGTCCGGAATTTTTAACTATTGATCAACAAGCAAAACTCATTGAAAAAACCTTTTCAAAACGTCAAATTGTTTCATTAAATGCAGATATGCGTAGTCATGTTGAGTCGATTTTTAATGAAATGATTGATGAGGCCACCGATCAATCGGCATTTTTTACGGCTCGTTTGCAGTTATTACTTACAACATTGCTCATTGATGTTGCACGTTATATCGAAGAAAACGAATCTACAATTTCAAGTAAAAACATGGCAAAACAACGCATTTATCAAGTCATTGATTATCTAAAAACCAATTATATGAAAAAGATATCTTTAGAACAATTGAGCAAGGAGTTTTATATTAGCCCTTATTATTTGAGCCGCTCTTTCAAAAAAATAACAGGCGTGACCATCAATAAATACATTCAACATTTACGTATTATTGAAGGACAACGCCTGCTAAAGGAAACAAGTGAGCAAATCAGCACTATTTCTGAGCGGCTTGGCTATGCCAATGTTTCCGCTTTTGACAAACAATTTAAAACCTATGCGGGACAAAGTCCAAAGGAGTATCGTCAATCTTCACCTAAAAAATCAATTCTTTGATGTTTCATATCGTAAGATTTCCGTATAACACATTAAAAAGGGCGCTACACCTTTAGCTTCATTTTCAACAACCGGTTCAGAAAAATAATAGTCTAGCGTACCGTCACGACGTTCTTTCCCTCCGAGTCCTGCAACAAGACACGTTCCACCTAGCGTCAATCTTCCGTCCTCTTCTTTTAAATAGCGATGACAAATGTCTTCATATGTTTTATATCCATATTCAACGTAACGCTCCGGTAAAACACCCATATTAACGCCTTTAAAAAGAGCATATGCAATAATTGAACTCGCACTTGTCTCTAGGTAGTTTCCCTCAACATCTGCGCGGTCAAGGACTTGATAAAACATACCGCTTTCGCTTTGTACTTTAAGTAATGCATCAATCACATCTTTGAACAAATCCATTAAATAGCGATAATCTTCAAAAATCTGCTCATCCATTTCTTCAACTGTATCTAAGATTGCCATAACATACCATCCCATGGCACGTCCCCAGAAATTCTTTGATAATCCGCTTTCAGGGTCACACCAGAACATTTCACGGGATGAATCATATGCGTGGTAATAAAGTCCTGTTTTTGAATCTTTCATTGTTGCTTCAACCACTTTAAATTGCTGAATAATATCTTTATAGTTTTTGAAGTGATTATATTTTGTCTCATAACTCATATAAAAGGGTTGAGCCATATAGAGTCCGTCTAACCAGATCTGATTAGGATAGATTTGCTTGTGCCAGAAGTTGCCTTCTTGTGTTCTTGGTTGCTCTTGGATTTGTTCGTATATTGTATCAATCGCTTTTCGATACTTTTCTTTTCCCGTTAGCTCATATAGGGGATAAAGTACTTTCGCTTCATTGACATTATCTAGATTATATGTCTCTTTTTCGTACGTTTTAATCTGACCGTCTTCCATCACAAAATAATCAATAAATTGATCAACGAAATCTAAGTATTTTTTATCCTCGGTTATTGCATGCATTTCAAGAATGGCTTTCATCATGCAGCCATCAATATAGTTCCATTTGTTTTCAGCTCCGGATAATATCTTTTCCATATTCCAAGCCGGTGAGGTTGGGCCGGATTTCTCGATTAATTGGTCTAAATACGCTTGAATTTGACTTAACAGTTTTTGTTCCATTGTTATTCTCCTTTATTTTGCAACGTTATCAACATGTTTTAATATATATTTTTCACCTACATTGCCCTCAATCGTGACGTTACTCATGATGAGTTCGGAAACATATTGAGCAATGACTCCTTGCTTTGTAACCGGATCACAGAAACTCATCATGGCCGGTACATCCTCAATTGCTTCATCACAAAAGTTTACAGAAATATTTCGCATCTCAATTTTTTCAATCGGCTGCTCCGGTAGCCCGGCAAAGAATCCTGCCGCAACGTGACTATTATTGCACTGTATATTTTCAAACAAAAAGCGTCCCAAGTATGGTGTATCTTCTGTAAGGGGTAATTTTTCTTTTGACCATACATATTCTGACTTTCCATCCGGATCACAAAAATAAAACATGTTCATAACAAAGGGTGTTAAGACGTCTTGCATCTGAATATTTCTAAAGGAAATATTATCAATACGTCCTTGCTTTCCACGACCACGCCGTGTCTTGATACGCAACCCTCGATCTGTCTTTTCAAAAATACAGCGTTCGACTTCAAGGTTTTGGACCCCACCGGACATTTCAGAACCGATAACAACAGCTCCATGACCATGTTGCATATGACAGTTACGGATAATGATATTCTTAGAAGGTGTTTTCATCTTACGTCCCATATAAAGTTTTCCGGCTTTAATTGCGATACAGTCGTCTCCGACTGAAAAGTGAACACCGATAATCTCAATGTTTTCGCAAGATTCCGGATCTAATCCATCTGTATTGGGGGAGTCTTTTGGATTTTCTATTTTCATATCAATGAATTTAAGATTTTTACTAAAATATGGATGTACTGTCCAAGCAGGTGAGTTCTTTACTGTAATTCCGTGAACAATAACATTATTACAATTGTTTAAAAATAAGGTTCGTGGTCGCCATGCACCTTTTTTGATCTTGGGCTCATTCCACCAATCGCCTTCACTTCCATTGCCATTAAACTCACCCTTTCCAATAATGGAAATATTCTCAACATTGATTCCTGTTATTAGACTGGCATAACTATCCAGAGGATTACCTTCCCATGTGCCCAAGTAATACTCATCAGTTTCATCTGTTGTCATGGTATATCCAGGTAGAATGGGATACAAGGAACGGTCTGTGTGACCAAGCAAGATAGCCTCTTGGTCGAGTTCAATGGTCATATTACTCTTTAAAAACAGCGGCGTACATAGATATATACCTTTTGGAATATATACAGTTCCATCCTTTGGACACGCTTCAATCGCCGCCTGTATATTTATAGAATCTAAATGTTGTCCATCACCTTTCGCACCAAAGCGTCGAACATTGAGACGTACACTTTCAGATTTTGTCTTCACGGTCAATTCAAGGGGTGCATCATCGTCTTGTGTTTTTACTTCAATGCGATACTTCGTTTCCGGAAATAAATTATATAAACTAATCACATTTTGATTATCGTGTTCAATGGCTAAAAATCCATTCACATACACATCATAGAAAAACGGTGCATGGACGCATGAATCATTTTCGAGCTCGATACTTATGCTTCGGCTTGTCTTTACAATTTCTTTGAGTTTCATATTAACCCTTTCTTTGCCTTATTACTTAAAAATAGTTTTTTATTCATTGTAACAAGATTTTTATTGTTATTTCTTTTCCAATCTTGCTATTCGCCTTCATATTGTTGTCAAATCTTGCTCTGTTTTTTCATTTTTTTTGCTCTGACAAGACGCTTGCAAAACCGTCTTCCTTCCTGTATAATCATGCTATATTGGCTCTTTCGTCGATAAAATCTTATGAAGGACTGGTTACTTCTATGAAGTCAAAAAATACAAAGTTTTTACGTAAGCTCATTTTTTTATATAGCACCATTATTGTGACGATTTTGATTACCGGTGTATATCTATATAATCTAAGCATTGATAATGTAAGCAAAGAAATCAAAGCTCAAAATCGTTTCATGTTGGAAAAAACAATCCAAGATATGGATTCATCCTTACGACGTATGGAGATTTTAGCTGGACAAATGGTCGAAAACTCCAACATCGTTTATTTGGCGAATCAACCGACAAATCGTGTACGCGACTTTTACCTTAAGGCTTACCATGCTATGGATGATTTATCAGTATACGGCCTCACACAAGCAACACTTCCTATTAATGACGCGTATATCTACTTAAATAAACCGGATTTTTTCTTGTCATCAAGTATTTTTCAAAGCAGCTATTTCTTTTATGTTCAAAAATATAATCTACCTTACTATGACAACTTTATGGAACTGGTAAAAAATCAGGATACATATTATCAGTTTTTACCCTTAGATAACTATAAACGTTCAGATGACTCTGCCTATTTGTATATGTTGCCTCTTGATAACTATACGGTTAAAAACATACCGGCTTCCCTCTGTTTTGAAATAGATGCCCAACAACTGTCTGAATTGTTTTCAGAATTAAATTTATATCAAGACGGTTTTATTTTTGTGACCGCCCAAGATAATCAGCCGGTTTTTGCAATCAGTCACGACCGTATTGATGAAAATATAAGGAGCGAATTACTGAATCTCCATGATGCCCAAGGACTGTCTGAAGCCAAGATTAACAACGTAGAAATGTTGATTACAAACAGCATTTCACCTTATAATAGTTGGAACTATTTCTTGGTTCAACCAAAGGATGCTTCTCTCTATTCTCTTTATCAATACCGTAATATATTTTTCACAATTTTAGGTATTTCACTTTTGGTGAGTGCCTTTATACTCCTTTTCTTATCCAGAACAAATATGAAGCGCTTTACCCAACTCGGCACGGAGTTAGAAAACACCCTAAGCAATCAAGAGCGCTTACAGGAACTTGTTGAAAATCAAAAACCTTTGATTATGGATACTTATCTTCATAAGATTATTGAAGGTAATATCTCAAGAGATGAAGAACTTGCTTATGCCCAAGAATACTTAGATATTCCCAGCAAAGATCAAAAATTTGCTATCTTACACTTAGTTATTTATCTAAGTCAATACGAGCTACAGGTGGATAATTCAATGGTTACCGGACCGGATACCCTTTACCATAAGGAAATTATCGAAGAGGCACTCTCGGATTATTTCAATGATCCCCCATATATTTTAAGTCTTAACGAGCGTGAATACACCCTCTTATTAAGCTGTGATCCTGAGGTTTTAGACCATGAATCAACGCAAAATATTAAAAAACAATTTATAGCACTCCATGATGACTTAGTAAAATCCCATTCCATTTGGGCGTTTGCAGGTCTTGGCGACTGGAATGAAGGTCTTATGCCAACATGGAAGTCCTACCAACAGGCCAAGCAAGCTATAAGCTATACGACTAAAAAAAATCCAATTAAAAGCTATGTGTCTCTCGAAGAAAAGTCGCCTGGTTTTTATTATCCCATTGAATTAACACGTCAGTTAACGAATTTTGTAACTGCCGGTAACACCAGTCAGATTTTAGAAATTTTTGAAATAATACGCCATGAAAATATGGAAGTACGGTCATTACCGATTCATATGATCCAATATTTATTAACCGATATTCGTAACACATTATTTAAAATTCGTTTTGATATTAAAGACAGTGATGATCAGGCCGAAGCACTTCAGATTATTGATTCGCTTTTTGACCAACATATGTCGTTAAAACTCTGTGAAGATATTGCATTACATCTCGGAAAGCTTTTTGAGAAAAAGACCAGTAGTAATGAACTTATTAAAACGATTAAAGACTATATCGACGAAAACTTTGAGGACCCTTCCCTTTGTTTAAATAAAATCGCCGATGAATTCCCTATTTCTGAAAGTTATTTTTCTTATATGTTTAAAGAAGAAATGGGCGTTAATTTCTCAAGCTATTTAGAGCGCAAACGTATGGAACGAGCCATTGAATTATTAAAGACCACCACCTTAACCATCCAAGAAATATATCAACAAATTGGCTACAATAGTTCCCATACATTCCGCCGAGTATTTAAGAAAATATATGGTATGTCGCCAAATCAAGCACGAAAGGAACTCTAATTATGGCATTTACAAAAGAAACTCCAGAGTCTGTTGGTTTATCTTCATCAAAAATACTTTCATTCATTCGTTCTCTCGAGGAAGCCAATATTCCTATGCACAGCGTCTTAATCTATCGCCACGGTGCACTTGTTACTGAAGGTTATTATGCGCCTTACACAGCTGAAAGCCTACATCGTCTCTTTTCAGTGACAAAATCCTTTGTATCCGTTGCTATTGGTGAGCTTGTTCACTCCGGACAAGTCCGTTTATCGGATTCCATATGTCAATACTTTGGGGACTATACTCGGCCGGATATTCATCCTTATGTGCAAACAATGACTATTGAACATCTCCTAAAAATGGAAACCTGTCATCAAAGCACAACCTATAAACATGATATGACGGACCCTTGGGTGAAAAGCTTTTTTGTAACTCCACCCAGTCACCGCCCCGGTAGTCATTTTAACTATGATACCTCTGCAAGTCATACCTTAGCCGCATTAGTCAAACGACTGACCGGAAAAAATGTATTGGATTATGTCCGAGACACCTTTTTACAAGATACCGATTTTAGTCCGAAAGCTTATGTGCTTAATAATCCCTTTGGTGAATCCATGGGCGGTTCCGGATTAATGGCACGTCCTATGGATCTTTTGATCTTTGCACAAAAAGTTATGGCCAAACGCAGTCACAATCCCTATCTATTATCTGCAACTTCAAATCTAACCGACACTCTCATTAAAGGTTCTACCCTTGAAGAGCAACAAGGTTATGGTTATCAGTTTTGGCAAATTCGCCACGGCGGTTACGCCTGTTATGGTATGGGTGGTCAGTATGCCCTTTGTTATCCTGAACACGACCTGATTATTGTAACAACTGCGGATACACAAGGCCTCAAAGAAGGGAATTCGATTATATTTAATGCTGTCTACGAGCATATTTTGGATCCTATAAGTAGCCAGCCCTTATGTGAAGATTCTCAATCTTATCAACAGCTCCAAGACAAATTAAAGTACTTATCCATAGCTACACCTTCCGAAGTCATCACAAAGTCCTATCAAGAACACTATAGTCTTGAGCCAAATGCTTCTTCCTTTACTCAAGTGACTGTAGCCTTTGATGCAGAAAAAAATCAAGGCATGCTTACTTTTTATCAAGACAAGCAAGAATTTAGACTTCCTTTTGGCTTTGATGGAGGAATCCTCTCCACATTTTCAGGCTATGAACAGCGGTGTTTTTCTTATGGTTCATGGATTCGACCAAATCGACTTCATGTAAAAACACATCTCATTGACGAATGCATCGGGTCTATTGACTTTCATCTCACCTTTCATGATGAGACACATCTCTCGGTTTTCATTAAGAAAATCGAAGAAACACTCTTTCAAGAATTTAATGGCTATTTTGAAGGATCTAAAGCTTAACTTTGCAGACTCTTCATGTGGTAAAAGGCACCTTTTTTTGCCATGAGTTCTTCGTATGAACCATACTCAATGATTTCTCCATGATCTAGAACACAAATTTTATCCGCACCACGAATAGTTGATAATCGATGGGCGACCATGAAGGTGGTACGCCCTTTTACTAATTGATTCATGGCCTCAACAATCAAGGATTCTGACACACTATCTAACGCCGACGTTGCCTCATCAAATAAAATCACTTGGGGATCACGAATGAGGGCACGTGCAATAGCAATGCGTTGACGTTGACCACCGGATAGCTTGTTGCCGTGTTCACCAATCTTGGTATCTAGGCCAAATGGTAGTTCCTGAATTAATGTTTCTAGATTTGCCGCTTTGACTGCCCAGTCCACTTTGTCTTTCGTCACGGATTTCATCCCATAGGTAATGTTTTCCTCAATACTTCCGGAAAATAAAATCGTTTGTTGGGGAACAACAGCTATATGCTTTCGATAGGTTCTGAGATTAATCGATTCAATAGGTGCCCCATCAACTGTTATGGACCCCTGTGTCGGAAGCTCAAATCCTATAAGAAGATTCATAATGGTTGATTTTCCGGCCCCGGATTCTCCGACAAATGCAATGGTTTCCCCTTGTTTAATATTCAGATTAATGCCTCGAAGCACATGCTCATCGGAGGATGTATATTTAAAATGGACATCTTCAAAAACAAACTCTCCCTTAACACCTTCCACAATAAGCTTACCAGCGTTGTCTTCTGTATCATCATCGTTTAAAACTTCTGCAATACTGCTAATGGATTCTAATCCTTTTGCAATAGTTGGCAAGAGCATAATCAAAGAAGAAACTTGGGCAACAATCGTGGTAAAATAACTTTGATAAAGCACAATATCTCCACCTGGAATTCGACCTCGTAAGACCATAAAGCCGGTGAAAACTAAGGCACCAATCTGAAAGAGTTGAAAGATTGCCCAGCTGACAGAACCAAAGTTCGCCTGAATAATATCTAATCGATAGCCTTCTTCAGAGATTTTTTCTACGATTTCTTTCATTCGCCTCATCTCAAGTTTTTCTAATCCATGCGCCTTAGTAACCGGAATCATCTCTTCCATATCCATAACATGAGCAGAGGTTGATTCTACTTCCTTGCGGAAAAGATGGTTCTGTTGTCGTATTCTCTTTCTAAAAAAGACAATCGTCAAAGAAGCTACCGGTATCGTTAATAAGAAAAACAAGAAAACCACTCTATTTTTAAAGGCTGTAATCACGAGGGCAATAGAAATATTTAGAGTGATGTTGAGCAGATTCACAAAAATCTGGGATGAAAGCATTTGTACCGCTTCCACATCACGAATTACTTTTGATTGGATCCGTCCGGATTGTGTATTATTGTGAAAGCGAATCGATAACTGTTGTAGCTTATTAATCAAGGCACTACGAAGTCCACCTTCTACTGCACGCACTGCTGTTGAGCTAAAATGAATATGCAGATAATTCATCGGAATATTCAATAGCACTAAAAAGGCAATAAGCAGCGCATTATATATGATTGTCTCTTGTGGATTCACGGACTCATAAATAACCGTGTTGACAATATTGGAAATAACAATGGGCATCACCCAGGCCGGACTATGTTTTATGATATAAAAAAGGCCGGATAAAGCAAATCGGTAGTAATTCCCGTGAAACATTCCAATCAAAATTCGACTGGGTTTGTTTTTATATTTTCTAAAACTTTCTAATATGGTATCTTCTATACGCTTTTTACTCATAGGTCTTCTTCCCATCATTATTGGTAACTAAATTTTTCAAAAGGAACAAATAATTCCGATTTACCTCCATATGCATAGACACCTACCATGGCACCAGTAAATCGTTTCCCTTTCTGAATGCCTTCATCACTTAAATAGTTCACATGATCAAGACCTGTCAATAGCTGTCGTTCCTGATCATCAAACTGGTAATAAAAGAAACGTTTAAGACCTTTTGTAACCACTTTAAGGGTAATACTTTCAACTGAATCAGGTACGACGATTTCTTCCTCTGCTATGGTTTGCTGATGATCAATATGTTCCACAACAGAAAGTTTATTTCCGGTAATTTGATCGTAAAACAGACCAAACTTAAGCCATGTATTCTCATCATAGTAACACGTTAGTCCGGCATTTTGTTTTTTACGCAAACGAACATTTTTCATAATAACAGAGGCAGAAAAATCAAATTCTGTTTGTCGGCGAAGCAAAATATTTTTGGCTTCTTTTTTATGTAACTCCTCTTGACTTCCCTTAAGCACAATCTGCTTTCCATTAATGAAAATACCGTCAAATTCAGGTGGTCTGGGAAACACCCAATCCTTGCTCAACTTCTGATCTTTATCAATAAAATCTGTGTTTTCTTTTGAATTCTTTTGGCCCGTCGACGCCAAAGCAATAGACGGCATAACCTGTAAGGTACTAGGACCTTGTAATTGATTCACAATTGGCCAGCCATCCGGTGTCCATTGAATCGGATCAATTGCCGTCTCCCGACCAAGCATGGTATATCCATCTAGAGACCGTCCGCATAAATAGACCATGTACCATTCGCCATATTGGGTTTGGACCGGTTTACCGTGTCCACATCGTTGAATCGGTGCTTCTTCTAGCCATTGGCGCATAATCGGATTATATGGACACGGCTTAAAATTATCCTCTAAATGCTTGGCTCGAGATACTGTAATACGATGGCCGGGACCTGTTCCGCCTTCTGCTAGAAAAAGATAGTAATAGCCATTTTTCTTAATTAGATGCGGGCCTTCAGGTGCGCGCTTTTGATCTCCGTAATAAAGTAATCGTGCTTCTGATATTTTTGCTGTCGCATCTGCATTCAGTTCAAATATCCGGGCACCCCGGTTTAATAACATATAGCGCCGTCCGTCATCATCATTGAAAATCGACGGATCAATCCCATCTTCATCGATAAACACCGGCTTATCATATGGACCTTCCGGATGACACGAGGATGTAATCATTTGTTTTCGATATACCGTTCCTGTATCATTTAATCGATAGGTTGCCGCTATATAAAAACGTCCATTATAGTAGGAAATATCCGGTGCCCAATACCCGCGTCCACCCTCTAATTCATCAAGCATAGCCCATTGAGAATTGGTTATGGCATAGCCGATAATTTCCCAATGAATTAAATCTTTTGAGTGGGATATTGGAATGCATGGGAAATAGATAAAACTTGAATTCACCATATAATAATCATCGTCTACCCGAACAATTGAGGGGTCAGGAAACATACCTCGACGAATCGGATTACGATACATTCCATCCAGCGGTGCACCGCAAACGTTTGCAAAATAATCTTCAATATCTTTAAAACCTTTTTCTCTTGCAAGATCAAATGGAGTAATTAAGTCTTGATCCCCTTGTGTTGGTGACATTCCGACTTTATCTACCAAGTATTTGACGACATCTATATTTCCCGACATAACACCATAGTGTAAAATTGAGCGATATTTTGAATCCTTACTATTCATACTCGCTCTCGAATATTCAACGATATATTTAACCATATCTAGATTGCCTGTTTTTGCTGCAATAAATGGTAAAGGTATGTCATTGGTCGTGTATTTTTCAATAAGGCTTGGTGCCTCTTCTAAAATCTCTTTTAGTGTAGCAAGTTCTTCATTAATAATGACTTGTTCAATCATGGTCTTTTGGCACCACCTTTATATAGTTAAAATCGGCACTTCCGGCATTTCCAATGGCGTATAAACCGATTTTAGAACCTACCCATGTATCATCCGAGGGGGTGAAAAGTGTTTTGCATGCTGTTTTTTGAATACCTTGATATACATAGGCCATTTTTATTTGATTTATACCCTTTTCTTGGTCTAGGGAGAGAAATAAATGAATTTTTCCAGATGTTTGATCAATATCGATACTTTCAACAACTTCTTCCTCACGAGACGCTCCCGTTCCTGTGGATATACCGTGCAATAATTTAAAACCACTCTCTTCTTTTTTTATGGCTAGATAGGTATATTGACCACCTAAGACCACACATCCAGCTTGAGATCCAATCTCTAAACGATTGTAATCCATCTCTATCTCTACATCAAAGCGGTCATACAAGAATTTTTGTGTTAGTATATTGGGGGTCTCCCACAAATTCGGTCCGTTCAAGCAATTTAACCGTAATGTTTTCCTAGATGCCTCTAATTGATAGAAGTCTTTGGTATGATTGCCAAACCATTGCCATTGGAGACCTAACTCTTCCTTGCAAAAATCATCCGATGCGGCTAAGTCATTTATACTATCCGTTCTTTCCACCGGCATCGGATAAGACAAGACCGGTTGACCGACATTTCCAATTATGGGCCAATCGTCTTTCCATTGCATGGGCTGTAAATGGACAACACGCCCATAGATGCCACGGTCTTGAAAGTGGATAAACCAGTGGCTACCGTCTTCTGCTTCAACCCATCCACCTTGATGAGGACCATTAACCGGAGTCGATCCTTGTTGTAAAACAATCTTCTCTTCGTAAGGTCCCATTATCTCTTTTGATCTTAACACCGTTTGCCAACCATATGTTACGCCACCGGCAGGTGCAAATATATAATAATACTCTCCTCGTTTATATACTTTCGGCCCTTCAATTGTTTCTTGTGTTTTCGTCCCGTCATACAAAAAGACATCATCACTCAAAACGCGGGTCGCATCAAGTGACATTTCAAAAACACCTAAATAGCTTTTAAATCCAATCCGACTTTTCGCATAGCCATGGATAAGATATGCTCGATCCCCGTCCCAAAAGGGACATGGATCAATATATCCCTTACCTTCCAATAGTAGATAAGGTTGGCTCCATTCACCTAGCGGATCTTTGGTTTTTATCATAAAAATCCCCTCATCCGGCATTCCATAAAAAATCCAAAAATAATCATTATAGTAGCGTATAGCGGGCGCCCACACGCCTTTTGCATGTGCAGGTTTTGTATACATTGGATAATCAATATTTTTAATAGCATAGTTTTTAAGCTGCCAATTTACCATATCCTTTGATGTTAAAATAGGTAAGCCGGGGGTATAGTTGAAACTTGACGCGGTCATATAATAGGTGTCTTCAACACGTATAACATCCGGATCCGAATAATCTGCATTTATAATTGGGTTTTTATACTCTTTTTTCATCATCATAAGCCTCATTCAATAATTCCTTGTATAGTCCGCCTAGTTGATATAAGCCATGCGCTATCAAATCTGCGAAAGCGACGGCTCCCGGATAGCGTAAGTGTGTATTGTCCACTTCCACAAAGTACTCTTTTGATTTTGTCTCTCCTAGGTTTTCAATAAACGTTTTGCTCATTGTAAATAAGTCAATTATTGGAACCTTCATTTTTCTTGCGACTTCTTTCATCGCTTCCGGATACTGTCCATGTATATTTTCTTCTAATGTGGTCTCATCCAAAAACCATCGACGACATAAGGGTGTGATAAGCACCGGATAGGCTTTTCGATTTCTTGCTACGTTAATATATTTCTCCAAATTTACTTGATAGTCACCATAGGGTTTCGTAAATCGTGATGCATCTTCTTCTTTGGCATCGTTATGTCCAAATTGAATAAACAAGAAGTCACCTTCGCGAAGTTCATTATAGATGACAGCAAGTCGTGATTCATCGATAAAGCTTTTTGTGCTACGGCCGTTTTCCGCATGATTGTGCACCACCACATCTTTTCCTAAAAACAAAGGCATTGCTTGACCAATGCCTGTTTGAGGATATGTACTAAAATCATTTGTTTTTACCGTTGAATCGCCAGCCCAAAAAATGTGCTTTTTGTTCATTATTCTTTAACTGCTCCTAAGTTGATCCCTGTAACGAAATATTTTTGAGCGAATGGATAGAGAATCATAAACGGAATGATTGCTACCATTGTTGCCGCATTACGAACTGTATTCTCAGTTGCTGATCCTGTTGCTGTCGGTAAGTCACTACCTAAGATAATACTTCTTAACTTCATTTGGAAGTTAAATAAATCCGAATTAATAATATAGATTTTATAGGTTGTATAATCATTCCAGTAAGCAACCGCAAACATCAAGCCAATCGCTGCAAGTGCTGCTTTTGATAATGGAAGTACGATTCTAAAAAATGTAGCCATTGGCGAACAACCATCAATAGACGCTGCTTCAAATAATGACCTCGGAATTCCTTCAAAGAAGTTACGCATAAGTACAAGGTTAAATACATTAAGACCGGGTAGTAGGATAACAACCCATAGCGTATTAGTAATACCCAAACTATTCATAACCAAATATGTCGGTATCAATCCACCATTAAAAATCATTGTAAACAACAACATGGCTGAAAAAAAGTTGCGGCCAGGCATATCCTTTTGTATTAATACATAGGCGCCTAATGTCGACAATGTTAATCCCACAAAAGTACCTGCAACTGTTGCCACTGTGGATACTAATAACGGACGATATAATGTTGGATTTGTAAATACAGATGCATATCCATCAAAACCAAACTTCTCCGGCCATAATTTCATACCATAAGCTGTTCGTAAATCAAATGAGTCGACCATGACTTTCCATAGCGGAATCAACATTGCAATACATATTAAGGCAAAGAATATGTTGAGGACATAATCAAATGTAGTAATTTTTCTTTTCTTCATCTCTATTCTCCTTTATACAATACCGCGACCACGGATTTTTTTGCTTGCAATATTACAAATGACAACGAGCAGCCCACCAACAATCGATTTAACCATACCAACGGCTGTTGTATATCCATAGTTTGGTAAAGCTCCACTATTAAAAGTTTGTGTGTAAATATAAGTTTGTAATACATCGGCTTGTCTCATAACTGCATCATTCTGCATTACAAAAACAGACTCAAATAAATTCATGATTTTTGCAAGATTTAGAATCAATACGATAACAATTGTATTCATGAGAGCCGGAACTGTAATAAACTTTATCTTTTGGAATCGGCTGGCACCATCAATTGATGCTGCCTCATATAATTCCGGACTAATCCCGGCTAATGTAGCCATGAAAATAATCGTTCCCCATCCGGTTTCTTTCCAAATATTAATAAAGAAATATGCCGGCCTCCACCATTTACTACTTCCTAAAAAGTAGATTTCTTGACCTTGCTCAAGAATTCCTAAATTTGTTAACAATGCATTGACCAAACCTTGTTGTGATGGTGACATAATCAAGGCAAATACCGATGCCGTTACAACCCATGACATAAAGTGAGGTAAGTAAACTATTGTTTGTGAAATCTTCTTAAACTTTAAATTGAATATTTCATTAAGTAATAAGGACATGATAATCGACATGAATGTCGTTAAAAATAATTTAAAAAGACTAATCTCTAAAGTATTTGTAAAGGCATTCCAGAATCCTTGCATTGAAAACATTTTTTCAAAATTTGCTAAACCGACAAAAACCGGTTCCTTGATTCCTTTATAATCGTAAAATGCATAACGCAAACCATAAATCGGCGCATAGTAAAATGTTAGGGCAAATAATAATACAGGCGAGAATAATAAATAATACCAGCGATGTTCATATATTCGCTTTGATAAGGGTTTTTTACCTATCTTATCAGAATCTATTTTTTCAACTTGTGAACTCATTTAGTACCGTTCCTTCCTTTTTTAAAAAAGCGGAGTTAAACTCCGCTTTTAAATTTAACTTCTATACTTAGGTCCTATTTAGCGTTTAGTGATTCAACAATCATTTGTGACCATTCTAAGCCACCTTCTTTTTCAAAACGTTCCATTTCTTCTTCAATCGTACGAGTTCCAAGAACAACGTTTGCCACGATTTCACGCTTTAATTTAACAAGATCACCATTATATTGACTCATAACATCACTTGACGGTACAAGCTCAACCAATCTAGAATTTTCACCAAATGTTTTAGCAGATACTAATGCTTCTTCTGCAACACTTAAAATACCAGGGTCATCAAACTCTGTGAAGTTTGTAAGGGCCATCATTGGATCAATGTGGTTTTTTGTATATAGCGTTCCTGCTTTTTCCATGTTCTCAAGCATATGGAATTGACCATCTTCATATGTTACGCCAAGTAATTCTCCACCTTCTGTTGACCAGTGAGTTCCTTCAGCACCATATGTAAATAATTTTTGTCCCAAACCACCATCTAACATTGTTTCAAAGAAATACTCAAAAATCGCTTCTGGATTTTCTGCTTGTGACGTGATTACCCATGTTGGTGCTTGACGTTCAAGATATGCACCAACTTCTTCAATCGGTTCCATAGCAATTAATTCACCGTCAAGACCATTTGCCTCTAAGTTTGTCTTAAGGTTTGTTCCCCAAGTTCCTGCCCAATATGTAAAGATACCAAATTTGTCTTCATAGAATTTATTTCGAACATCACTTGTACCATTTGTTAATGCTTCCTTGTCAATGTAACCTGCTTGGTATGCATCATGTAAACGCTCTAATGCACCAATAAAGTTATCTTGAACGAATCCATCTGCCCATTGACCATTTTCATTAATGTAGAAACTTGGGAATGCATCTTGATAGAACTCAGGCAAATAGTTAATGAAAGGAATCTCTTCACCAATTAATCCTGCACTTGATAATGCATACGTATCACCATTAATTCCGTTACCGTCTGGATCACCATTTGTAAATGCGTCCATAACTTCAAGGTATTCGTCATAATTCGTAGGTACATCTAATCCAACGTTGTCTAACCATGATTTTTTAATATAAGTAATACATCCGTTACCACGACTTGGTGAAAGACCATATAAGCTACCACCAATTTTTAATCCATCTACTAATGCTTGATCTTTTACACGAGTTTTTAATTCTGAGTTGTCATACGCTGCTGTCATATCCCAAAGAACGCCTTCTTCTGCATAACCAGCATAGTATGCTGAGTTAAGTAACATTACATCCGGCCAATCTCCACTTGCTAATACTTGACCTAAGTTGTCCGTATATGCATCATGGTCAGGTTGAATGATTTCCAATTCAATACCTGTTAAAGCTTCCCATTCTGCTTTAAAAGCATCACGACCATTTGCTTTTGTTACTAATGTACCATCAACCATAATTGTAATTTTTTCTGGTTTCTCGATTTCAGCTGATGAACTATCATCTGTCGCTGAAGCTGAACCATTATCTGTAGCACTTCCTGTGTCTGTTGATGTTCCTGTGTTGCTCGTTCCCCCATCTTTAGGTCCACATGCTACCAACACTAAAGATAAAACAATTAATAAAACTAATACTTTTTTCATTGCACTACTTTTGTTTGTTTTCACTAAACTAATCCTCCTAAGATTTGATTTTTCATTGAGTTCTCGTCAATTTCGACAACAACTCTGTGACAAGACTGATAATATCATATGATTTGTCCAATGAACAAGATTCAATATTTTAGTATAGGTACATATTCTACTCCGAAACAATGAGTTATTGGCTAATAGTAATAAGAATATAGTACCATACACAAGGCAATAAATATTAAAACCCTCTATTTTAGAGCTTTTGTAAGGATTCTCAAAATATATGTACGCTCGAAAATTTTGTCCCTTAACTTGGAACTAAGTAAATAAAAATAAAGCATAGCATCATATAAAATGCTACACTTCATTTAGTCTTTATAACAAATAATCCGGTAATGTCGTTTGCACGGAAGCGACAACGTTGAATTTTTCTTCATGGATTGATGGCTTCGAATCTTTTTTAGGTTCAGCTTGAAATTCATGGCGAAGTTCATCAATTTGCTTTTGAGTGATTCCTTTTATTAATTGACAGGGTATAAGGTCCATTCCCAATTCTTTTGCAATTGCCAATCGTTTTCTTCCGGATATAACCGTTAGTTTGTCTGACTTATCCACATAAACCATCAGTGGTATTAAAATTGTCCACTTTTTTATCGATTCCATCAACATTGGATCTAAGGTAATATCCTCATCTACCTCTAATTCCTTGCTTGGAATCTGTTGAAAGACCACTTGAATTTTATTTTTTTCTACTTCTTTAGCCTGGATATGCGATAAACCGCCTTGATTTACTCGCTTCATACTACCTTTACTTATGGACATACTGATCTACCTCCTTAGCAAGTGCCGCGTATTCATGTGCAGATCGTGCACTTTTTTTATAAGCACCAACAGGTTTCGAATTTTCCTGGGCCCATTCAATCATGCTGTCAATGCGAATATAGTTTTCAAAAACATGGGCATCTTCAAGAAGATATAAACTCTCCTGTGTCTGCTTAAAATATTTTTTGTTGGTATTTACCTTGGTCATAGCAATACCTAGCAACGTAAGGTTGGGTGTCATCTCACGAATTGCCTGCAAAAACTCAAACATATTGGCGAGTCCAAACAATCCCCACGGACTGGCCTCCACGGGTATAATGACCTCATCCGATGCACATAAAAGATTAATGACCCATGTTCCAAGTGTCGGCGGTGCATCAATCAAAATATAATCATAGATTCCTGAGTCTTGAATCGTTTGAAGACATTTCTTTACAATAAATTCCCGTTGCCATTTAGTAAACAACTCATATTCAATACCGCTAATTAATGTTGACGACGGTATGATATCCAGGTTTTTATAATCTGTTTCATAAATATAGTCCTTTAAGTCTTGCTGCTTACTCACCGCCACATACAGATTTTTATCACTTTTGGCAATATCTAATACCTCTTCTTCAGATAAAAAGGCAAGTGAGAGGTTCAATTGCATATCCCCATCAATCATAAGGACCTTTTTCCCCTGCTGCGATAAGGCATACCCGATATTGGAACATGTCGTTGATTTTCCGCTACCACCTTTGTTGTTGGCAAAACAAATCGTTTTCGTTGTTTTTATCATGTCCTTACCTGTCTCCTTCTCATTCAAAATACAGAGCTTATATCATCAAAAAGAATAGCTTCGATCTCAATAGAACCGCTTCCTTCATATCGTAAATACAGGGGATGCTTACCCTTTAGCCTAAATTGCGCCGGTAAGCTTATTGTCCATTCTTGTTTTGCCCTAATCGGGATAAAGGCATCAGAAAACAATTGAATACGTCCTTCTCCGGTTCCGCGATAGCTTACTGAACAGCTCGTATTTCCTGAAAAATCAAAATATTTGAACCCAATGATTGTATCCTTTGTTATATTGGTAATGTAATGTTTTAAATCTTCATGAGAAATATAGGGATAATCCCATGTTGGTTTTTTCCTCAATAGATTGGGCATCTTTCCATTGGTTAATGTTGAACATATCGCCGCACTATATCGCCCCTTTGGATTAAGGGGTTTTCTGTTTAGGCCACAGGAAGTAATCTCAACGTGCTCAATCTTACCCTCTTTATCAATAATGATGGGCTCTGCACAAGCTTGGCGACTAAATTGATGTCCATGGGTATGCCGATGGTAAAATACATACCATTGATTGTTAATGCATTCAATACCACCATGATTATTACCAACAAGCGCCACCTTGTTCTCTTCCATACGGCCTTTATATCCAATATCACCATTAGAAACAATCGTCCCTTGATATACAAAACCTTTGTCCGGATAGGCACTTATTGCATAGCATAATTCATGAGAGAGTACGGATGAGTATATCAAATAAAATAGACTATCGATTTTACGAATAGACGGCGCTTCAAAATATTCGTGCCCTTCAAATCCTGTTCCTTGGCTATATGCTTCACTCGGTAAGACAATTTTAGGCCCCTGCTTTACTGTTAGCATATCTTGTTCTAATTCTATAAAGCTACAGCCAAGGATTTTGTCTCGACTAGGAAACCCGGGAATATTAATATTCGTCGGCGAAAATCCATAATATACATAAACTTTTCCATCGTCATGGAGTACAGCCGGATCAAAGGGAAAATTTTCCTCTAAAAATTGGCCCGAAGGATAGCTAACATACCCTAAAAACTCATATGTTCCACTCGGCGCATCTGATACCGCAACTGAGATTTTACTCAATCCGTTCAAGCAGTAGTAGAGATAAAACCGTCCATCCGGTCCTTGGCAAACATCCGGTGCATAGAGCATCATTTTACCCTCTGCATTTGCGGGGTCTTGTTCTTTTTTATAAATAACGCCTTCGTAGGTCCACTGGGTTAAATCATCAACGGACGCCGAGTAAGCCACGTAATCAAGCAGGCAAAAGGCCTCTCCGTTCTCCTTATCATGAGACCCAAATACATACACACGATCGCCAAACACATGGGGTTCTCCATCCGGAATATATTCATTTAACGGTAAATATGGATTCACAATTTGTTTCATAGCATATCCTCTCTTAATAGAATTCGTTATATCTATTTTAAGTGAACCCACTTACTATTACAAGCCTTATGTTTGAATATAAATTTTATGAAATTAGCATAGTCACGACTATTATAGTTACAACTATACTAATCTTGACTATATTATCCGACTATGCTATATTATGAATATACGAATGGAGGTTGATGAAATGTTTATTGGCAGAACGAATGAACTTACATATTTAAATGAAAAATATTCAAGTTCACAGAGCGAGTTCATTGTATTATACGGAAGACGTCGTATAGGTAAAACTGAGTTACTCAAAGAATTTGTTCATGATAAAAAACATATTTTTTATGTAGGAAATCAGATTACCGATTTTATGCAGCTCAAACGAATTACACCGCTAATCACAAAACATTTTAATCAAAAAATATACAGCGATAGCTTTGACGGATGGGAAAATCTATTTATATATATCAGTGAACAGTTATCCCCTCACGAAAAAACGGTTCTAGTATTTGATGAGTTTCCATATATGGTTGAAGCCAATACAGGCATCCCATCTATCCTTCAATCTAGCTGGGATCATATACTCAAAGACAAAAATATTATGCTCATCATCTGCGGTTCCTCCATGAGCTTTATGGAAAAAGATATCTTAAGCGAGAAAAACCCCTTATATGGAAGAACTACCGGTGTTTTAAAACTAAATGAAATGGATTTTCTATCTGCTAGGGGATTTATGCCCGGCTTGACAATCAATGAACAAGTTGCCTATTACAGCATTTTTAGCGGTGTTCCTTATTATTTAAGTTTAATTAATAGCCATTTAACACTACAAGAAAATGTGGTCGCAAATATAATGGCTAACGGCTCCGTTCTGTTTAATGAGCCCGAATTTCTTCTTAAACAAGAACTTCGAGAAGTCAATGTATATAATGCCATTATCTCTACCATTGCTTTGGGAAAAACAAAGTCCAATGAGATTTCACAATTAACCGGTGTGGACAAAAACAAGTTACCCTATTATCTTAATAGCCTCATCAATCTCGGCATCATAAAAAAAGAATTTCCAAGCACAATTAAAACAAAAGAATTAACTAAGTCTCGTGCCGGAATATATATTTTAAATAGTAGCTTTTTCAAATTTTATTATCGCTTTATCTATTCCTATATTTCAGAACTTATGGATGGAAACATAGACATTCTATATGAAGATCTTATTGAGCCACAATTGTCAGAATTTATAGGACACACCTTTGAGGATATTGCGATTTCGTATCTTCGTTCGATTAATGGAACCAACACATTACCTCTTCGCTTCATTAAGATTGGAAGATGGTGGAACAAAGGCACTGAGATTGATATTGTCGGTTATGATTTAAAGAATAACTATGTATTTTGTGAATGCAAATGGAGAAATGAAAAAATGGGAATGAACGTTTTGAAGCAACTACAAGAAAAAAGCCTCAGCGTAACGCACCATACATCGCAAAAATATTATGTGCTTTTTTCCAAATCAGGCTTTACTAAAGAATTAGAAGACCTGGCCAAACTCGACTCAGATCTTCTTCTCTTTGATTTTTCAACATTATTTAAATGAGTTATTCTATTCTTTTATATTGGGTAATTGTGTTTTTTCACCTCGATGATTCATCAGTGTATAGTTTTCATCGTCTTTGTCAACGAAGTAATAATTTGGCATTAATGGAACCTTTCCAATATTGGTTGCCACAACATACATAGGTTGGGCTAGCCCTGTCGTATGACCTCTTAGTGCATCTCGAATCAATTCTGCACCTTTTTCAACTGGTGTTCTAAAATGGTCAATTCCCGGTGTTGGCTCACAATAAAAGACGTAGTAAGGTTTAATTCGAATGGATAGTAATTTTTGATGCAATCGTTTAAACGTATCTATATCATCGTTGATTCCTTTTAAAAGTACTGCTTGGTTACCGACATTAATTCCGCATTCCATCAGCTTATACACTGCTTTTGCTGTTTCTTCAGTAATTTCTTTGGGATGATTACATTGTGTATTAATCCAAATAGGTACTCTATGGTATCCTTTTAATACATTCATTAAGTCTTCGGTAATTCTTTGCGGCATGACAATCGGCGTCCGCGTACCAAATCGAATCATTTCCACGTGTTCAATCTTTCTTAATTCTGAAATAATGTATGCAATTTTCTCATCACTTAGTAAAAACGGGTCACCACCGGTAACAAGAATATCTCTGACTTCATCATGTTCCTTGATCCATTTGATACCTTCGTCGACATCAAAGCGAAGGGATAGGTCTTGATCAACAACTAATTCTTTTCTAAAACAATGCCGACAATAAATACCGCATACGTCAATAACCGTAAATGCAACCCGGTCTTTATATTGCCTTGCTATACAATCCGGTCGCGATTCTTCCGTGTCCCTGTTTTCTTTCCATACTAAATAATTATCCAGTCCATAGACATTCTTGTTCTCTTCTAATGAGGGAATCACTTGCCTCCGTATTGGGCAATTTGGATCGTCCGCATCCATCAGCGATGCAAAATAAGGTGTTGTCCCCCATTTTGTATTTAGCGTCAATATCGCTTCGCGTTCATCATCCGTAATGTTGATGTACTTTTCCAGTTCTTCAAGGGTATTAACAAAATTGTTTAATTGCTTTTCCCATTCTTTCATATTTTCCTCTCTTTCTTAAAAAAAAGCGCCCTAACTCAATTAAGAGTTAGAGCGCTTAAACTTCGCATATGCTCGAATTATACAACAATTGTCGTATAGGTCATGACCTTATGTCCTGACCAAGCCCCAGTTCTATTACTGCTCTGATTTTTCACTCACATTTTCTTCATACAATAAATACTCATGCAGCTACTTTACCACTACTTCGCGACAACAATTTTATCATATATACAAAAGTATGTCAAAACTATTTTACTTTTTCTTTTTATTTAACCATTTGTCTTCTTGTCTTTTGAACCAAGACATACCTCGATAATTATAACTATCGGGATCTCCCATTAATTCATCTGCATCTTTTGTAGAATAACCACCTAAAACAGGAAAATACTTATAAATAAACTCAATACCATGTTTAAAAAATCGTCCTATTTTTTTCATAATCTTCCTCCTAAAAATAACAACAATTCCATTATAATCATTTGTTAATGGGGAGAAGTATGATTAAAGATATACCTCTATCCACATGTGTTCCTCTGATGATTCCTTGGTGGGCTTGAATTATTTCTTTTACTACATATAATCCAAGACCGACGCCAGGTATTACCTTGTTTCCCTTATAAAATTTGTTAAACATCTTATCAACTTCATCTGCCGTCATTTCAGTTCCATGATCACGATACTTAATCACATAATATTCGTTTTCATCCGACAAATCAATTTCAATCTTTACAAGATTTTCGCCACTAAATTTAATGCTGTTTTGTATTAAGTTATGAAAAACTTGTTTCATTCTGTCCATATCAAATTTCAACTTATATTCCCTTTGAGAATAGCTAACTTTAATATCAAATTTCTGATACGTATTAACCATATTCAAAAGAAAATCTTTCAAGTCATTCTCTTGCATTATTATTTTTAAACTCTTTTGATTATATTTATTAAAATCTATTAAGTCAGTAATGAGTAATTCCAATCTTTTCATCTCTGAATTAATAATTTGAATACCTTGATTAAAGGTATCTTCATCTGCGTCTTTTTTACCAACAATTTCAATCCATCCTCTAATACTTGTTAAAGGTGTTCTAAGTTCATGACTAATCATACTGATAAATTCTTTTTTTAGCTTCTCATCTGAATTTCCCCTTTCAATCAATTCATTATACTTTATGAATAAACGTTCCATATCCGCCTCTAAATTTTCACATGTAACCTTTTCTCCATTCAAAACACCTTTTTCTAAAATACTAATGGGCTTCGATATGCTCTCTGATAACAATATGGTAAATAGAAGCCCTAGTACAAAAATTAATGCCAATCTATATATGAGTTTATGTATCAAGCTCTTCTCAAACTCATATATATAACTCAAATCGCTAACAACCACTAATTCTTTGCCGTCTTTTAACACTGCACGATTTACATAGAAGTCCGTATTAACATAGTCTAAAGGATATAAATATCTATCAGAATATTCTACTATTTCATCCTCTTTTCTTATTTCATAATAAATCTTGCTATTATCTAAAATATTTTTATAATAATCATTATTTGAAATATAAAGCTTTGCTCCATCTTCCATAATTGATGCAACATTTCCTCGTGCGGTTTCAGAATAATTGGATCTAATTAAACGGAAGTTGCCTACTCCAAATAAAATTAAAATCACTATATAAAGTATCCCGAAATAAAATGAAACTAAACTAAAAACTTTCATCTATATCTCCCATTTATATCCAAATCCCCAAACTGTTTTTATATAGGCTTCTTTATCACTACCTAATTTATGTCTTAACCTATTAATGTTAACATTAACGATTTGTAAGTCCCCAACATAATCTTTACCCCAAATCAAGTCAGCAATTTCATTTTTCGTAAAAATCTTTTCATTGTTTATAAAAAACATCTGAAAAAGTTTGAATTCTGTTGGGGTTAAAATAACATTTACTCCAGATTTTGTTATTGACTTATTATTCAAATCCAAGATAAATGGCTCTCTTACAATACTATTTAGCGATTGCTTTTTATCACTTTGATAGCGTTCCATTCTAACCATTAATTCCCCAATACCAAAAGGCTTTTTGACATAATCGTCACAACCAGCCTTAAACCCCTCAACAACATCATCATCTTCGGTTAAAGCTGTTAGCACCAAAATCGGAATAGTAGAATTGCTAATTCTAACATATTTAATAAACTCAATCCCATTTCCGTCAGGTAGCATTAAATCAACCAGTAACATATCATATGTATGGTCATAAACATTCATAGCCTCTTTAACTGTTTTTGCAATAACCACTTCATAAGAAGCCCTAGTTAATTGGATATGAATAAACGAACTAATCCCATCTTCATCCTCTAATAATAATATCTTTAGATTCAAGTTCATCACCTATCTATACTATTTTTTATTAGTAATTTCAGTGTGTTTTTTTCAAAATTTGCTTGAGTTACATTGCCGGAATAATTATATTGGTCAAGAATACCCTTTTGATGATGAAATAAAGTAACTTCACCTTCCTCTTCGTTTTCCTGAATGAACATAATATTATCGTCTTGTAAATAAGCCTTTTCTCCATTGATATTTACAAGATAATATCCTTGCTTAATAGGCAAAATAATTGTATCTTCACGAATAGGTTGGACCGCTATATCATCATTATTTGTTGTATATGCCGTCATAAAAAAATCACCGGATAAAAAGAGAAATGTTAAGATAACAATAAAATCCACAACTTCTTTACGAGTTCTTTTCAATTTATTTGAATTACTGTTTAATATAACTTTATGATTCATTATTTTCTCCATTCGTTTTATTAAATTCATTATACCAAAACACTTTGCTCATTGGATAACAAAAAAATAACAATATCAAAAAGTCATTTTATTTAATTATGCCTCACAACGCCCACTTTCATATCCTGCAATTTCTCAATTCGATCTAAAAACTCGCGCTCGTCTTTACTGCACAAAGAAATCGCAACACCTTTTTCTCCGGCTCTACCGGTTCGACCGATTCGATGGATATAGGTTTCAGGGACATTGGGAATATTAAAGTTAATGACAGCTTCTAGCTGATCAATGTCAATCCCTCTTGCCGCCACATCGGTTGCGACTAAAACGCGGATTTCTTTATTTTTAAACATATCAAGAACTTTTATTCGTTGTGTTTGGTTGATATCGCCATGAAAGGCTTTTGTTCGAATGTTATTCACATTAATGAATTTTGCCAACTTATCCGCTTTTTTCTTTGTTCTTACGAAAATCAAAACAGATTCATAGACGTTATCTTTTAATATCTCGATAAGTTTTTCACCCTTATGGGTTTCTTCAAGAAAGTAAACCTCTTGTGTAATTTTCGGATGATGTTTCTTTTCCTGTTTTACTTCAATCCGTACCGGGTTTTTGAGAATTGTCGAAACCAGTGCCGATATTTCTTTTGGCATCGTTGCAGAAAACATAAGGTTTTGCCGCTCTTTTGGTAACAAGGCTATAATGTCTTTAACATCTTGTAGCATGCCTAGCTCTAGCATACGGTCTGCTTCATCAAGTACAAAAACATCCAAGCTTGACAGGTCAACGACGCCATCTTCTAATAAGTCTTTCAGTCGTCCCGGTGTTGCAACGACTATACTCGGTTCTTTTTTTAATACTTTGATGTGACGTTTGGGCGTTACACCACCAAAGATAACCCCGGTTTGAATATGAGCAAATTGGCCGTATGTCTTAAAGCTTTCTCCAATCTGAATTGCTAATTCCCGTGTTGGTGCCAAGACCAATACCTTGATGCGATTGAACACATTCGGGTCCAATATTGTGTTTACATAACGATTCAAGATTGGAAGAGCAAAAGCTGCTGTTTTCCCTGTCCCTGTTTGTGCACAACCAATCAAGTCACGACCTTCTAATATAATGGGTATAGCCTTTTCTTGGATAGGGGTTGCTTTTTTATATTCTTGCTCAGAGATGGCTTCGATTAATTTGACGTCTAAGTTAAATTCTTGAAATAATGACATTGTCTACTTCCTTTTCTATTGTTTAGGCCTTAATGGCCCATCGCATTTTTGTTGACCTCGCCCGAGGATTCTCATTGCACTCTTGGGACGATGGTCGAATAATTGTTGGCGCTACTTCACGATATATTCCTTCACGCATTAATCGCTTAAAAGATTTTTTTACCAATCGATCTTCACCTGAGTGAAAGGATAATATGGCAACGCGGCCCCCCGGTGCTAATATATTCGGAAGTTTTTCCAAAAAATCATACAGAACCTCGAATTCATTATTAACATCAATACGTAATGCTTGAAAACTTCGTTGACATGATTTTTTTACGCTATCTTTCCGCGTTTTCTCCGGGATAAAAACTAAGGCGTTTTCGATAATTTCTCGTAGCTGAGCCGTTGTCTCTATTATGATGCCGTTTGATTGTTCCCTCATGATTGCTCGAGCAATTTCCCCTGCATAGGGCTCATCTGCGTTTTCTTCCAGCATTCCGATGAGTTCGGATTCTGTGATTGTAGCTAATCGTTCTGCTGCAGATTTTCCCTTTTGGGGGTTCAGTCGAAGGTCTAGCGGCCCTTCTGTCTTATAGGAAAACCCTCTTTTAGGGTTATCAATCTGCATCGATGATACTCCTAAGTCAGCAAGGACAAAGTCAAAAAGCCCCGTTTCCGGAACCAAGCTATCAATGTTTGCAAAGTTTAACTGCTTGATAGTTAGTATTTCAGGCCCATAACCTTTTTTGCCTAAGCGTTCTTTTGTTTTTTCGATTTCAATCGGGTCCACATCCAAACCATATAGGTGCCCTTGACCTTTTAAGCACTCTAACATTTTTGATGCATGCCCCCCATAACCTAAGGTTGCATCTAGCCCTTTTTGTCCCGGTTGGATTTTTAAGAAATCAAGTATTTCATTGACACATATGGAAATATGCATCCCTGCCGGTGTGCTTCCTTTTCGAATAACTTTTTCAATGGTGTCTGAATACTTTTCCGGATGAAGCTCTTTATATTTTTCACTAAATTTTTTCGGGTGGGTCCCTTTATAACGTACACGTCGCTTGTGTTTATTTTCTTGATTATCCATTATTATTATCATCCTTTTTCTGGTGGTCGATATACAAATTAAAGGCTTCTGTACCTTTTTTCAAAAAGTTAATTGCTAAAATCATGACATAAACACTAAGTCCTACAACGGCTAATATAATTACAAAATAGAGAATCATAATGATACTCAACCCTAATACATTACTCATATAAATACATCCTCTCTTTCTTATAAATTCTTGTTTTCACTATGTTTCATTCTATCCTTTACGGGAAAAAAAAGCAAGAACCTTAGTTCTTGCGATTTTTCATTCGATATTCTTTGGGTGTCATTGCGACATATTTTTTAAATTGTGCTGAAAAATATTTATAATCATTGTAGCCAATTTGCTCGGCCACCTCATATATTTTGCAATTGGTTTCAAGCAATATTTCTTTGGCTTTATTCATACGTAGTTTTTGGATATAATCAATATACGTCATTCCGGTTACCTTTTTAAATAAGAAACTAAAATACGTCTCTGATAAATACACATGTTCACTTATATCTTTAAGGTTGATCTTTTCACTTAAATGGTCTTGCATAAATTGTTTGGCTTGATCTATCGTGACGTGTTGTACATCGATATCTTCCTGTTCAACAACTTGACTCATTTTCTTTGCTAATTTTACCATTGCTTGTATCACATGTGTTTCTAACTCCTTAACCGTTAATGCCTCTTTGACAAATTCATTATATTCTGTTCCGATTGTTTCTTCGAGCTCTTCTGACGGAATATTTATCGAAGATTGAATCATGAGTATCAGTGCAACACAATAGTTTTTCACTATTTCCGGCAGTAGCTTCTGAGCTTCCAAACGCCTAAACATTGTTTCTAATGTCTGGCGCGTCTCTGTATAAAGACCGTTGCCAATAAGTGTTACTGCGCTTTTGAGCTCATCCGGATAATAATTTATAAAATTTTGTTCGTATGTAGATGCATTGTTATCTTTATAAACCTGTATCTTTTGTTCATCTAGATAAAAATTTCTACGAATTGATTTCTGCGCTTGGGCATATGATTTTGAAATATAATGAATGGATGGATAGCTTAGGCCTATTCCTATTGTATAGGGTATAAGTGTATGCTTAAACAAGCAGTTTTGAATATTTTCACTAATATTTTCTAAACAAGGAATCATAAAATTATCTTGTTCTTCATAGGACTCAAAGCAAAAAATAAAGTTAATCGTATCATAGTCATCGACATGATAGTGAACCGTCGCATACTCACTTAAGGCTTCCTTGATTATATTTCCATATGAAAATGTTAGAAGCCTCTTGTCCGTAGCCCATGACGATTCTAGCTCCTGGTAAATACTTTTCCTGTCAAATTTTAACGTTGCAACAGTATAATATTGTCCGCTAAAGTCAAGCTCTAATGTTCGTGTATGCTCTTCAAAATCCTTAAAAAAGTGTAAATCACCTTTCAAAATAGCTTCAATAAATTCTTGTCGCATAATTTCATATCCGGCATTAATAAAAATACTGTTGTGAAATACTTCTTCCTTTCGCTCACGTTTTTGATCCATGTGTTCTTTAAGTTTTTCAAAAACACCTAGTAATTTTTTCTTGTTTGTCGGTTTAAGAAAATAATCAAATGCGCGAAAACTTATGGCTTGTCGTGCATATTCAAAATCCGAAAATCCACTCAAGATAACAATTTCAATATCCGGATACATTTTCCTTGCTTTTTTAGCCAATTCTGTTCCGTCCATAATCGGCATTTTTATATCTGTTAACAAGACATCAACAGGATTTTTCTCTAATATGTCGAGTGCTTCTTTTCCGTTTTTACCTTCCGCAACAACTTTATAGCCGAGTTCTTCCCAAGAAATACTGTTAACAATTCCTTTTCGAATCATTTCTTCATCTTCAACAACCATTAATCGATACATTATTTACTCCTTTTCGGTATGCGCAAGCTCACTGTAGTTCCTTGATTTTGTATTGACTTTATATCTAATCCATATGCGTTTCCGTAATATATCTTTATTCTTTGATTAACATTTCGAATGCCTATACTATCACCTATTCCATAAATTGTGCTATTCATTTTTTGTTTAATTGCTTGGCACATTTCCTCGCTCATTCCTTTTCCATTATCGTTTATTTCAAAGATAATATCTTCATGATCTTCTCGTCCGCTAATTCTAATAAGTCCGCCTGTTTCCATCCCTTCAAAGCCATGAACGATACAATTTTCAATGATGGGCTGCAATACTAACTTCACGGTTTTATCCATCATAATGTTGGGGTCTACATCCCACCTAGCTTCAAACTGATTTTTATGCATGATCTTTTGTAGGCTGACATAGCTACGTACATTCTCTATTTCCGTCCTAATGGCAACAAAGGCGCCTTTTTCTGATACACTTGTTTTGAAAAACTCACCTAAAGCTGAAACCATTTCACCAATTTCTTCAAACCCTTTCATTTGAGCCATCCAAAAAACATTATCTAATAGATTATAAAAAAAATGCGGATTAATTCTTTGTTGCAGTGAAACTAGTTCAAGTTCCTTAATTCTAGTTCTAAGCTTGACTTCATTAATTTTTGTTGTATATGTTTCTTCTAGAAGATGATTCAACCGTATCAGCATGTTTGTAAATTCATTATTCAAAATAGCATGTTCATCTTTAGACATGATTTGTGGTTGTTCCTCTTTGATCATAAATAATTCCGTGTCAAAATTTTTAATACGTTCTAAAAGATAACTAAGTGGAATTCGAATACTCGCATGAACCATATACATAATAATTCCCGAAACTGCAAAAACTAAAATTGATAGTATAAGTGCGAAAAAAGAACCTTTAAAGTCGTAATTAATTTTATCAAAGCTATTTTTAATATAAAAATCGGTATTTGAAATTGGTTCTACTATTTGGTATCCGATTTTATCCTTGTCAGCCTTTAGTCCGGATATGACTCGATTACCTTGGTCAATAACAGCAATTTTTTGTTTTGAGGAACCCACTGCCTCATCAAGAACTTGGTCTAAGGCATCTCTATCAACAAGTAAAAAAAAGGTCACCATTTCACCACTTGTATAATCGATTTCAACTTTTTCGATGCGATATAGCAAGACATCTTCTGCCTCTTCAAAATAATTCCACCCGTCCGCATCATCAAATCGATTTCTGATTCGATCGATATCAAATTCCTTTCGACTGTATGCAAACACCTTTCCATCATTTGTAATGACTGCCGTATATCCAATCTCTGTTTGCGTCGACATAATACTTGCTATTGTGTTTTCGATACGTCTCTCAACGGTTTCAGTTTGATATTCTAAGGATGTATTATACAAATAGAGGTCTGTTAAAATATCATTATTCTTCATTAAATAATCCACTTTTAATTCAAGCTGATCAAATATATCATTAATTCGAATCCCTGATTCATAGGCAAAAATCTCATAGGTTGTTTGTGTATTGTCTTTATAATAATAAGCTTGAATAAAGGTCGTTATCATAATCATAGAAGAAATGGGAATAACGCATAACATAATGAATGCATAGGCCAATCGTCGTCGTACTGAAATTTTTCGTAGCAGGATAACATACTTATCGATCATACGACTCTCCTTCGTTTTGCTTACTCATTGGTATACATACATTGATTTTAGATATTTCCTCATCTAATACGACACCATAAGCTTCTCCAAAATATAATTTCAAACGTTCATCAACGCTATTAATTCCATTCATATTTTCAAGCGAATCATCTTTAACACCAAGAAAATAAGTAACGGCGTTTCCTTCCATAATCACATGAATATCTTGCTTATCTTGAGTTATTGTAATCGTAGCATCAATTTGTTCTTCGATATCATTCAAGTTCGCAACCAGAACATCCTCTACGATTGGGTGAATAGCCAACTTTATTATTTTTAAGCTTCGCATTTGTTTGGAGACATTCCATGTTACAGAAACGCGATTTCCAAAACGTTTATTTTGCAGAAAAATATAGTTATTCACACTTTCAACTTCCATTTCAATGGTTACGTCTTCGCGTCCTTTATCAATGATGACACGAAGATAGTTGCTCAAGGCATTGACGATATCTCCGATTTCTTCTTCTCCTTCAAGTTGACAATTCCAATAAATTGATTCTAGTGTATTATACAAAAAGTGGGGATTAATCTGTTGCTGCAAGGCTGATAGCTCCGCTTCTTTTTGAAGTTCCTTTAACTCACTTTCTTGTAATTGCATTTCATATTGCCCCTCAATCGCATGAACAATATGCTCATTCATCTGATTAAATCCATCAATAATTAAATGATATTCATCCGCCCCATCATCCTGAATATATTTGTGAACATCCGGTTTATTCATTTCCTTAATCAATGTTTTTATGGGTGAACTAATACTTCGGGTAAAAAGCAAAACAAGAAATAAAGATAGAAAAGCAAAAAGCAGTGCTGCCACTAATGTAAATCCGGTTTGAATAATAGCAGATTTTAGCAAGGTGGCCATTGGCATCTGATTAACAATTGTCAATTTTGTGTTTGGAATTCGTGTTGAAATGGACATAACACGAAAGCTTTCTTCTCTAAATTCCGTTCGAACAAGTTCCTCATTTGAAGCACTGACAATAATATTATTCTCATCGATAATTAGAACTTCATTCAATAGATTTGTTACATTTTCATAACAAGCTTTATTAAAATAGGATAAATCAAGGGCTGTAACTATATTACCAATACTTTTTTCATTGTTTTGAAATATTTCTCGTGTAAGAATAACATAATAGTTGCGGTCACTTGGGACTTCTTTTCGGCTGACTGTCATTTTAACATCCCGTGCATCTTGAGATAATATAGAACTCGTCTTAAAATTCCCATTAGAAACCGGAGACAAATAATAGAAATAAGATTTTTTTTGTGTCACGATTTCACATGCATTGATTGCATTACTCGCTCCAAATGTATGACCTATGACTAATCGAATATGATTTTCTATATCACTTTTTACGTTCCAATCAGAGCTTTCATAAATTGACAAATTACTGATAATTTGAGGATTTGTTGCAATCTCATCCAATAAATTCATATGGTAATAGAGATAATATGATATATTATTGGAAATCTGCTTTGACGACTCCTCTAGGAAAACTTGCGCTTCTCTCTCACTTTTACGAAAGGAATACAACCCGTTAAACCCACCAATAAGGAGAATAGGAATAACAAAAGCAATAATGAAACTTCGCATTAACCGATTATAAATTGTATAATTATAAAGTTTTTTTATGATTGCTTCTTTTAATCGTATAAGATAATTTTTACGCATTTTCTTTCCTTTTCGGTTATTATAAATGATCACTGGTTATATTGAAATCCCCATAATTTTTCAGCCGTATATGCCCAATGTCGAATATCATTACTGTTGTCTGCGTTAATAATATAGGGTGGAATCGTTACCTTCGCCCCATCTTTTGTTGTACTAATATAGCAATTTTCCCAATATGTCCCTTGGACAAAATACGGACCAACCGGAATTTCTTTATTTTCAAAAACATAATCGTCTAGTAAATCAATGGTGATTTGCCCATATGCGATAACATCCTGTGCAATGGCTGCATCTGCGTATCCTTTATTTATGAGACTCACAAAATATGGTTCCGCATCAATTGTCACCAAAATAATATGCCCCTCTTTCCAAAAAGGATACCATTGATCTGATTCTTGGAGTGCTTCAACCAATCCACGACCCGGATGCTCACTTGGTGCATGTACTGCATCTAGCTGGGTACCTTCATTAAGTAGTTGTGTTAGTGTTTCTTTGACAAGTTCAGGGCGGCCTTCTGTTGCTTTTGCAATATAATCAATGTCCGGATATTGATGAATAATGTCTTCAAATCCTTCCTTTCGCAAACGCCACGCGTTACTCGTCAACTCACCGTAAGCATTAAAAACCCTTCCTTTGGGACGTCCGTATTTTTCCGTCAGTCGATCAATAATCACTTCTGCCGCTAATTGACCTGCCTTGTAATTATCAAAACTTACATCAATGGCCAGCTCTCCCCCAGTTGCATTCGTATCAATTGTGCACATAGGTATATTAGCTTCATTTCCCCGTATGATGACTTCTTCAATGGCTATACTATCAATGGCTGTTGTAACAATTGCATCCGGAGTTTGGCGTATAAAATTAATAATCTGCTGATTTTGTCGTATCGGGTCATAGTCGGCAACTGATGATTCAAAAACCCATCCTTTTTCTTCAACTGACCGTTTTACAGATTCGTTCATGATTGTATAAAAGTAGGAGTTAACACTTTTATGCGCAAAGGCAATGACAATTGGCTTTTCATTGATTGCATCATTGATTCCACTAAAATCTTTTTCTGATTCTTGAGAACAAGATACGACTATCATGAGGACAATTCCTAGCAATACTATTATTTTTTTGATCATCATCACAACTTTCTCGCTTGATCGCAGTATTTTCTTTCCTTACTCATTATATCACAGAGTATGCTTAAGGGATGACCGTTTTTTCGGACATCCCTCAAATCATTACTTTTGATCAATTATCGCACTTTTGATTGCTTTTAACCGTTTCATAACATCATTCTCACCTTGTCCAAAATAATCGTGTAGAATTTTATATTCTTTATATAATTGATTATAAGCTTCTACATGTTTTGGATTTGGTATATATACCTTATCTTGTAATCTTGCCATCTGTTCTGCTGCTTCTTCAATCGAGTCGTATCCTCCACGTTCTTTTCCTGCGGCAACCGATGCAAAAAGAGCTGCACCCAATGCAGGTGCCTGTTTCGAAGACGATATACGGATTTCTTTATTCGTAACATCCGCATATATTTGCATCATCATGGCATTTTTTTGTGCAATACCTCCTGCTGCATAAAGTTCTTCTATTGGAACGCCACCGTCTTCAAATGCTTCCGTGATAACCCTTGTTCCAAAGGCTGTTGCTTCAATGAGTGCACGATATATTTCTTCAGGCTTGGTCTGTAATGTTGCACCAATAAGCAATCCACTCAGTTCCGCATCTGTTAGAATACTTCGATTACCGTTCCACCAATCTAAAGCGAGTAGTCCACTTTCTCCGGGTTCTTGATCTTTTACACGTTCCACAAGTAACTGATGTACATCCATGTTACGCTCATTTGCTTCATCATGATAGGCTTTTGGAAGGCAGTTTTTGACAAACCAATCAAAGTGATCGCCGACACATGCCTGTCCTGCTTCATATGCATAGTAGCCGGGAACAACTCCGTCTTCCACGACACCTCCAACACCCGGAATGAAGCGTTCCTCTTCACTCATCATAATGTGACAAGTACTAGTCCCCATAATCATCAACATTTTTCCGGGTCCGGTAATACGGACAGCCGGCAAGGCAACATGTGCATCTATGTTAGCAATTGCAACCGGTGTTCCTTCGAGTAATCCTGTAAGCTTTGCTGCTTCTTCGGTTAAGTTGCCAGCGCAGTCTGTCGTTGCATAAATGTCTCGACTTAATTTTTCGTCAACAAATTCTCGCATCTTCGGATTGAGCTCTCCAAAAAAATCTTTGCTTGGATATCCGTCTTTTTTTGACCATACCGCCTTGTATCCGGCCTGACACAAACTACGCTTCTCGTGTCCGACAAGCATTTGAACAACCCAGTCTCCAGCCTCAATAAATCGGTCCATTGCTTGATATATATCTTCATCTTCATCTAGAATCTGCATCGCTTTTGGAACAACCCACTCTGAAGACATTCGTCCGCCATATCGGTCCATAAATTTCTCGTTTCGCTTGTATGCCACTTCATTAAATCGATCTGCTTCATACTGGGCAGCGTGGTGTTTCCAAAGTTTTACATATGCATGGGGTCGATCCTTATATTGTTCATGAAAGCATAAGGGTTGACCATCTGCATCAACGGGTAATACCGTACATGATGTAAAGTCCACACCTATTCCGATAATTTGTTCTTTGCTCACCTTACCCATCTCTAAAACTTCGGGTATCGTTTTTTGTAATACATCTAAATAATCTTGTGGATGTTGCAGGGCAGTTTCCGGTGCTAAACGTTTTGTTGACCCCGGCAAATACTCATCCATTATTCCATGTGGATATTCAAGAACGGAAAAACAAACTTCTTCACCATTTTCCACATCGACCAAAACAGCTCTACCTGATAAGGTACCATAATCAATACCTAATGTATATTTTTTCATACCAATCTCCTCATTTTTCATTTGAACGGGTTTTAGAAGCAGCTAAACGCTCCATCAATAATAAAGTCAGACCCTGTTGTAAAGTCACTTGTATCACCTGCAAGATAAACCGCTATTGCTTGAAGTTCATCCGGACGGCCCATTCTTCCAAGTGGTGCTAATTCATTCCATTTTGCAATCAAGGGCTTTAAATCTGGAGAATTTAATGTAAGTTCTGTACCAATATATCCAGGACTGATACTATTTACACGAACATTACGCTTTGCAAATTCTATTGCCATCGATTTCGTTAATTGAATAACACCGGCTTTTGATGCATTGTATGAACACTGTGGTTGAGGGACATTAACAATATGACCTGACATGGACGCCGTGTTAATAATTGAACCTTTGCCTTGCTTTAACATAACTTTAGCTGCTGCCTGTGACGTTAAGAAAACACCTGTAAGATTAATATCAATGACTTTTTTGAACTGGTCTAATGTCATCTCTTCAGCGGGAATATTCATACAGATTCCCGCGTTGCAAAAGGCAACATCTAATTTTCCAAATTTATTAAGGATAGTATCAATCATCTTATTTACATCATCTTCATTGGTTACATCTGTCTTAATCGCTATCGTTTGAACATCTAGATTTTTAGCAATCTCATCAGCAGTTTTTTTTGCTTCTTCAATATCAACATCAACAATTGCCACATGGCTTCCTGCTTCTGCTATTGCTTCTGCGATCGCTTTACCTATACCTCTAGCTCCTCCTGTTACTAAAGATACTTTACCATCTAAACGCATTCTTTCCATAATTCCCATAATCAATTCTCCTTTTCGTCGCTGTCGACATCAATAATTATTTTCATTGTTTTTTCATAATTTGCATCAATATATTCATAGGCTAATGCATACTCCTGAAATGAATAATGCTTTGATATTAAGGGTTCTAATTTCACGCTACCATTTTCTACAATTTGAATGGCTTCCAAGTAATCCTCATGTCGATACATCATCGATGTATTTAACTTTAACTCTGAATCATTCAGTTTAGCCAAATCGACATTTGCCATATCTGCAAATACGGCAACTAGAATAATATCGCTTCCTTTTCTAGCATTTTGTATTGCCTGGTTCATGGTGATATCATTTCCGGCACAATCAAAGATAACATCTGCTTTATCTTTTCCAAAGCATTCTTCAAGTGCCTCCCCAAATGAACTGTTTTTGGTATTAATCGCATAATCGACTCCACAGTCTTTGGCTAGACTCAAACGGTAGTCACTGATATCTGTTGCCATGATTTTTGAAGCACCGAATGCTTTTAATGTCTGGCACAGAAGAATACCGATTGGTCCTGTGCCCATAACTGCAACATTTTTGTTTTTTACGTCACCAAAACGTTTACAAGCATGTACCGTAACAGCCAATGGTTCAATCATAGCACCTTCTTCATAGGATAGGGTGTCCGGTAAAGACGTTACTTTTGTCGCATCGACTGCTACATATTCACTTGCCGTCCCGACCGTCTGGAACCCCATAACTTTTAAGTTTTCACATAAATTATATTTCCCATGAGTACATGGGTAACATTCTCCACAATAGACTTGAGGTTCGATTGTGACTTTCTGTCCTAGATGAAATCCCTTGACTTGATTTCCAATCTCGACAATTTTTCCGGAGACTTCATGTCCTTGTGTTAGCGGATAGGACACATATGGATGCTTGCCATGATAGACATGTATATCGCTTCCACATATACCAATACGCTTAATTTTAATCAGCACTTGAGATGGCTGTATTGTGGGGACATCTACTTCTTTAAACGTAATCTCTTTAGGTGCCGGCATGATTTGTTGTAACATTTTTTTCTTCATTTAGTCCCTCCTATGATTCAGTGATTAAACGATTGCGCGTCGTTTTTGAATACTATCAAATCCAACCGCTAAGGCTAATACAATTCCTTTTACAATCATCTGCATATATGTACTTACATTTAAGAGAACCATACCATTGGTTAATATTCCGATAATCAAAACACCGGCAATAACGTTGGACATTTTTCCATCGCCTCCACTTACCGAAACACCACCTAAAACAACACATGTGATAACGTCAAATTCATAACCAAGACCGGCTGTCGGTTGAGCTGAGTTTGTACGTGATAGCATAACGATTCCGGCTAAACCTGCAAAGAAACCTGACAGTGCAAAGACTAGATATTTTACTAAGCCAACGCGGATACCTGATAATTTAGAAGCTTCTTCATTCCCTCCAACCGCATAGAAATAGCGACCGAAATAGGTTTTATTAAGTATGAATGATCCTAATGCAAAACATACAATCATGATAATAACCGGAACCGGAACCGGTCCGACATAACCTTGGCCTATAACTTTAAAGCGTTCATCGAATCCATAGATTGGTGTTCCTCCGGAAATTAAATATGAGGCCCCTTCAAAAACAATCTGTGTTGTGAAGGTTGCAATAATTGCAGATATACCTATTGTCGATACCAAAAATCCATTTAAGGTTCCAACCAATACGGCAATCGCTAGCGATACAGCCACTGCTGCAAACATGCCAAATCCACGGTCAACCATTAAATGTGCTGCAATAATATTTACAAGTGTTATAATCGATCCAACAGATAAATCAATACCTGCGATTAAAATTACAAAGGTCATTCCAATCGATGCTATTCCTAACATAGATACTTGACGAGCTATTGTAAATAAGTTATTCGATGAAAGAAATCTTGGAGTAGCCATGGAAAACCCAATGAATAAACCGATAAACACAATCCATATTGCTTTGTCTTTTACTATATTTAATACTTTATTCTTCATTTCTGTCCTCCTAAACGGCCGAAGCCATTTTCATAATCGTGTTTTGATTAAACTCACTTTTTGTAAGTTCACCTGTGATATGTCCCTCAGCTAATACAATAATTCGATCGGACATACCCATGAGTTCTTCCATCTCTGATGAAATCAAAAGAATCGTTTTTCCCTGTTCTAATAGTTCATTCATCAATTTATAGATTTCAAATTTTGCACCTACATCGATTCCACGTGTCGGTTCATCAAATATAATTAACTCTGAATTCGCTGCTAACCATTTACCGATAATAACTTTTTGTTGATTTCCGCCACTAAGATTTTTAACAGGTTGATGTAATGTAGGTGTTTTAATTAATAGACTTTTTTGGTATTTTTCTGCTGTTTCCCACTCAACTTTTGAATTAATAACAGAAGCTGTCGATATTCTCTTATATATAGGCATATTAATATTGTCTTTGATGGAAACTTCTAGTAACGCTCCATGACGTTTTCTATCTTCCGGTACGAGTGCAATTCCATGATCAATGGCTTCTCTAGGCGTTTTTGGATTAATCTCTTTACCGTTGAAGATTATCTTGCCTTCTGTTTTTTTAACATCTCCAAAAATCATTTGAACAAGTTCTGTTCGTCCCGCTCCCACAAGACCTCCAAGACCTAACATTTCTCCTTTTCTCAGTTTAAGATTAATGTTATGATCGCCATTCCCTGAAACATTTTGTAATTCAAGAATAATTTCGTCTTTGTTAATACAATCTTTTCGGGGTGGATAGGATTCTTTTAGATCCCGACCAACCATAAGATGTATCAATTCATCCACATGTGACTCTTTGGTTATCAATGTTTTTACATATTCACCATCTCGCAATACAACAATACGATCGGATAAACGATATATTTCTTCTAAACGATGTGAGATATAAATAATCGATACCCCTTTTGACCTTAGGAGTTCGCATACTTTAAACATACTTTCAACTTCTGATGTTGTCAGTGGTGCTGACGGTTCATCCATAATAAGTACTTTCGCATCTTGCTGAATGGCTTTGGCTATCTCAATCATTTGCTGGTATCCAACAGTTAAATCTCCCACTAAGGTGCTTGGCTTAATCTTAATATTGAGTAAATCAAATGCTTTTTTTGCTTCTCTTTCCATGGCTTTTTTGTCAATCATTATCCCTTTGCGGATTGGATTACCTAAAAACAAGTTTTCTGCTGCTGATAAACCCTTGACATTATTAAACTCTTGATAAATAATAGCGATTCCATTTTCTGCTGCTAATTGGGGAGACATATGTGTAAACTCTTTGCCATCTATAACTATTTTCCCTGATGTCGGAATAACTGCTCCTGAACATGTTTTAATAAGCGTCGATTTTCCAGCACCATTTTCGCCAATGAGAGCTAAAATTTCCCCCTCTTTGACTTCAATTGAAACATCTTTAAGCGCTACAACTCCGGGATATTCTTTTCTGATATGTTGTAATTCTAAAATATATTTTTCTTCCATAGTTTTACCACACCAATCTACATATTTTTGATATAGAGCCATCACCTGATGGCTCTATATCATTACATGATTTACTTCTTTGTATTATTCATAGTCTGCTAAGAACGATGCTGCATTTGATTCATCAATAACTGTTAAAGGTCGAACTAAATTTTGATCAGGGAATTCTTCACCTTTCATTAAACGTTCATATAAATCTACAACTGCTTCTGCTGTTTTCTTATTTGATCCTTCAAATCCTACAGATGCTCGTGTAGCTTGTCCATTTACGATTGCTTCTAATTGTTGTTGCGTTGCATCTGCTGAGAAAATACCCATTTCTTCCGGAATATCTCCACCTGTTGTCATCATAAACGCTTCATTTGCACCGATATCACCACCAGCTCCAATTGAAGCTACGATTTTTGTATCAGGATTTGCTTGTAAGATAGTTTCCATATGCGCCATAGCTGTCTGTGCATCAAGTGCCGGTTGTTGTGCAACAACTGTGAATTTTCCTGGCGCTCCATCTTCAAGTGCATTTAAAATTCCTGTTTCTCTCTCTAGAAGAATTGGTGTTTGAGGATAATTCATGATTGCAACCTCTGCCATATTATCTTCTGAATAATGTTCATTGATAAATTCTGCAGCTGCAGTACCGATTGTATAACCTAATTCAGTATTATCAAGAATCCAGTTAAGATCTGTGTTTTCCATTGCATCATCCCAACTCATAACTAAAATTCCGGCATCTCTTGCTTGTTTTAAATAGTCTTCAATTGCGTTCGGATCTGATGGATGAACCATGATAAGGTCAACTTCATTGGTTATAAAGTTTTCGATTTGTTGAATTTGTGTTGCCGAGTTATCTTGACAAGATAAAATTGTAAAATCCCATTCTTTGTCATACATTAATCTTTCAACTTCACCAAACACACCTGCCCAATAACTGTTTTCAAGTGATTGAATTGTGATCCCTACTTTAAATGCTTCTTCGTCTGCTTGATTCTCATTTGACTCTTCGGTTCCCCCCGAATTATCTTCTTGTGTCTCATTTGTGCTTGTTGCATTGGCTGCCTCTTCAGGTTGATTAACATTACACCCTACTGCCATTGCAATAATAAGTATTCCCACCATAATTAATGCTAAACTTCTTTGTTTCATTCTACTTCCTCCTTAAAATTATATTATATAAACAGCTTATGCTGCCTATTATCAAGATTTTGCGCCCATTTTTACCATGATTTTTCCTTTATTTCGATAGGATGAATCCTCAAACACCTTTTTACTATCTACTAAAGGAACAATATCACTAATGAGTTCGTTGATTTTTATTCGCCCTGACTCAATTAACCGAACAGATCGTTCGAATGTATACGGATTAATGAACGAGGATATTAATTTAATTTCTTTTTTAAAAATAACGTCCGGTTTTACGGATACTTGGGCGTTAGGCCCTGTTAGTCCAAACATCATTACTGTCGATCCGTATCCTGCAATGCTAATCGCCTGTTCAATTGTTTCCTTTCGACCAACACATTCAATGACAACATTTACATTTTTACTATGCTTTTGAATTTCTTCTTCTAGGGTCATTTCTATCGGATTGATAACCACGTCCGCACCAAGCTCAATTGCTAGACTTCTTTTTTCTTCAACCGGTTCGGATACAATAACTTTTGACGCACCGGCTATCTTTGCAAGTTGTAGCATCAACAAGCCGATAGGTCCGCCTCCGATAACCACCACTTCATCTCCGAGTTTTATTTGGCATAAGTCTATTCCGTGTAAGCAACAAGAAACTGGTTCGGTCATCGCTGCTTCTATAAAAGAAAGGGACTTATTTAATTTAAATACTTGTTTTTCACTAACGCAGCAATACTCTGCAAAACCTCCATCATTCGTCGTTCCTGTCCCAACACTTCTCGTACAAAACTGTTCCATTTGATTTAAGCAAAAATAACATTCCCCGCACATATTATTTGGATTCACGGTGACATGATCTCCTGGCTGAATGTCAATAACTTGACTACCTACTTTTTCAACAATTCCTGCCATCTCATGCCCCATAATTAACGGTGGGGATACATCAAACGCGCCTCCTTCTCCATTGTAGATGTGAATATCTGTACCACACACGCCACAATATTCAACTTTGATAAGGACTTCTTTCTGACCAACTTCTAATTCCGGTATATCTTTGATTTCAATCTTTTTAGGTCCTTCATAGACTAAAGCTTTCATTGTTTTCTCGCCCTTCGTTTGTCTGCTTAATTACTTCTATATATAGAATACCTAATATGAAGATGAAAAAATATACGAATAAATTAGGTTTTGTCCTAGTTATTTACGCAATGATTAATTATTATCTCGTGTACATAAAAAGTCAGCATAACTCTTACGAGTTACACTGACTTCTTTTTTAATATATCACTTAATTATAAGGAACTTTCTCTCTATTTTCAAATTGACTTCGATTAATCAATCGAGATAATAGTGCGCATGCTTCTGCTCGCGTTAGTGCCTTCTGTGGTTCAAATCCTCTGTTTGTTCCTTTCATATATTCTTGCTCAACTGCTATAGCTACATGATTACGTAGTGCACTTGAGATTTGACCTTGGTCTGAAAATTGATTTAAATAATTCAAATTTGCTCTAGCATTTGCTAACCCGTTTGCTTTTACAATAGCTACTGCTACATCTTCACGAACTGCCACTTCATTGGGTTCAAAGCTCATAATACCTGAACTGTTTCTATAACCTGTCAAATAGTTTTTTGACGATTCCACAACTTGATATGCCCAGTGATTGGATGGTACATCTGAAAATGCTGGGGTAATAGGGTTGGTTGTAGGCAATTGAAGCGATAATACGAGTATTTTTGCAAATTCTGCTCTTGATATTGTTTTATTGGGTTGAAACGTCCCGTCCGAATAACCATCTAAAATTCCTAATTCCACCATCTCCATAATATTATCATAGGCCCAATGACTTGTTGGTAAATCACTAAAAGCTGATGTTTGGCTACTTGGTGGGGTAGGCGAACTACTTCCGCCTGGGGCCTTCCATTCATATACATAGTATGTGCTCATGGAAACGCCACGGTAAAAATTTTGTCGCAAAACCATTTGATCCCCTGTATTGCTTCCGGTCGGTGCTGTAGCTTTTATTGTTTTTTGAATCGGATTATAGCTTGTTGAATCATAAGAACCACCAATCGTCCAACTACTATTTTTATCCGTATCTACAAATTGAGTTCCTTGTCCCATGCCCGGTGCAATATCAACCTTTGGATAAAAGTCTGCTGATGCAAATGCACTAAAGGTAAAAAACGAAAGTGTATTTTCCGATGCTTGAAGATTCAATGAAAGCGACACTTCTTGACCTTTATAAATAATCTCTGGTGCACCACTAAAAACTGCCGATAGTTTTACACCTTCGCCCTTAACTTTTGTTCCTTGAGAGTTACCTGTATATATTGATTTTACCGAAAAATTACTTTGGTTATATGTTACCTGATTATCGTAGGATTCATGAGCATTTGCAGATTTCCATCCTTCATTATTTGGGTGATCAATCACACGAACCAAAACCCATGCATTTTCTACTTGTGCTTCTATAGGCGCTCCTACTCCAATACTCCCTATGATTAAAATCATTACCATTAACATTACTTGAATCTTATTTTTCACTTATTTCATCTCCTTGCCTTAAATCAATTTTAACGTTAACAACAACACCCGTTTCATCTAAAAACTTTTGACTCACTTCATTTAATTCATATTTATCACCCAATCTGTGATAAAAATCGATATGTTTGACTTGTTCATCGTTACCGAAGCTTAAAAATATTCTTTCTTTGTCTAGTACAACCGACATTAGCTTGCTCCCCTTATATCCCCATCTATAACACTTATGCTCAGATAGCACTCCAAATGTAGAAATGATGACTGCTTTTGAAGAAGCTTGTGTTGGAATGGTTAATATTGGATTATCTAAAATAAGTTGCTTATCATGATATATTTTTTTATACACCATCATGGCAAAGCAAAATATGATGAATCCTCCAAACACAACTCCCATTGCTTGTTTCCTCCTTTCCAATACGATGGACAAAGTATAGCCCTTTTATTTCAAAAATACATCGGAAAAAAGTATGAATTCAAACCAAAAAAGCTTCATACTAAAGTATGAAGCTTAAAAAAAGTGAATATATTAACTAAATACAGATATTTTTATAATTATATGTGATTCTTTAATAGTGTACTAATTAGCTCCGCACGCGTACTAACTTCATATTTTGAATAGATATTACCTGCATGCGTCTTTACTGTACTTTCAGTAATTGAAAGTTTTTGAGCAATCATACGATTTGTTTTTCCGGACAAAATCTGTTCCAATACTTCTTTCTCACGATTGGTCAGCATCTCGATTCCTATCGTTTCTTGAATCATTTTTGTATACTGAAATTCAGCCATTTGATTGTAGGCTGCAAGATACGTATGACTTTTTAACAATAAAACTAATTGTCGGTTTAGCACTGGCAATAGCAGTGTTGTAATACATAAAACGACTAAGGCAAGCACTGTGATTTCTGTTCCTGAAAATTCATGTTGATTGGCTAAATATCCGAGAGCACCACCAACTAATACACCTAAAACATTTGCAGATAAGCCAATACCAAAAACTTTTGAAGGGTTCGTCGTATATTCAAGCATTTCACCCAATACACTCCACCAGAACAAATCAAACACACCAAAACTTCCTAACATTAAAGTATTTATTATCAAATATCCGGTTACATTGTGTTCCAAAAGGATAAAAGCTACAAAAGCACTCATCAACATAATTAGAGCGATATATAGAAAAGAAGATCTTTTTGTATCATATGGTAAATAACGCATAATAGCTAATGCAATAATATACGGTATAGCCCAATACAGCGTTACTATATTTGGTAAATGATTAAACTGTGGGTTAATGACTTGGTACATCAGCCCGGAATTAATCGTAATAATAAAAACAAAGACAAATAATATTTGAAGTGGTTGTTTTACACCATATGTACTTACAGTTTTCGACGCTTCTTCGACAATGAATTGAGGTTGGCGAATCAATAAACGCAAAAAAGCCATTCCCCCTAATAGGCATAATAAGGAAAGGAAGAGCCCCACAAATGATGATACATATAAATCCACGAAATAGATAATAATCATCACCACATTTGAACAGATCAAAATATCTGCAACTATTTTCAATCGATGCTTTTTCCTAATATACTTCTTCAAATAATAGCCCAAAGTTGTCATTAAACATCCACTGAAAAATCCACTAATGATAAGCCCTATTCCCCAAAAAACTGAAGGTACAAATAAAAAAGGTAATGTAGTAAAAAAACAGAGGATTATACTAGTAAACATCATTCTTTGTATTATTATTTGGGATTTTATGAACCATCCACATAAGAATAAACCTAAAAAATGTGCCACAATTGTAGCGAAAATATAGGTCGGGAAATAGATTTCAAAATGATCTAGAATACTATAAAGTACACGTCCTTCAAACAAAAAAGACAATATATATGCAAAAGGCAAAGAAAAACCGCCAACGAAAATTAAGTGCTTTTTCCTTGATGTATTCGCATCCGTTATTCCTGTCTGAGTATTTTTAGTTTGACTCAACATGATATAAGTACCTCACTTATTTTATATTCGATACTTTACCATTTTTTCACAAAGTTTTCAAGGAGTTATTTTTAGCTTCTTTTGTTCTTAAACTCTTTTTACAAGTATGGTATACTTAAATTGTAACAAAACCACATCTTCATCTTAGGGAGGTTCACTATGAAAGCTAAGTCTACTTTTATTTTCTTTGTCCTTTTTCTATTCATTTTTAATTTTACAGCATCTGCAACAACTTTTTTCGACATTAATGATAGTCCCCATCAAGAAGCTATTATAGAAATGTCCAATCTTGGGATTTTAGACGGAATTGGTAACAATTTATTCGCTCCAAATACTGAGCTTAATCGAGCAGCCGCTGCAAAAGTATCTGCACAACTATTAGGTTATTCCGAAGATGATGCATTTGAAGCTTCAACACTGAATCCCCAATTCAATGATATAATAGGTACGCAACACGAATGGGCATTGGGTTGGATTAATCTCATGGCTGAGGAAGGTATTCTTCAAGGTGTCGGCTCTAATGAATATGCACCGGGTACTCCTCTTAAAATCGAACATTGGGCTACCATTTTAATCCGAATTTTACAACATGAAACCGACAATATGTCATGGCCTGATGATTATAATCAAACTGCCCTTAATTTAGGACTTGATAAGCAATTAGCATATGAAGGCTCCGCAATTATCAATCGAGGTCAAATGGCGCAAATGACAACAACAGCTATTTATGATGTGCTACGTCCAGATGGAGAAAAAATTATCAATTTAGTTGATTTCCATGTAGAAGATAGCGAAAATGTAAACGATATAACGATTTATGATAATGCCCAACTCAGTTTACAGCTTGACAGTTCTGTCGTACCGACTGGCGGTAATCAAGTTATTCAGATAACTGCAACAGCTACTTATGGGCCAAATAATCTGCCGGCTACGAATACGCGTATTGAATTTTTTGCAAATGCGGGAAATCAAGTTCGCCATTCACAGCTTAGTGCTCGAGAAGGATTGACTAATCAAAACGGTCAAGTAACAGTGAATTACTTGACTCTTGCCGAAGATGATGAACAAGTTCTTCTTATAAAAGCGAATATCCAAACAGACGGCAATTGGGTCGACACTGATATTTATGCAATGGCTTCTAATACAGCAGCATCAATTAGTGGTAGAATTACTAATCCTTTTGACGGCTCGATACTATCAAATATTGAATTTGGATTGTCGCAAGTTAGTGGAAAGTATATTCCTGTCCCAGTTGATTCAAACGGGTATTATAATATGGCTATTCCTGCAGGTGAATATTATTTCAATTATTCTATTAATGTAAGTGAAAGCGTTCCTTATACTGGTCAATTTGAAGGCTCTCATTCATCACTTTCCACAAGGGGAGATTTGCGCTATTCTTTTCAAAAAAATATTGTTAATGGCAATAGTTATGCCATTAGCTCTGAAATGGGTATTCTCACGGGTACTAGTAATTTATCGCCGAATAGTGAAATTTTCATTACAGAAAAGGGCACGTCAAACACGGTCATTGCTGTCATTAATTCCGAACAACGTTTTCTCATTTCAATTCAACCCGGTACTTACGAAATTGGAACGCGCACCGGAACTATATTAAAAAATAATGTAACGATTAATAGAAATCAGATTACAGATGTTGGCGGAATTTAGATTTCTAACCGTTTTGTCATTTGATACACTTTATCAATGGCTTCAAAGTATTCTTTACGTTCATCCTCACTAAATTGTGCCACCAATTGATTTATATATGTTAGATGTTTTTCTTTGAAATCATCGGCCACTTCAAGGCCTAGGTCTGTTAATTCAAGATTATACACACGTTTATCGCTTTCATCTTGGGTTTTTTGAATATATCCAAGTTTGATCAGCTTAGCTGCTACCGGTGTAAAAGAGCCCTTTTCAAGATTTAATCGACGGCTCACCTCTGACATCGGTAGTATCTTATGGGAGCTTAAGATGACAAGCGTTAAAATATGTGTATGAAAAAGATTCTCAGGATGTGCATAGTGGTTTGTAAAGGAGCGAAAAAAAACGTGTTCTAATGAATGCTTTAGATTAAAAATGCCTTCAACCGATTTATATAGTTTGTGTTGCTTCTTCATGATTCGCATCCCCTTTGTATTCATGCATCATTGAACGATATGTCTTTAGAAGAACTATCACGGTAACAACAACGGCTAGCCCATCTGCTATCGGCGTTACAATCCATATTCCTGTAAGGCCCCATACTTTTGGCAAGACAATAACAAGTGGGATAAAAAAGATGAATTGTCTTAATAATCCCAAAAACATGGACATATTTCCTCTTGCTATTGATTGGTGAAAAGCCGTTCCCATAAAACTAATGGTAAGTACCGGAAGCATCAAAATAAATATGCGTAATCCGTAAGCTGCCATTGGAATCGTCTCTGATCCGGTTTCCAAAAATAAACCAACAAAAAACGTTGCAAACAATTCCATAAAGATAAAAACAATCGTTGAAAAAATGAATCCAATCCACATCGCTTTTTTCAAGGTCTCAAAAACTCTTGAATAGTTTCTTGCTCCATAGTTATACCCAATAATCGGCTGCATTCCTTGAGTTATCCCAATAATTGGCATAACAAAAAATGTATATAGGCTGTTAATGGCTCCGATGGACGTAACGGCAGCTGTTCCTCCATACTCTAATAATCCACGGTTAAGTAAAGTTAAGGAAAAGCTAGTTCCCAGAGTTGACAGGAATGTTGCTGCACCGATACTTAATATACTTTTTGCTATTGAAAGGTCCAAAATAAAATCGTGCAATGACACTCTAATAATACTTTTCTTGGAAAAATAATACACTAAATAAATCATTAATCCACTAAATTGGCCAATAATCGTTCCATAAGCGGCTCCTGCTACACCTAGACCCATCAAGCCAATAAATACATAATCTAAAATAATGTTCATAATCGCTGCAACTATCATAACCATCATCGATAATCTGGGTTTTCCCTCTGTTCGCACAAAGTTGCTAAAAATAAAGGACAACATTTGGAAGATAAATCCACCGAGAATAATCTGCATGTATGTTTTTGAATATCCAAGCGTATCAATATCTGCTCCAAAAATCTTTAAAATCGCCTCAATATTTATAAAAAAGAGAATCAATATTGTTGCCGTAATAATAAAACCCATGAGAAGCGTGTTGGCAAACACACGATTTGCTTCATGATATTTTTTTTCTCCAAGTTTAATGGAAAGCAGGGCTGCACCACCGATTCCGATTAATCCACAAAAAGCAAAAATAATCATCATAATCGGAAAGGCAATGGTTAGGCCGGCGAGAGCATTTTCTCCAACCAATCGACCGATAAAAATTCGATCCACAATATTATATATAGCATTAACCAGCATTGCAATGATTGCAGGTATTGAATACCGTATTAATAATGTTCCTATAGGTTTCGTACCTAATTCTAATGTTTCTTTCATCTATTATCCTTTCGACTTCTTAATTTAGTTAGTTTTCTAACTGTTTGATAATATTAGCATCGTTTCGGACAAAAGTCAAATGATATCATTCCTATGTTTTAAATGTTTCTTCCCGTTTTTTTATGGCCATTCGAAGTTTTTCTATATCTGCATCATGAATCGATTCACTTAATTGTTCAACATATTGCTTTGCAAATCCCGGACTCTTCCCATCGGTTGATACGGCAATGGTGAGGTTTTCTTTTCGCTTTGTTGCCATAAAGCTTACATCTGAACCACTATTTCGGTCTGTCGTCAAACACCATATATGCTGACGCTCACATAAATCGTGAATGTCTTGATTCAAGGCTTCATGATCCGTTGCCGCAATCACAAAATCCATGTCGCAAAGGTCAGAAGGTTCAAAAGCCTTCTTTTTCGAAAATATCATCGGATGGGTCGCCGTCTCTTTATCAAAAGCTTCACAAAATTCAGTGCTAACGCATACAACCTTAGCGCCTTCTTTGGCCACCGTAATTGCTTTGCGAAGACCAATTATGCCACCACCCACAACAAGGACGTTTTTATTTTGCAAATGAAGCATGACCGCAAGTCCCATTTTATTCTCCTTCTCCAAAGTCAAAAAGTTTTTCTATTAACATCTTATACTGAACCATCGTATCGGATTCCTGAATTGATTTCAATTGTGTCACAGGCTCCTTAATCATTTGCCATGTGCTCCGCTTTAATAGGGTTTGAATCGATTGAAGTTGCTTTGGATTCAGTTGAAGTCCTTCAAGTATTTCTTGTCCTTCTTCAAGAATCTGTCCTTGTTTCTCATGAAACGCTTTGATTATGCCATCGGCTTTGGCTCGTAGAATCCATAACTCGATTTCCTTAACTTCTTCATGAATAAGTCGTTTTATTTGATGTGCCATTTCTTGGCGTTGGAGTTGGTGTTGTGACGCAATATTGCGCAAAGCATCAAGGGTAATAACGCGCACATGGTCAAGCGTATCAATAGCAGGGTCAATATCTCTCGGCACTGCCATATCTAAAAACGTGATTGGGTGCTTCACATCCTTGATATAGCGCCGTTCAATAATTATATGTGGCGAAGCTGTTGCCGAGATAACAATATCAACGTCATCTAAGTATCGATACCGTTCATCATATTCAATATGCGCAATATTTTTACCGGCATAGACGTCCACACGTTCCTTACAGTGGGTACGATTTGTCAAATAAATCTGTCCCGTTTTTTCCAACTCAATGTATTTTAGTAACAATTGTCCCATGTCACCGGTTCCGATCATGAGAATCCGCTGATTTTCTAATGTTCCTAAAACTTCTTTTAAATATTTAATACCAATAGATGCCACGGACAGCTGATTTTCCGACAATTTATATGCGTTACGTACTTTTTTTGAAAAGGTAATGGCTTCCCGCACCACTTTCGTTAAGTATTTTTTACTGCTTCCTTGTTCGATCGCAAAATCTAAGGCTTGCTTCATTTGTCCTAGTATTTCATCCTCGCCTAATATTAAGGAATCAAGGCCGGTAGCCACCTGATAAATATGTTGAATAGCCACTTCATATTGCTTTACATATAAAAATTCTTCTATTTTTGTTCCAGCGAGTTTTTTGTAGTAGTTTTTTATGGTCTGAATATCCCGCTCCATATATTGTGTTGCAATATAAATTTCACTTCGATTACATGTGGATAGAATCATAAATTCATGAATATGTTTTTCTTGAAAAACCTGTGTAGCTTGGCACTTCATACTTGTCGTAAATGCCGCTTCCCCACGAAGATCTACATCTGCATTTTTATAGGATAAGCCTATAACAGCTATTTCCATTCTTTGCCTCCTAGTTCTGTTTTACCTTTCTCATGGCATTTTTATGTGCTTTAATCGTTCTTTCAATATCGTCCTGTGTATGCGCTGTTGATAAAAACATACACTCATATTGAGCCGGTGGCAACATAATACCTTGGGCTAACATTTCCTTAAAGTATACCGCATAAGCTTTTGTATCCGACGTCATGACGCCTTGATAAGAATCAATCGGTCCTTTTGCAAAAAACTGGCAAAGCATTCCGCCCACACGATTTATGGTAACATTGTCAATATTTAGCTCTTTATAATTTTCTGTAAATCCATCTTCAAGTGCTATTGCCGTTTCCTCTAGTTGAGTATACACGTTCGGATGTTCCTTTAAATAGGATAGGACGTTCAACCCCATAGTCATTGCCAGTGGATTTCCGGATAAGGTTCCTGCTTGATACACGCCTCCTACAGGGGCAACACAATCCATTAATTCTTGCTTACCTGCATAGGCACCAACCGGCATACCACCACCAATGATTTTTCCTAAGCAAATCACGTCCGGCTCAACACCATAGTAGCTTGTTGCGCCACCATAGGCAATTCGAAATCCTGAGATTACTTCATCAAAAATCAAGACGGCACCGTATTGATCACATAATTCTCTTAAACCCATTAAAAATCCCGGTTTCGCCTCAATCAGCCCCATATTCCCGGGGATCGGTTCAACAATAATTGCTGCAATCTCTTTGGAATACTCTTCAAAAAGTCGGCGAACACTATCCAATTGGTTAAATTCGGCGATTAAGGTCTCTTCAATAATCGCTTCCGGAATACCCAGGCTTGTCGGTACACCCCCGGTTAAGGTTCCTGAGCCGGATTTTACCAACAAACCATCACTATGTCCATGATAGCAACCTTCAAATTTCATAATTTTATTGCGCTTGGTGTATCCTCTCGCCAAGCGAAGTGCACTCATTGTTGCTTCCGTTCCTGAATTGACCATACGTACTTGGTCCATCGTGGGAAACGCATCTAGAATACATCCGGCAATATCCACTTCCACTTGGGTCGGCAACCCAAACGTTGTCCCTTGGGCAATGACTTTATCTATGCCTTTTGATGCAATATCGGAACTATGTCCTAAGATAAGAGGTCCCCATGAACAAATATAGTCAATATATTGATTTCCATCGACATCCGTTAGCCTTGACCCTTTGCCTGACTTTGCATAAATCGGATGACTATCGACAGAGCCAAAGGCTCGAACCGGACTGTTTACACCTCCGGGAATTCGTTTTAGTGCAATCTCATGAAGACGTTTTGATTTTTCAACCATCTATAGCCTCGCTTCCTTTTTTAAAATACCTTGTAGTTCCTTGGCAAAATAGGTAATAATTATGGTCGCACCACTTCGTCGAATCGCCAAAAGACTTTCATAAATGGCACGTTCGTCTAATATATGTGTATCAACGGCTTGTCTGAGCATGGCAAATTCCCCACTCACCTGATAGGCGGCAATTGGTGTCTCCACTTGCTCGCTTGCTGCATGAATAATGTCTAAATACGCCATCGCCGGTTTCACCATGACGATATCTGCCCCCTCTTCAATATCTAATTGAATTTCTTTGAGCGCTTCTCGTTGATTAGCCGGATCCATTTGATACATTTTTCGATCCCCAAAGGAGGGAGCGGAATGGGCCGCTTCACGAAAGGGGCCATAAAAAGCTGAGGCATACTTTGCACTATAGGCTAAGATTCCCACATGTTCATATTTTTGTGCATCCAGACTCTCACGTATGGCCGCCACACGTCCATCCATCATATCTGAAGGAGCCACCATATCCACACCGGCATCGGCATAACTTAATGCAATTTGACTAAGCACATCCAATGTTTTTATCCGATCAATCTCCATGTCCTCCCGAAAAACACAACAATGTCCATCTTCTTTATAGGTACACAGACATACATCTGCAATCACCGTCATTTGCGGTTTTTTTTCTTTGATTCCTCGTATTGCTTTTTGTACAACACCGTTAGCTTGTGCCCCGGATTTTCCGTTTACCGATTTATATTCTGTCGTTGCAAATACAAGTAAACTATGAATACCTAAGTCCCACAAGGCATCTATATCTTCAAGGAGTCGATCCACGCTATAATGATATTGTCCTTTCATCGATGGTATTTCTTCTTTAATGTTTTCACCATCGACAACAAAGACCGGATAAATAATTTGATCCATATGTAGTCGCGTTTCCTTAACAAGTTGTCGTATTGTTTGGCTACGACGTAACCGTGTCGGTCGTTTTACCATGCTAACGCACCTCCTGTATATCACACATGGCTTCAACCATGCTCTTTGTTGTATACTTTTTTGACTGTATAGAAGCCTTGATTTTATATTCCTTCAGCGTTTTTGCTGTGGTGGGTCCGATGACAACAGCTTGTTTATTTTCAAAAAACCGTTGGGGTTCTTCCCCCTGTAGCTTTAACCAGTGCATCAATCCGTGCACGGTTGAGGAGCTCGTAAAGGTAATGTAATCAAGAGCTTGAAGATCATCAAGGGTAATCTGAACCTCTTCTTCAAATACAGTATCATAACATTCCACCACTTCAACATCATGTTGTTCAGCTAGTTTTTGCGTCCATGCTTTATCGCCTTTTGCAGAGCGCGGGATAAGATAAGACGATGCATCCACTGTTTCCAATAGCTTTGCTAGGTCTTCTTTTGAATACTGATCCGGCATATAGTCATAATATAGACCATAACTTGCCAAGGCCTTTGCTGTCTCTTCACCGATTACGATGAGTTTTTGTCCAAAGAGTTTACGACCGTCATAATGAAGCTTTGTCATCATATCCATGAAGCGCTCAACAGCGACTGCACTCGTAAAAATAATCCCATCATAGTTTGTGATGTTCATAATTGCGACACGTAACTTTTCATCATTTTGCGGTACGATTTTTATGGTCGGCAACTCCGTCACACGTGCGCCTTCTTCTTGAAGTTGTAGCCGCATTTTAGATGCTTTTTGTCTGGAACGTGTGACTAAAACATGCTTTCCAAAAAGTGGGCGCTCTCCCATGAAATCAAGTGTGCTATGAAAATTCACAACATCGCCGACAACAATCAGTGATGGTGGCTTAATCTTCTCTTGCTTTGCCATATCAAAACAAGAGCCTAAGTCACTAATATAGACCTTCTGCTCAGGTGTTGTTGCTTTGTAGATAATCGCTACCGGTGTTGTCGATTCTTTTCCTTCAGCCATCAAGGCATTAGCGATTTCTTCTAAATGGCCAACGCCCATAAGGAATATAAGCGTTCCATTGAGTTTAGCAAGTGCTTGGTAGTTAATATCATCACTTTCAGCGCTTAAATGTCCGGTAATAACATGAAAGGATGTTGCAACCTCTCGAGCAGTCACCGGAATACCTGCATAGGCTAATCCACCAATGGCTGAAGAAATCCCCGGTACAACTTCAAAATAAACATCCCTTTCTTTTAGATATTGACCTTCTTCACTTCCGCGACCGAACACATAGGGATCTCCGCCTTTTAATCGAACAACAATTGCCTTGGTCTGGGCCAAATCGACAAGCAGTTGATTCATATCGTCTTGTTGCATCGTGTGTTTTCCGGCTTGTTTTCCTACATATATTGTTTCACAGTCGGATTTTGCCAAATCTAGCAACTCCGGATTTGCCAATTGATCATAGACAATAACGTTAGCCGCTCGAATCAATTCTTGACCACGAACGGTAATCAGCTTAGGATCACCCGGTCCGGCTCCAACAAGATATACACCTGATTTCATCCTTTCACCTTCCTTACTAAGTCATAAGCTAATGCCTTCATCGCAGCTTCTGCCTCCTCTAATCGACAGTTTTGCTCTTTTCTAGCCACTTTCTGGCCGACTTGGTCCCCATAAATGCCATATATACGGCCTTCTTCTTCGTTAATTATCTCTAAATATGCTCCCATCGGTAAATGACAACTTCCTTGAACTTCTTTTAGAAAGAGACGTTCCACATCACATTGACGTTTTGTCATTGGATCTACTAGTTGCTCCATGAGTTGTCGGATGTCCTGGTGATCCTTGCGTAATTGACATCCTATTATACCTTGTGCCGGGGCAGGAATCATCTCTTGTACATGGAAGGGAATAATCCTATACTTGGCATTTGAAATAAGACCTAGGCGGTTTATTCCTGCATAGGCCAATACGGTGCCGTCCATGGTTTGATCCAACATCTTTTGAATGCGTGTTTCCACATTTCCGCGAATTGGAACAATCTCTATATTTGGGTTAATACTTAATAATTGCTGTTGGCGACGTTGACTCCCGGTTCCGATCATCGGCGAGTCGACTAGGTCAGTAATGCCTTGAATAGGATGCTTGCTAACGAGAACATCTCTTGGGTCTTCACGTTTAAGAATCGGTAAGACGTCTAATGCTTCATCCATTGTCGAAGGCAAATCCTTCATGGAATGAATCGCTATATCAATCTCACCTGTACGTAATTTGTCTTCTATTTCCGCAACAAAAAGACCCTTATCACCAATTTTATCTAGGCTTTTATTCAGGATTCGATCGCCTTTTGTTGTGATAATAACGGTCTCTATTTTCGTGTTTGGTGCAATCTGTAAAATAGCATCCACCACTTGCTGTGTTTGAATAAGCGCAAGTCGGCTTCCACGGGTTCCAATTTTTATTTCCATAGATAGAGCCCCCTTTAAATGCTATTATAACAGATTTTTTAAGATTCTTGTATTCTATTCTTCTAAGAGTGTAAATCCATCAACAATATTATTCATGTTTGTCGATGTGACTAACAAGGTTTTAGATAATTCATTAATTTCATTGGTTTCTGTAAAGATATGTTGAATACTTTTGAGAACATTTTCACTGTTCGTTTGTGATTCAAGTGCTCCGTCTTGAAGGTCATCTGCTGTTGCACTCATTTCTTGATTAATACTATCAAAATCGATTGTCTGTGATTCGATAAGTTTCGCTATTTGCGTCGTATTTTCAGATACTTCTGTAATCTGTTTCTGAATACTTTTAAATGTTTCTATGGTATCTTGTACCGACTCGCTTTCATAGACAACTTTTTTCGCAATCTGTTGAATACTTGTATCCGTATTCACCGTTTCTTTTTGTACATCCGTAATCAATTCTCCGATTGAAACTGTTGCCCGGGCACTCTCAAGTGCAAGCTGAGAGATATTCTCTGCTACAACACCAAACCCTTTACCCGCCTCGCCCGCACGTGCCGATTCAATTGTTGCATTTAAGGCCAGTAATTGTGTTTGCTTTGCGATTTTATCAATGGTACTGACAACTTCACTAATTTTTTGGGAATAGGTATTTAATGTCTGCATACTTTCGGTTGCTTTAGACATTTCTTTTTCTAACTGATCCATTGTGATGAGAACTTCATTGGATGCATCAATACTTTTTAATGCATCTTCATTGGTGTTTTTCATGTGCTCTTCAATATACGTTATAGTTTTTGCAATGGTCTCCGCCTCATCGGTTAACTTGATGAATTTATCTTTTGTAATTTCAAAAACTTGGTTTTGGCGATTAAGATTTTCTATAATCTTCTGTACACCACCCGCAACTTCCGGTGCCTCTGATTGAATTGAACCACTCAGATCTTTGAGGGTTTTTGCCGAATCTGTCGACGTATGCGATACTGTTCCGGCACGTTTTATTGTTTGCATCTGGCTACTCAAAAATTTATTGAACCACTTTGCCACCTCGCCAATTTCATCATGATGAGAAAAGGGAAGACGTAGGGAAAGGTCACCGGCTCCTTCGGCAACTTTCTGTAAAGTTGTTGTCACATTTTTTATAGGTTTTACTAACACATGACGCGTCAACAATGCAACAAAAATCGTATTCACAATCCATGGTAAAGCAATAAAGCTCATTTGAAGTGTAGGATTACTTTGCACTGATCCAAACCATTGTGCTAGAAAAAGCAAGAGATTAAGGCCTCCAATAATCATAGGAACCTTCACATTGAGGCTTGTGAATTTATATATTTCTTCAATATCACCTTCACACATCATTCCCCAAACTTCATCACTATGAGGTGGATGTATCAAAACACCTTTTCCTCCAACGAGAATATGTCTATATTCAGGATATCCCGGCCATGCTTCAAGATTGCTTCCTTGCTGTATTGTTTTTTCAACACCCTCATGTAGCCTTTCCGTTGCCGGGTCATTAAAGATGATTTCAAACTCCGTATGTTTTTGAATCTGGACGGTTCCCCACTTTTTTGTACGAATTCCTTCTTTTAAATTATCTCCCAGAGAAAATGTATTGTCTTCAAATCGACTTCTTGAGATTGCCGTTCCAACCGGAATGTCTCTAGCGGATTTTACCATGAACAAATAATTATCCCCGGATTCTTTGAATACATGGGTGTCCTCTTCTTGGATCACGTCACTCATGACATCATTCGGTATGCGTCCACATAGAACACTTTTTCTTTTCGTCGTTGCATTATACATAGGCATGGCAAACATCAAGGTTACCTCATCAAAAAACTTTGAATGACAGTTTCCGATTTCAAGGGTATCCGGATCTGTATAGGGTCCATACATATAACAGTCCCCTGACATTGCTTTTTGAAAATAGGTTGTCATCTTAACATTTTTACCTCTTTGTCGACTTGCTGACGATATATTGATATCACCGATTTCATTGATAATAAAAAATTCAGAGAATTCTTTGAATTGCTTCTGTTTTTCCGTAAGAATTGTGTTTAATTTTTGATGATCTAAGGATTCTAAACGTTCAAACTGATTATGAATACTATCCTTAACAAGTTCTAATTGTAACCATTTGTCTTCAAACCAATTATCTAACTCTCTCACACGCCCACTTGCAATTCCTTCAAAAACGCGTTCTGTTTCTTCTTTTAACCCGGGATTCAATAAGTATTTAATCCAATAGTTCATATTCCTCGTCCTTTCCTGTGCGCAATTTTTGTAAAAAAAAGGCATAGGAAATCCATAGTAGACTCCTTTGCCTTTTAATAGTATACCCGACTCCAAAATCTGTGTCAAGACATGGACTAGGTATTATTTCATGATTTAATTATTATCTTGATTGACTCTTTCTATGGTAAAGGAATAGTGAATATCCTTTTCTCCGCTAATATGATACGTTGACTCTACATCTGAACCCCAACTATCAATTCCACCCACTCCCCTTACTGCGCCTAAAATAGACACAACGGTTCTTCTTGGAAGCGGAAGTTCTTCTTGATGTGTCGCCATTTCAAGTTCTCCCGATGTGTAAGGGATACAAGAAAAAGCAAAATTTTTATCTATGCAAGAAAAGCGAATTCCCATACTATCTGTACGTTTCCAGGAATTATCCTTTGTTGTATTTCTATATACTTCAAGCCATTTTGTGTTCATGTGAACATTACAATCTTGTGGTACAAGATATTTAGTAATTGGTAATCCTTCAATTTCATAGACCCCAGGAATTCCTCCAGCCATTCTATCCGGATAGGTCTCTCCGGATAATCCTTCATAACGATAGTGCGTTGCTTTTACCGGAATAATAAAACGCATACCAAAGACCGGAAGCTGTGGTAAATTCACCTTGCCAAAATACGTTACCTCTACCTTTATCTCTCCCACCTGATTTACTTCATAGCACACTAAAATCTCTGTTTTAGGAATTGTTATGGTAGCATAGGTAAAGGATATCTTAACATGTTTTGCTTGTTCTCTACCCGTATAATTGTTATTATAAGGGGCTCTTAATTTAGTTATTTCTTTTCCGTCAACCACAACTTCTATCTTTTCACAGCTGATAAATTGATCTGCTCCAAACCACATACCCGATTTAAGATGAAACTGACTTCCTCTGTCATTATCTGTCGTAGCTCTCCAAAAGGTAGGTTTGGGAACTCGATAAAGCCATTCCGCACCGTCAATTACAAGAGACTCTAACCCACCTGCTTGGTATGAAAAAATATAGTGAAAATCAGAACCTCCTATACCAAACGTACAGTCCCCATATATTATATTTAACATATCTTTACCGCTCCTTTTCCTAGCTATATTTTCCATAGTAATATTTCACTTCTTGCATGGCAGGCTTTTCACTTCGATCTGCAAATATAATTCCGTTAGCAGAAAATTCATAATCCGATGGTTTATCGTCAAAATCCCCTCCATAACGAAGGACCATTTCTCCTGTTACTTCATCCTTTACCCATAACGCCTGATCAATATAATCCCAGATAAATCCTCCTTGATACATTTCATAATCCTCTATCAAATCTATATAGGATTTTATTCCCCCTAGTGAATTGCCCATATCATGCATATACTCACATAGGATAAACGGTTTTTTAGGTGAGTTTTCAAGATACTTTCTAATTTCCATAGGCGTTGTATACATCCTGCTTTCCATATCTGATATACTGTCTTCGTAACTTCTATTATGAAGGACACCTTCATAGTGAACAAGACGGCTATTATCTTTTTCTTTATAGAATTGATTCATTGCTTTTATGTTCTCTTCTGCATAAGATTCATTTCCTAAGGACCAGAAAAGTATGGACGTATGATTTTTAAACACTTCAAAGTTGGTTCTAGCCCTATCTACCACAACTTCCTTCCATTGACTTATACTACCGGGGATATTCCAAGAAGGTTCTACCTGTCCCATTTTTTGCCAAGACCCATGGGATTCTAAGTTGGCTTCGGCCATAAGATATATCCCATTCTGATCACATAAGTCGTACCATAGAATTTGGTTAGGATAATGGCTTGTTCTAACTGCATTTATATTATTTTTTTGAATGATTTCAATATCTTTTTTCATCTCCTTCACCGTGACGCTTCTTCCCCCGTCAGCACTCCACTCATGACGGTTCACCCCATTTATAATAAGCCTTTTTCCATTTAAAAGCATTATCTTTTCTTTTATTTCAACTCTTCTAAATCCAACATCATTGGAAATCACTTCTACAAGATTAGCCGTCTTATCATATACTTCGATTAAGACTTGATAAAGATAAGGGTTGTGATTATCCCAAGGAATTACTTTTTCAAGCGAAATAGGTCTAAGTGAAATGCTTTCTTTTATCTCCACCTTTTCCCACAATACAATTTCCTTTTCCATCTCTTTATCCCGTAAAGTGACCTTTATATATCCAGATTCTTCTTCAAAGGATGTCAATAGATCAATCCCTATACTTCCTGATGCATTATCCTCTTCTAGTACTGGCTTTATCCATATGTCTTCTATATGAATCTTTGGCTTTCCATAAAGTGTTACATTGCGAAAAATGCCAAAAAATCGAAAGAAGTCTTGATCTTCTATAAAAGCAGCTGTACTTCTCTTATGTACTTCAACAGCTAGAACGTTACTCGCCTTTTTTATATAAGGTGTCAAATCAAATTCTGTTGGAGTAAAACTATCCTCAGCGTACCCAATAAAATATCCATTAAGCCAAACATACATGGCTTGTTCTACACCTTCAAAACATATATAAACCCTTTTATTTTGTAGACCTTCTTCTAAGTCAAAATGCTTTATGTAAGAACCTACAGGATTATATTCTGCTTCGCTAAAAGAACCTTCTTCTAAACCTCTGTCTAAGCTATAAGAAGCTCTTCGAAAGATATGCCCTTCCCACGGATACATTGTATTAATATAATGTAACTTATCATACCCGGCTAATTCTATATGTCCAGGAACATAAATCTCATCAAAACTCTTAGTGACATATCCTTCTGTATAAAATTTTTTAGGTCTGCTTTTTGCATTATTGGAATATTTAAAATTCCATGTCCCATTTAAAGATTGAGAAAAAGAGGAAGCCTTTGCCTTTCTTTCTTCATGATTTTTATAAAAACAATGGTCACTATGAGCAGGAAGTTGGTTTACTTTAAAGATTTGTGGATCGTCTAAAAATCTAATATCTGCTTTCATGCTAATCTCCTCTTTTCATTTAGAATTCATAATACAATGCCTTTAATATTGTCGGCTTTTCTTCCATTTGAATATGTTGTTCATCACCATTGAGATGCATATATTTAATCCACTTAGCATTTTTATCATACATACCTTTTTCCAATGATAAATAATCTAATTGCTTGTTTATATTCAACGTTTCAAGACAAGCTCTATATCCATATCCTATAAAAATTAATTCATTTTCACTTTCTTGAATGATCATTCCCGCACCTGGGATAAATTCGTTATCATCATTAACTTGATGATAAAATTCGATAATGATCTGATATTTTCCCAGTGTAATATTTTTCGTCATATAACCAGCATTTTGTACAAATCCAATCATTTTATCTGTTCCATAGTATTTTGTAATAATCGGCATCATATTGGCAAACAAATTATAACTTTGTGATAAATATTCCTTTACCATCTCGCTAGATACATTCTTGTCATTCGTATTAGTGTGTATGATCTGCGTAATAAACGATTTATCTTCACCAATACTTTCCATTCCAAACGGCGCATAACACAAAGTATTATATGTCCCTATAGCTACATATAAATTAGCAACTGCCCACTTATCTCTACGTGTTTCCGGTATAAAAAGTGGATTATCGCTTCTTGCATATGCGTTTGCGACTTTTTCAAAATTAAATGTATATATATCCGGTGACAATATTTCTAAATTAGGTGCTGCACACTTCCACACATCAAGCATCTCCGGCAATGGCCCACCACACGGATAAAATCCCGGCTTTTCATCATCAAACTCTTTTAGCCAGGCATTTGTAAACATTGGTAATGCATAATTCTCTTTACCGGCTTTCGCCAATTTGTCTATATGTGACGCATAGTGCCAACACATAAATGTTTCATCTGCATGTATTTTAAATACATTTCCCCATGATTTATCCGACATGCTTTCATAATTCTTCGTAACTTTACGCAAACCATTCTCTGCATTTTTTATATATTCCATTAATTCATGAGGAACATCTTTATTATATTCTTCAGTTGCACTCAATGAAAAATCTCGTGTTGAATCTAACACGCCAACTTCATTTTCAACTTGTACCCCTATAACAGTTTGTTCATTAGAATCAAAGCTCTTTATATATTCCATAAAATTTATAAAAGCATTAATCTCTACTGGTAAAATTTCAGTATGAAACATGCTGAGTATTTTTGTTTTTACTCCCTGTTCATCTTCTGTTCTTGGAAACCTGGTCAAATTGGTCTTGATCCAATTCGGAGCATATGTTGAACGTCCATTTTTCCAACTTCCAAACCATAATAAAACTAATTTGAGCTTATGTTTTCTTGCTCCTAATATTAATTGCTCAACTATACTAAAATCAAAAATATTTTCCTGTGGCTCAATTAACTCCCAATATACTGGAGCTAAAATTGTATTACAATTTAGTTCTTTTGCCTTGCTCCACACATTGTCCATATATTTATAGGAAGTACATGCTGAATTATGTACCTCGCCCGCTAGCATAATAAAAGACTGTTCATTTACTAAAAAAGAAAAACCGCTATCTTTTTTAACGATTTTAGGTTTATTTTTCATATATAAATACTTCCTCTCAAATCATAGTTATCATTGTGTCGTGCCTCTAATAATTAAGTCTGTTTGTATGGTTATTCTATCATTTGAATTTATATTATCCACATTTTGTATTGCACTAACAATGGCCTTAGAATAATCTTTATAATTACTTGTTATCGTTGTGACCCCCGGGTAAATAAATGGTGATATGTCAAGATTATCATATCCTACAATTGCTATATCCTTTGGAACATTGATTTTGTTTTTGTTTGCCTCACTTAAAGCTCCGATTGCAACTAAATCATTGATACATATAATTGCTTGTGGCAACTTATTACATTTTAACATTTTTTTCATAGCTATATTACCACCCTCTACCGAGTAATCGCTATCAATAATCTCACTACGTATGTTTATCCCATACTTGTCCGCATTATCCTTTATTTCTTTACGCCTTTTAATCGTCGTTCTAATATTTGAATATCCACCCAATAACGCAACATCTTTGTGACCTAAACTAGATAAGTGTTCTAAGAGTTCGTTACTACTTTTTTGTTGCTCATGATAAATTTGTATACATTCTAAACCAGGTACATCAACACATGAAATGACAGGAACCTTCTTATTTATATTTTCTAGTTCGGAAATATATTTTTTATCACACTCTATATCATCAAGACGCCCACCCATAAAAACAATGGCTCTAACATTCGTCGACATAAAGGCATTAAGAATATCACTTTCTAAGCGTTTATCTGATTCTGAATTACACAACATTAGGGTGTAACCTGCCTTCTGAGCAATAAGCTCTGTTTCATAAAATATTTGTGCATAATAGGGGCTGTTAATGTGAGGAACAATAAAGCCCACTATATTTGATTTACTTGACTGCAAAGATTTTGCAATACGATTTGGTTTAAAATTATATTCTTCAATCAATGCTAAAATCTTTTCTCTCTTTTCACTACTAACTTTTGCCGTATTATTGATTATTCTAGACACTGTAGCCGGTGAAACATTTGCCTGTTTTGCAATATCAACTATGGTTATCTTTTCATTCATTAAATCATCTTATCCTTTCAATCCACTACTTACAATACCTTTAATAAAATATTTTTGAAAACATGAATATACTAAAATAATGGGTAATACCGAAAGCAATGCCATAGCCATAACCGGACCTTGATCAAGTGCATCTTTGTAACCACTAATTGATGAATTTAGAAACACCAAGCCAACAGCCAATGTATATTTAGATTGATCATTTAAAAATATAACAGGTCCAAAGTAATCGTTCCATGTCCATACAAACATAAAAATGGCAACTACAAATAAAATTGCTCTTGAATTAGGCACAACTATTTTAAATAAAATATGTAATTCACTGCATCCGTCTATTCTTGCAGCATCCTCTATTTCCTTTGGAAACGTTTTAAAGAACTGATGTAATAAAAATACACTAAAAGCACTTGCAGAAAGCATATTAGGTAATATCAACGGTGCAAAAGTATTGATCAGCTTTAAATTCACATAAATACTATACAAAGGTATTATTGTTACAAAATATGGCACCATCATTGTCGACATTAGTAGTGCAAACCAAAAACTTTTAAGAGGAGCATCATATTTTGCAAATCCATAAGCGACCAAAGTCGTGCTTATTAGTGTACCAAAAATATTTGCTACTGCTATTATACTGCTATTTTTGAAATATGTAAAAAAATCACCCGATTTAATAACATATTCAAAAGATCTAAGCGTAACAGGTGACGGAATTAATTCTGGTGGATATTGCACTATTTGTTCTGTACTCATTAAAGATGTAGATAACATCCAGAAAAACGGCATTATAAATATTATTCCTAAAACGGAGCATACTAAAATCCAAGCTACAAATCGAATCTTTTTTAACATAAGTAACTACTCCTCCTTCCTTATTCTTCGTAATTCATACGCTTTTGCAATGATTTTAATATAACCATACTAATAAATAATATAATAATATACATAATCCAGGCAAGTGCTGCAGCGTATCCGAATCGACCAAAATTAAAGCCACTATCATATATATACATTCCGTACATATAGGTCTTTTTAAGCGGTCCCCCGCCTGTCATAATTAATGGTTGTACGAAAACTTGAAAAGCGGTTATTATTCCCATAACCAAATTGAATGCAAAAACATTAATAATTAATGGAAATGTAATTCTAAAGAAACATTGAATTTTGCCTGCTCCATCAATTTTTGCTGCTTCATAATATGACGTAGGTATTTGTTTAATCCCGGCTAAAAATATCAACATTTGTGAACCACAAAATATCAAATTAACCATTACTAGCGCATTCATTGCCCAACTTGGGTCTGTCAACCAATATGGTCCTTGTATTCCTAACATTGATAAAACATAATTGATTAAACCGCCTTCACCTCTTAGCAAAAATCGCGCCACTGTAAAAACTGCAACCCCTGCCGCTACTGAAGGAAAATAGAAAACGATTTGAAAAAAATTACTTGCTTTTGATTCTTTTGAAAGTAATAATGCTATTATTAAAGCAAGCGTTAAACTTGTTGGTACCGCTATTATTGCATAGTGAAAAGCATTGATTAGACTTTGTTTAAATAAGTCATCATATAGAAATATGTCCGTATAGTTTTGCAGACCAATAAATTTTGGTGCTGAGATTCCATTATATCGTGTTAACGATAGAAATAATGAATATACTAAGGGCATTAAAGTTAATAGAAAAAAGCCCAATAACCACGGAGAAATAAACAGATAAAAATATTTTGCTTGGTTTCTTCTTGTATAATGCATATTTATCCACCCTTTAAATAGTTATAGTATAAAATTCTAATACTCTGTAACAACTTTATTGTGCGCTGACCTGATTGGGTCATTACAGAGTATTAGGTGAAATTAGATTATTCTTTCATTCGATCTAGTTTTAATTGACCTTTAGTCTGCATATTCTCTAATGCAGTATCAATGTCTTGTACTCCTGCAAATAGTAATTCTAATTCATATTTTAATATTTCATCTTGTATTTCATTCAGAACTACACCGTCTACTGCATAATCAAGTGCATCAAAAAATACAGATTTGTCAAACGGTTGCCAACCATCAGGTATCGTATTTATGAATTCACTGTCTTCGCTCACCTCTTTTAAAGCAGGTAAACCAATAATTTCCATTTCACCTTGTACTTTTTCTGAAGCCGACATATATTTTATGTATTCCCAAGCTTCATCTTTGTACGGTGTATCTGCCGACATACCAATTGCTGTTGTCCACAGCGGAGACCTCCATTGTCCATACGTTGGATTTGCAGGAAATGTTACGATGTCCCATTCGAAATCATCACCAATCGCTGTGTTGAAACTTGCCATGTCCCAAGAAGCCCCTATTGTCATTGCATATTTACCGCTTTGAAATGTTCCACCAATATCACCAGCCATCGTTGGCGTTGGCGAAACGCCATGCACTTGATACAAATCTGTGATAAATTGTACACCATCTCTATATCCTTGGGTATCTGCCGTCATTGTACCAGTATCCCAATCCCAAGCTTTATGGCCTTCGTATAGGTTTCTGGCCAGTGAATATGCCCACCATGATGAAAAATCTGCTCCCCAAACTTTGTCAGCACCTTCACCTTTTGTTAACGCTTTAGCCGCTGATAAAAACTCTTCCTCCGTCCAATCATTTGTTGGAAGAGGAACATTGTTTTCCTCGAACATCGTTTTATTGTAGATAATAAAGCCTGAATAGAATGTCGTTGGTGCAGCATAAACACTGCCATCATACGACAATCCACTCATTAAACTATCAACCCAAGCATCTTGTAACCCATCTTCTTCTATGTATGAGTCCAAGGGAGCAAATAAATCATCTTTGAAATACGCACCACCAAAATCGCCGGCTATTTGCACCAGATCCGCTAAGGTGTTTGATGAAATCTGTACTGTTAATTTTTCATGAAAACCCTCCGGAATTGCTTCTAGGTTAACATGGATTGATTCGTTTTCAGCATTGAATTCATCAGTCCATTTAGTTTTACTTTCAATTTCTTGTTCATTTCCCCATAGCAAAAACCTTAATTCCACTTTTTCATTATCCGACTCCCTGACATCTTCATTACCATTATTATTCTCTACATTACTATCCGGAACTTCTGTTTGATCTGATGAAGTGTTGCACGCCGACAACACTAACATCATTGCTATTACGACAATCATTAACTTAGTTTTTTTAATTTCTAACATTGACATAACCTCCATTATATAGTATAGTGTGATTAGTTATTTGAAAACGTTTTCAAGGTTTTAACTATGTTCAGTTTAGCACACGATTTTTTCAGTGTCAAATGATTTCTTGTCAAAATGCATAGTTTTTTTTAAAAAAGGAGGTTAAAATTATGCGTAATATGAAAATTCTTTTCTGCTATTTAATGGTGATTGCACTATTTTCTTCTTCGATGAATTATAGCGCATTTGCACAAAGTACGGTAATAATTAGTCCTGAGTATGAATTTCAAACCTTTAAAGGTTGGGGCACTTCTCTATCTTGGTGGGGGAACGCCATCGGCGGATGGCAAAATTCTACAAAACAAGACGAAATATTGGACCTTATCTTTGATGATACTGCTGGATTAGGCTTTAATGTAGCAAGATACAATATTGGAGGCGGCGATGATCCGACCCATGATCATATGCGAAATGGCGCTAATCTTGAAGGTTATCAGCCTGCACCCGGAGTGTGGGATTATACCGCTGATGCAACACAACGCTATATATTAGACGAAGCAATTTTACGTGGCGTTGACATTGTTGAAGGCTTCGCAAAAACTCCACCTTATTGGATGACCTATAGTGGTTGTTCTGCCGGAAATATTGATGGCACGAGCAACTTAAAACCTGAATACTATGATGACTTTGCTGATTATTTAGCGGAAGTATATCTATTATTTGAAAACACATACGGTGTTACCTTTGACTCGATTTCTCCATTCAACGAGCCTAACGGGCCATGGTGGGAAATATATAATAGACAAGAAGGTTGTCACTATACACCACAAGAACAAAATGATTTTTTGAAAGTTTTAGAACAAACTTTCAATGATAAAGGGTTATCAAATGTTACTCTCGCCGGACCAGAAGGATTTGAATTCAACTCAACATTATCATCCTGGAATTCATATGATAATGATGCAAAATCTGCTATTGGCAAAATCAATAGCCATTCATACTATGGAACAGAACGTTTATATCTTAATACTATAGCCTTATGCAATGACAAAAGACTATCACAATCAGAATACGGAGTTGGTGTCGGCGATCACGACCATGATGCCATCGAAAGTTCTTTGGAATTAGCTCGTAAAATTCGTGACGATATCCGAGAATTGCAAGCAGAGACATGGGTATATTGGCAAGTGGTTGAGGAAGAATTTAATGTAAATAATTGGGGCCTCATTCACGCAAATTTTGAAGGTATCGAAGATTATGAAATTACAAAACAATATTATGGAATGGCTAATTATTCTAAATTTATTCGCCCCGATTCCACTATCATTGGCGTGAATGATTCTGATATGCTTGTTGCTTTAAATAAAAATACAGATGAACTGACAATAGTCGTTATTAATGATTCAGAATCTCAAAACAGTTATTCTATTGATTTATCTAAATTTATGACTGTCGGTAATAGTGCAAATGCATATAGAACTTCACTTACCGAAAATTTAGTACAATTGAATGATATTAGCATTCAAAACAATATTTTACAAGTTAACACTGAATCTGAATCTATCACTACATATGTGATTAGCAATGTTACAACAAATAGTATACCGGATTTTGATAGAAACTCATCTTATAAAATTGTAAATAAAAGTGATAACACAAAGGTTATGGACGTATTCAACTCATCACCTGATAATAGTTCTGCTATTATTATTATGGATACAGATAGTAGCAGTGTTAGTCAAGACTGGAAATTTTTAGTTAATGATATAGGTGAATATTATATCGCTAATGTCAATGCATCAAAAATGCTTGATGTTCCTGGTGCATCAACTAATAATGGTACGAACATGGCATTATGGCAACCAAATGGTGCTAATAATCAATTATGGCAAATTACTGACTTGAACAATGGCTACTTTAGTATCATCAATAAAAATAGCAACAAGGCATTAGGCGTCAAAAATGGTGATATGACTAATGGTAACAATATTGACCAATACGATTATCACGGATATGATAATCAACAATGGAAATTTGAAGTAATTAATTAAGCCAAAAGCACAAAAGCGGTCATAGTTTTAGACTATGGTCGCTTTTTCTATAATAACATAGTTTTCCTCATCATATTCTCAGTATTATCTGTAAAATAATCCTTTCCTCTTTCAACTTCATTATACATAAATATTTTTCCTCATTAACAAGTATATCTTAACTCTATTTCAAAATAGATTTACAATTCCAATATGGTTCGATTAAAAGATAGTGTCCATCTTGATATAATAGATAAGTTCCTTTATTTACATTCCAATATGGTTCGATTAAAAGTGAAGCTAGGCATCATATAGAAGTTCATTTTCGAAAATTTACATTCCAGTATGGTTCAATTAAAAGATACACTGATGCAGATATTGAAACTCTTTTAAAGGTAATTTACATTCCAGTATGGTTCAATTAAAAGGTGACCGAAGATGAAACTGAAAAGCAAGTGGAAGTGATTTACATTCCAGTATGGTTCAATTAAAAGAAACAACTAAGTTAATATGGAAAGAAGGTGAAGAAAATTTACATTCCAATATGGTTCGATAAAAGTATAACACGAACCCGATACCCGGTGGTAATTTGGGGATTTACATTCCAATATGGTTCGATTAAAAGGATCCAATGAGCATGTTAACTTTTAAGTTGCCGTTTATTTACATTCCAATATGGTTCGATTAAAAGGCAAGGCTGAATGGTTCGTCTATGGCTTCCATATATATTTACATTCCAATATGGTTCGATTAAAAGTCAGTCAGAGGTCGATGCATTCAGAGTGACTTTTTTATTTACATTCCAATATGGTTCGATTAAAAGCCATCTTATCACCTCACCCTATACGGACAGTCGCCAATTTACATTCCAATATGGTTCGATTAAAAGTTAAAATACTGAACACAGAACTAGAGGAGGTAAAAAAATTTACATTCCAATATGGTTCGATTAAAAGTACTCAAAACAAGGATGTATATGGCGAGTATGGTTGATTTACATTCCAATATGGTTCGATTAAAAG
>Ga0334901_1000171_pt1 | contig 104473 bp, 93 predicted proteins | sample GraSluR3_MG_3_FD_207216 | JGI IMG/M metagenome (GOLD analysis project Ga0334901, IMG submission 207216) | Sludge microbial communities from methane-producing bioreactor in Wageningen University, Netherlands - Granular Sludge_15_08-R3 | ecosystem: Engineered > Bioreactor > Anaerobic >... | reverse complement strand
AAAATTAATTGAATGGATTGATTGGTATAATTCAAAACGTTTTCACTGGAGTCTTAATTTAATGACTCCCGTAGATTATTTATTAACTAATGGCTATCCAGTCCAATATGTGGTGAACTAATACAAAATGTTGACTTTTATTAAATAATGTGTCACAATGTGACGATGGACATTAACAAACAAATAACTAAAAAAGGAGAAAACGATGAAAACAGCATTGGGCATTTTTTTATTTTTGGCATTGTCTATTTTTAGCAAAGGACAAGAAATTGAAATTTTTACGAAAAGCACTTGTTTTTCTGATTCGGTAAAAATCCAGCTTAGCACTAAAGAGCTGAAGAAAAAAAATGTCGAAGAAATTAAAACAGAAAAAACTTTCTACAAACTAAAAGACAGCCTTTTCAGCGCTATTGCAAGTGAAAAAAAAGATCTTATAATCAAAAATTTGGAAAAAACAAAATGTTATTTCATGGAAAATTTTCCTAAAATCAAGAACAAAAAAATAAAAGAAAGGTTCTTGCAAAACTGGTTAGAAATAAAAAAAATAACGAGTAATTTTGCCAAAAAAGAAGAAAGAAAAACAGAAATAAGCTTAATTCACTTCCTGGAAACAACGGGCGTAAAAGAAGCTGACAATTTGTTCTTGGCCAGAAACAACGCTTTAGAATATATAAAAATGCATAAAACAGAAGATCGACCATATGGCTGGGAAGGTATTAGAAGAGTGGGAGATGATAAATCTCAAAAAGCAATAGAAATTGGCCTATTTATGTTAATTGAAATTTATCAAATAGGCTTCCCGATGGAAACTGGTCTAACAGATTTTGAGTATGGACTAAAAGAGCTTCTCAATTGCGTTCCAGTAGGATACGAAGAGCAGGTTCGTAGAAAATGGAAAAAAATAATAGGTGAAAAAGCTAAAATCTACCTACAATAAAATTTTTTCAAAAAAATACCCCCGGAACTTATGTTTCGGGTTTTTATTTACTAAAAAAGAAAAATATATTATAATAATCAAGCATATTTAATATAAATAACATACAAATAAATGAAAAAAATACTGACCTTATTCTTGTTTTTATTAATTTTTTTACCAAAAATTAGTTTAGCACAGACCGAATTTAATCCTGGAAGAATAATTGAAGATTACGAACTATTAGACTTTGATTCAATGACAATCTCAGAAATTCAATCATTTTTAGAAGAAAAAAACAGTTATTTAGCAAATCTAACAGTGGCTGACACCTACGGTAAAGAAAAAAAAGCCTCAGAAATAATATATAATGCCGCTGTTAACAACTATGACTGTGAAGGAGTGACATTAAGTGACAAACCAACCGAAGAAGAAAGAGCTCAAAAATGTAAAAAAATAGGCACTGTTAATCCTAAATTTTTGTTAGTACTACTTCAAAAAGAGCAAAGTCTAGTTGAAGAACAAAATCCTAAACAAAGCCAACTAGATTGGGCTACTGGCTATGGCTGTCCAGACAGTATGGCCTGCAACCCCTACTTCAAAGGATTTGGCAAGCAAGTTAACAGCGCCGCTCTTCAATTTAGATGGTATATGATAAACCCCAATCCTGGAAAAACATGGTTTAAAGAAGGGGAAACATATACTTTTAAAAATCAATACGGAACAATAAGCAATGAAGAAATTGAAGTCTTAATAGAAAACAAGGCTACCGCAGCTCTCTATATTTACACCCCTCATGTTTACAACGGAAACTATAATTTTTGGAAAATTTGGAATAGATATTTTCCACCTCAAGGCTATCCAGAAGGGACTATTTTAAAAATAGGAGAAGATTACTGGTTGGTTCAAAATAATCAAAAAAGAAAATTTAATAGCATTAGTGTTTTAGCTTCTCGTTATAACCCAGAAAGAGCTGTAATTGTGGGAACTTCAGAACTAAACGCCTATGAAGAAGGTGCCCCAATTAGATTTCCTAACTATTCTGTTGTTATGTCTCCTGACGGAAAACTTTATTTGTTAGTTGATGATAAAAAAAGATTATTTTCTAGTACTGAATCTTTCCGTAAAATTGGTTATAACATTGAAGAAATAGTCAGTGCTTCTTGGCAAGATATTAATTCCTATAAAGACGGAAAGGAAATAAACATTTTATCCGCCTATCCAATGGGCGCCTTGCTACAAGACAAAAAAACTGGTGGAGTATATTGGGTTGAAGAAGAAACTAAAGCTCCTTTAGTGGATAAAATATTTTTACAAACAAAATTTAAAGGAAAACAAATAATTCCAGTAGAACAAAGTGAGCTAAACTTATACCAAACAGTTTCGCCTTATCTTTTTAAAGATGGAGAGATTCTCAAGACTGACAACTCGCCAGCTGTTTACCTAATCGAAGAAGGAAAAAAGAGAGCCTTCTCTTCTGGTGAAATATTTAAAAAACTTGGTTATCAATGGAAAAGCATAATAATTGTTCCCGAAAAAATTATTAACATGTATAACAACGGAGAACCAATAAGTGAAAAATAAAAATGATAGTTACTTCTTACATCACACCTCACTCACCAATACTAATTCCTAATATTGGCAAAAAAAACCACAGTATTTTAAATAAAACAACTGAGGCTTTTTTAGAAATGAAAAGCAAAATTAAAGAAGAAAAAATTGATACTATAATTATTTTCTCTCCACACAGCAAAAACAAAAGCTCTGAAATAGAAATTAACAGCCACTTTCAGCAAGATTTAAAATTCGAATACTTTGGTGATTATTTTAGCAAGCTTAGTTTTTCTGGCGACATGTCTTTAGCCTACAAACTAAAAGAAGCTTGTGAAAATGACATCAAAGTCAATCTTTATGCTGATTTTAAAGTAGATTACGGAGCTGCTATTCCACTTTACTTATTACTAAGCGAAGAAAATCGTAAAATAAGCTCTTTCAAGGGAAAAATTTTGGTTGCTAATTCAACCACCCTCAAAGACAATCAACATCATTTTGACTTTGGACAAAAAATTGGAAAATATCTAGAAAAAGAAAATAAAAGGATTGTTTTAATAGCCTCAGCAGAACTTTCTCATTGCTTAAACCATCGTTCTCCTGGTGGCTTTTACCAAAAAGCAGAAGCTTTTGATAATAAAGTAATTGAATTAATCAAGAAAAAACAGGAGGGAGCACAAAACTTATTTACCTTAAATGAAAAAATGATAAAAGAATCAAAAGAATGTGGCTTAAGACCAATATCAATGTTGTTAGGAGCAATAAATCACCGAGACTACGAACCAGAAACATTGTCCTACCAAAAAGATTTAGGTATTGGCTATTTAAGTATGGACATGAACTTAAAATAATAAAAATATGGACAATATCAAAAATATACTACAAAACAGAAATCTTAAAAAACCTCCAGCTTATCAATGGCAAGACTTGGCCTTAAATGTAATTAGAGAACTTTCAATACCTAATTTTAAAAGGGCGGCCACCTTTAAGGTTTGTAAAGAAAAAAACGAAGCTATTATCAAACAAGCTTTAATTGATACTAAAGAACTATGTCATGATGGAGAAAAATGGAAATATTTTTTCAAAATTCTTGGACCAAAAAATAATAAAAAATAAAAATATGGCAAAATTATTAGAAATAGTAAAACATCCTAACGAAATATTACGAAAAGTTTCTCAAGAAATTAACTTAGAAGAAATAAAAAAACCAGAATTTATTGAATTGATGAAAGACATGGAAAAAACCATGATAGAAAAAGATGGTGCTGGCTTGGCAGCGCCTCAGATTGGCAAAAACATCAGACTAATAGTTTTAAACCATGAAGGAAAAAACATAATAATGATTAACCCTCAAATAACTAAAAAGTCCTGGGCTAAAAAAACAGAGCTAGAAGGATGTTTATCAGTGGTTGATGATAAAGGAGAAATTTATTACGAAAAAGTAGCTCGACATAAAAAAGTTTCTTGCTTATACTTTGACCAAGAAGGAAATAAAAAAAAGATAGAAGCTGAAAACTTGTTATCTCGAGCCATTCAACATGAGATAGATCATTTAGATGGAATATTATTTATAGATAAAATAGAAGGAAAAAGCAATTAAATGGAAAATAAAATAAAAACAATCTTCATGGGCACTCCCGAATTGGCCGCCGTTGGCTTGCAAGCCTTAATTGACGACGGTCATTTTGATATTGAATTAGTTATTACTCAAGCCGACAAAGCTGTTGGTAGAAATTTAAAGATAAATCAACCAGCAGTCAAAATATTGGCCGAAAAAAATAATATTAAAGTTATCCAACCCTTAAAAATAAAAGAAGTAACAGAAATTATAGAAGAGATAGCGCCTGATTTAATAGTGGTAATTGCTTATGGCAAAATAATCCCCAAAGATATCCTAGAAAGCCCAAAATATGGCTGTATTAACGTTCACGGCTCATTATTGCCTAAATATAGGGGATCGGCCTGTATTCAAGCTACAATCCTAAATGGAGACTCTCAAGGCGGTATAACTATCATGAAAATGGACGAAACTATGGACACCGGCGATATAATTAAAAAAATAAGCGTTAACCTAGAGAAAGAAGAGACTAGTTACAGCTTGATGGAAAAAATAAAAAAAATAAGTCAAGAAAATTTAACTCAAACTATTTTAGATTTTATTGAAGGAAAAATTAAAAGTGAAAAACAAAATAACTCCTTAGCTACTTATGTCAAAATGATCAAAAAAGAAGATGGTCATCTTAAGTTTGATGAGTCAGCTGAAATCATTGAGAGAAAAATTAGAGCTTATTTCCCTTGGCCAGGAACTTTTGCCTTTATCGAAAAAGAGGCCTTGCCAAAAAAAGAAATATTATTTAAAATACTAAAAGCTGGTGAAATTGTTGATAAAAATGAAAAATTAGAAAATGGTCAACTTATTAAAATTAATCAGAAACTAGGGATAAGTTGTCAAGACAAAATATTAACAATAGAACAATTGCAATTAGAAGGGAAAAAAGCAAGTAGCTCGGAAGATTTTTTGAAAGGAAATTCTTGGGTTTTGGGAAAAGTATTAAAATAAGGGCCTCTTCGTCTAACGGTTAGGACATCAGGTTCTCAACCTGGTAACACGGGTTCGATTCCCGTAGAGGTCACAAAAAAACGAGAAATATTTTCTCGTTTTTTTTATTTTATTATAATGTAAAAACTACTCCTTAACACACCGAACATATTCACCAGCATTCATATTGGCACTATTTAAAGAATGACTGGGTCCCAAATACAATCTAAAATATTTTAAATTCTGAGTAGCAAAATAGGAATAGGTGCCAAAATAACTCCAGGTAGAATTGGTTCCGCCCCAAATACGTCCTCCAGGAACAGCTGAAAATCCATAATGATCATCTCCTTGAATAGACAAATTGGTTGGCCAATAAGGATGAATATTAGTAGAACAACTTGGGTTGCTAGGATGATCTAGCATTGAACACGAAGTAAGGCTTAAAGGAGTACGAGGTGAAATATAATTAACTAAAGTTAAAAAATCGCTCTCTGTTGGCACTTTCCAGCCAGGAGGACAAATTCCTCTAGGGTCAAGTATGGCATAATATGAGTATAAATTTCCATAAGCAGATTGATAAGTTGAATTATCTTGATAAGAAGTGTAGGCTATATCGGTTAAGTTTCTCCAGGGAAGGCTACCGCCTAAAACAAGTGGGATAGGATCATTATTGGAAAATTTGTCAGTTATTAAGTTTTCTTTAAACCAACATTGAGTACCAATACCAACCGTAGAGTAAGTGTGACCGTTATAGGTGACAGCTTGACCGCATTCAAAAGTATCAACTACACAAGAACCACTCTGACAAATATAACCGGCTTGACAGTCTGGGTAACAAGCAGTAGATTCACTACCTCCGGTTTCACTGCCTGAACAATCATCGTTTAGTATTCCTCCAGGAGTAGCACATTTTAATCCTTCTTCTAAATTGGAAATGTCATTTCCTAAACAGAATGATAATGTATAAGTAGAATAATCTTCACTTACTTGATAATAGAAGTCATTTTGACTAGCATCACAGACACCATCAGCTGGATAAGGAGCAGAAGGAATATCAATCATTAACATTTCTCCACTAGAAGTAATTAAAGTGCCACTATTCCACTCTTCTACAGTAGGATAACGGCCTTGTTCATTAAAGAATAGTTCTAGGGCAGTTTGGGTTTGTTTGATGTCAGCTAATCTTTTGCTATCACGAGCACGAGAGCGAGCTTGTTGAAGAGCAATAACAGCTAAGGTAGCTAAAATGCCAATAATAGCTATTACTACTAGGAGTTCGATGAGAGTGAAGGCTTTTCTATTTCTTAACATAAGTTTATTGTTGATTGCGGACCATCAAAAAAACAAATAAAAATCATTTATATTTTAATTATAACAAAATCAATAAAAAAACAAAAACGGAGGTTTTCCTCCGTTGTTTTTTTAAAAAATTTTATACCTCTACTGGGCAAAGATCCGCTGGCTGAGCTTCGAGGACTTCTTGGTTTTCTTGAACTGGAGAATCAAAAAAGCTATCCCAGTTGCAAACAAATTTTTTAAGGTTTACATCCCACAACCTTCTCTTTTCTTTTTTAGCGATAAGAATTATTTCTTTGTTAACAATAATTACTCGCCAGCCTTTCATTTGTTGTTCTTTTACCTGATAAGGTAATCTGTTGCTTTTCTTTGCCATAATGAAAATTTTAGGTTTAAATTTTAATTTACTAGGTATATAAAAACACTATAATAATCAGAAAATAAAGTCAAGCAATGAAAAGAACAACTCCTTGCGAGATCGTTCTTTTATTTTGTTTTTACTTTTTGTTTAGATTGTTTTTAAGACTTGCTTGTTATAATAAATAAATTATATTTAAATAATTATTTATGAAAATAAAATCTTTAAAAACAAGCTTTAATATAAATGAATTTAAAAAATTAAAAAAATATACAGAAGAGGAATATAAAAAAATTGGGAATGTAAACAACCCAGCTTTAAAGGCGCAAATATTCTTTAACTCAAATGGACTACATCATCTAAAATACGACAATAATCGATCAGAAAGAAATAAAGTAGTTCAAAAAAATAAATTAATGTTTTTTAATGACGCTGTAAATATTATAAAAAAATCATCTACGATTCAAGAGTATAGAAGAAGTATTTACACTTCAGATGAAACAAAAAAAATAAAAATAATTGAGTTTTTTGCTTTCTGGGCAATAATAAGTTTTAATAAAAAAACAAGAATTAAAGTAATTATTAGAAGAGTTGGGGGAGAAAATGGAAAATTCCATTTTTGGAGTGTTATGCCCTTTTGGCAATTAAATAAAAATAAGAGAATAACAAGTTCTAAAAATATTGAAAATGAGTAACAAAAAAACTCTTCGAAAAGAGTTCTTTTGTTGTGCCTGCTTTCGGCTTATAGCTCTAAAAGAGTTTAGCCGAACGGAGTTCTCACTCACAAGCACTGTATGCATTATAGCAAATTTTTCAGAAAAAAGCAAGCACGTAAAAAACCCTACATGTAAAGCACGATAGGGGTTCACGTGGAGCGGAAAATCATAGTCCATGCAATAAAAAGAACGACTCCTGAAAAGATCATTCTTTTATTTTATTTTATTTTTATTTTTTATTGTCTAAACTATTAAATCTATAAAAACTAATAATTTTTTATTCGTTAGCTGTTTTTTCATTTTTTTCAAAATTATTTGACTCTTTGACTTTAGATATTTCAGTTGTACGATTTTTTCGTACACCTGACTGCTGTCATTTTTTAATTAATTCTTAAGGTCACTCCAATATCTTTTGGAAATAGAGCTACCGGTAAGAACGGCAACAGAAGATAGAATAAAGATATTTAGGATTATTAGGGCTATTAGGATTGTTGTTAATATTTTTCCTAAATATCTTAAAAGCATAAACATCCTACTTCTTAAATATATTAATAGCTTTTTCCATGTCTTTTATCTTTACTTTTTGTTTAGATTATTTTTAAGACTTGCTTGTTATAATAAATAAATTATATTTAAATAATTATTTATGCTATTTATAGAAGAAAATAATTTCTCAAAGATAAAAAGCGAAGCTGATAGTTTTTATAAAAACATAGGGGATATCTATTGCCCATATTTAAAAACTAAAGTCAGTTTTAACGCCAAGGGACTGGCTCATATAAAAATGAAATCATGGAACAAGACTAGATCAAAAAATGATCAATATATAAGACTAAGATTTATAAAATTTGCTCCAATAATAATAAAACTTTCTAATATTTTACAGGAAATCCAAAAACAAGAAAATGAAGAAAAAGTTAAAATATCAGGTACTTGGATAAAAAAATATCAATCAATTACCTATTTTACTTTTGTGGCTATCATAAACAAACTAAGACTGAAGATAATAATCAAAAAAATAGGTCATAACAAACCTTATTTCTGGAGCATTATTCCGTTCTGGAAAAAAAGAATTTGCCCAATATCAAGAAAAACAAAAAAAGTCTTCCACGAAGGAGACTTAAAATACGAATAAAAAACTTCTTTTGTATGATATTTGTCTGCGGTTTTAAATTGACCGCGAGAGAACAAATGTCCTCACAAATACCACTATATATATTATAGCAAATTTTTTGGAAAAAAGCAATAGCAGTAGCTAGGATTATTAAGATATTTAGGATTTTTAGGATATTTAGGATTATGGAATATAAAAAAACGTTTAGAAATCTTATTGTTTAGACTGAAGCAAAAAAATAGTTTTGTTTGTTTATAGTATAACAAAAAAATTTCTCATAGAAGAAAAGTTTGGGATCACTTCACAAATAAGAAAGTCGTCCTGCTCTGTCCTGGCTAATATTGCGGAAGGAAACTCCAGACAACACAAAAAAAACAGATATAATTTTTTTAATATCGCTCAGGGGTCTTTAGTAGAGACAAATTGTTTTATTGAAATATGTAAGGAATTAAAATATATAAATCAAGAAGAATATGAAAAAGCTCTGGAACTTATAAATAAAACAGCATTTTTATTGTGGAAGACAATGAGCAGGGAAAATAGTTAAGATTTTTAGGATTTTTAAGACCATTAAGATTATTAGGATTTTTTCCTAAATATCCTAACAATCCTAAAAGTTCTACATCTTAAACATCCTAAATATCCTAATATAAAAAACAAGCCCCGAAGGGCTTGTTTTTTACTTACAATTTATATTAAAGGAAAATTGAGTCGCGTAAAGCCAAACACTCATAGTAGTTGATCACGCGATTAAATAAAATAATTTAGGATAATTCTTTAATTTTATTATTATAAAACTTTAATTCTTGTCTAACCTTATTTTCCATCTCCAAACAAGAAATAAGTCCTGAATTTTTTAATATTTTTTTATCATTTAAAACAATAAACTCATCTAATTTCCTAAGCCAATCCTTCATATACATAAATTCTTTTTCAATGCTTTTTAATTCAGCAAAAGATAAAAACTGCTCAACTAGTAAAGACAATTTCTTTAACTCTAATTCTTTTAAATAATTTTTAGCGATTTTTGCATCTTTGCTATTTACTATTTTACCCTTCCAATTTGTTAATCCCAAATTTTCTTTATTTCTATTAATTCTACTATTAATAATTTCATTAGCGGTCAGCCCTGTAATTGCAAAATGAAACTTGTTTTGAACTATAGAAAAAAATTTTTTAGCATAATCTGATTTAGAGTTATAATCAATACTGCTTACAAAAATATCTTTTACTTTTTGATAAAAATTAGCCTCTGACAGCCTTATTTTTCTGATTCTATATTCTAATTCTTCAAAATAATTACCAAAAACCTTTTTACCGGATAAACGATCATCATCCATTGAAAAGCCCTTAATAATATATTCTCTTAATCTCTGAGTGGCCCAAATACGGAATTGAGTGCCTCGTATTGATTTTACCCTATAGCCAACAGAAATTATAACATCAAGATTATAGTATTTTATATTACGAAAAACATTGCGGCTACCTTCTTTTTCAACTATCCGGAAATTCCGGATAGTTAACTCTCTTTCTAGCTCTTTATCTTTAAAAGTGTTTTGAATATGCTCATTTATAGTTCTGACATCTTTATTAAACAAGACAGCCATTTGTTTTTGACTCAACCAAACAGTTTCATCTTGAAGACTTACCTCAATTTTTATTTGATTATCTTCTGTATTATAAATAATTATTTCTCCATTTTTATTCATAATGTTTCTATTAATTTTGATTAATAAAAACATTAGCACAAAGCGCCTAAAATAAAATTAAACGAAAAATAAAAAGAACGACCCCTTGCGAGGCCGTTCTTTTATTTACAATTTATATTAAAGGAAAATTGAGAAAAACTTTGGATATACTAGAGAACTAGTAAGTATCTACACCACCACTGATTGGGAATGAAGATAGGTATGTTCCATCGCTACCAGTAGAGTAACCAGTAACAAAATATTCACCCCACATAATATTTGTAGTAGTAGAATTATTTAATGAAACACTTAATTTCTCATCAGTAGCCAATCCAGTTGTGTCTACAACAACTCTGAAAGTCTTTGTTGTTCCTTTAGAAACCTCAATATTTAAACTACTAAATGCACCATCGGCAGTAGTAGCTAATACTGTAGGATTTCCAACCTCGTAAAGACTTACATCACCAATGTTAATAAGACCAGTGCCACTAATATCAAATACTAAATCAGTGACATTTAAGTCTTCGTTAGAATCAGCAGTAATGCTAAATCTTAACATTTCTTGTTCTAGATCAGCTCCAGCAACATAACCATTAACCTTAGCAAAGGTTGGTTTTGTTTTTAAGATGATCATTTCATTAGAAGTTGGAGCAGCTGTTAAGTCTTCAGCGATTTCTGAACCAGCAGAAGATTTAGCTACAACGTCAGTGATTTCTAATTCTAATGTAGATCCAGTATCACCAACTACCTCAATTGGATTTAAGATAGCCTTCAAAGTAACATTTTGACTAGCATTAGCAGCAACTTTTAATAAGTTGTTATTAACGTAGAAAGTAGCTACATCAGAAGTTGGGATAGCTGTATCTAATAAAGTGCTACCTGCATACAATTTGTAAGCAGAAATTCTAGCATCAGCACCACCAGCAGCATTAGTAATCTCAATCTCAGTGATGTTAGAACTGTCGTCAACTGAAGTAAATTTATACTCAGCAACTGTTTGTTCAACACCAGCCTTAGCAACTAAGATATTAGAGTAAGGAGTGTTAGCTCCAAGTTCTACAACTAAGTCTCCTAATTCTGTAACTTTAAAATCAGTTGTTGAATCTGTTTGAGCTGTGATAGCTTTTCCTAAAGAATCTTGTCCATTAAATGTAACTAAAGTCTCAAAAGTACCAGTAGCAGCTGAATCAAAAGAACCTTTTAATTCAATAACTTTTGTAGTGTTTTGAGAAATTGTGTAATTCAATGAAGAAAAAGTAGCACCAGCATTAAAGTTTCTTGTTGTTCCTAGTTGCACACCATCAACAAACAACTTCATGTCATAAACTGAAGAATCAGCAATAGCTGTTGTTGTAGATGTTTGATTGGTTGACAAAGAAATACTAGTGATTTTGATAGCATCATTAGTTGCTTTAACAGCAAATTTACCTAAAGAAGCATCAGCTGAACCTTTAACAATGATTCTGCCAGAAGCATAACCATCATTTCTAGTTACAGTTAAATCACCACCTTCTACTGTGATTGTAGCACCAGTAGCTGTTCCTGAAATATCAGTTGCTTTAACAGCAATACCGTTGCTTACATACTCTGGAACATCTAATAAGTCAGCTCCGTCCAATTTAACACTAATATTGTCAGCAGCTATAGCATTTGACTTTACATCAACAGTAATTTTGATTTCGTTATCACCTTTGTTTAAAGATAATGAAGAATCAATTAATTCTGCTTTATAAACTGTAGAACTTGTAGCTACTGTATCAAATGAACCTAATAATGCATTGTTTAAGTAAACTTTAACATTATTGAAGGAATTATCAGTAGAAGAGCCAAGACGATCACTATCATCCATGTAATAAACAGTTAAACCATCAGCAGTAATAGCTTCATCAGATCTGATATTAGCTACTAAAACGTTAACACTCTTTGATCCTTTGATAACTGTAGTATCAGAAGGAGAGGTTGATTTTTTAGAAACTGTTAAAACACCTGATTGGATTTCAACATCTGAAACATCTTCAGAGTTTCCATGTCCATAAGAAACACCAAATCCTGTAGCTTTTTCATAAGCATAAAGATCTTCTTTCTTATTTAATGTCAAAACAACGCTATCTGTTGCAGTGCTGTCTTTTCCAATAATACTACCTTTGATAGTAAATGTTTGGTCACCATCATCTTTCAACATAGTTAAACCACCATTTTTGAAGTTGAAAGTTAAATAACGACCATTGAAAGTAGCTTCATCAGTAACAACGTTTCCGTTATTTTCTAATACTACATCCATTAAAGCTGTTGATAAATCCTCAACTCCAGTGTTTCTCAACATTAAAGAGCCAAGAACAACATCACGTTCGTCTGATGTGAATTCAACGTCAAATTGACCTAATTCAACATCTTCGTCACCAACTTTGTAAACATAGCTACTTGTTGTAGTAGCAAATGTTAATTGAGTAACATCATAATCAGTGAAACTCATCATGTTTCCATTGATTGGGAAAGATCCAGAAACTGTAGCACCAGAAGCTGAAACTGCAGAAGCAGCAGCAATTCCTAAAGCACCATTTCCAGAAACTTTTTCAACTTCAGCTAAAATTTCTAAAGTAGCTGTTTGACCAGCTGCGATAGTTAAAGCAGGAGCGAAAGTTAAAACAGCATCATCATTAGATGTTAATGCTCTTTTTGAAGTAACGGCTACGCCATCCTTCTCAGCCCAAACTTTGAAAGTTGTCCAAGAACCTGTTAAACCAGTTCTTTTAACTGTAATAGATTCTAAGTTAGTTGCACCATCAGCAGAAGCTGTAAAGTTAACTTTAGTGAAAGGAATTCTGCCAACAGTTGTTGGAACTGATTGAGCAGCAGGAGTCATTGAGTTTAAAGCAACTGTAACACCTGTTCCTTGACCTGGTTTCCAACCTGTAGCTTGTCCAGATTGTGAAGTCTTAACGATAGCAGCTTCAGCACCAGTGATAGTTGCACCACTTGGAGTAAAGTTACTTAAAGTCAAAACGTTAGCATTTTGGAATCTGTTAGCTAAGAAAGCAACTTCATCCTCGATCAAACGATAGTTAGTACCATCGTAGTAATAAATACTATTTTCACCAGCTTTTTTTACTAAAGATCCTACTGGTACTTCAGAAGTACCCAAAGGAGTTCCAATAGTGTAGTTAGTGAAAAAAGAATCAGCTACGTCAATTACTCTTTGTGCCCAGTTAGCACCGTATAAAGCAATAGCGTCAGCTTCTGTTTGTACCCATCTTAATGTGCCATTTGGTTCAACAGCATATACTTTTGGGTCAGTTGTAATTTTTACTAATTTTGTTCCAGGACGAACTACAACGTTAGCTCCCAATGGGTAGCTAGCTAATTCATCAGCAGAAACAGTAACAACGCTTGAGAAGTCACTGTACCATGATTTAAATGTAGATTCGTTTGGAAATACGTATCTCTTTCCATCTTCACCTAGGTAATAAACAGCTGAAAGACCATCTTTTTTGATTAAATCACCAGCTGAAGCAGCAGCCTTAGCAGTTGTTGGAGCAACTACAAATAAAGACATAGCTACCATTGATACCATTGTTAAAGATGCAAAGATTTTTTTCAATCTTTTCATAACAATTTTGTAACATATTTCTAAATTTGTATATAAAGATACAATTATTTAGAAACAATTTTTAGTATTTCCACAAAAATTTTTATTACCTGAAATTTTTGACCTCTAAAGATCAAACAAATAAATCGATCAGGATCCCGCTCCCCCGCACACTCATAAAAACAAGTGAGATGTAGGGAAAAATTAATTTGCCATAAGCATGAAACAGCAGGATAATTTTTCACAACTCCGACGCTCATTTTCATAAGCGTGCGGAGAAAAGCTTAACCGATCTATATAATTTAGATTTCATCGGCTAAATTTTTCAAGCTTTTTTTCTTCTTGCAGAAATATTTGGTTTTTAACATCCGCACCTTCCCCCTCGGGAATCGACCTTGCTGGCCACGGCGAATCTCTACTAATAAATTAATAGGGATTGAAAGAAAAATAAAACTTACACTCCTCTCAATCGCTACTAAAACTATTTAATCTCTTGCAACTTTAAAACGACCTCACTATATTTTCCTTCATTAAACAATTTTTCAATTTCTTCAATTAAATCTTTTTTGTCTTTTTTTATTTCTTGATTATTTTCCAAATCTATTTGTTCACTTAACTCCTCAATTTGATCACCTAAATTTTCAATTTCTAAACTTGTGCTAGCAACAGAATCTGTAGCTTCAACTGAAGTGCTGGAAACAGAAGCAGTCTCGTCAATTGAACTAGTGCTATTTAAAAAATTTTCTTCAGGAACACTAATATCAATTCCATTATCATCTTTTAAATTACTAGCACTAAAAACTAGAGCGTCTTTTTGTTCTTCTATCTGTTCCTCTGTTTCAATTATTTCTGACTTTTCAACATTAACTCTTACCTTTTCAATTTCACTTCTAAAGCTGGCTGACAACTTAGCAACTTCTTCCTTGTTTTCTTCATTATTAAATTCAGGGTCCATTAATAGAGTGGCAATATCCTCAGCGTGTTTACTGGCAAATTTCATCTCTAATTTTTCTCTTTCAATGTTATTAAAAACAGTATTCAATCTAGCTCTTTCACTAATAACCCTGGCAATATATAAAGAGTCATTTGGTTTAGAGTCTTTGTAGAAATCATTCCCTAAGAATAAAGAAGTTACTACAAACAAAAAAATGCCGGATAAAACCATAGCCGGCTTAGAACTCATTGATAAAATATTTCGGACATAAAAGAAAAAATTGTTAAAAGGTTTAACTTCAAAATCAGCTGAAATAGTATTAGAAATCTGAGTCATCAAAACCCTTTTGTTTGACTCTTTTAATTCTGAATCTATTTTAATCGACTTCAGGGAATTAAGTTGTTTTAACAATTCTTTATCAGTCATAAAATATATAAGGTTTTATTTATTTTTAGCCTTACACTATAGTATACGTTTGAAAGTGAAAAAAGTTACAGTTAATATTCATATTATTACTATCAACATTGCTCTTAATCAACTTAAGTCCAGAAATTTCTGGACTTAAGTAACAATAAGGCGATTACAATAATAAGAAGGCAACTACAATAAAAGGATAATAAAATAAACTAAAATTAATAAAAACTCATAGCGCAAAATAAAGTAAATAAAAAAAGAGAGGAACAAATCCTCTCTTTTTTCGTATGAGATAAAACTATTCAGCAACGTGAATAATTCCTCCTGGGGTTGCTTGCTTAAGACCAGCTTCTAAACCACCAGTTTGGCCACCTAAACAAAAGTTGATTACATAAGATCCGTATCCAGAAGTACCAACAGCTGTTCCAGTTACTGAATAAGTATAAGGATTGCTAGTGTCGTCACAAGTACCATCAGCTGGAGTTGGAGCAGTTGGAACAATGTTCATGTAAGTAATTCCATTGGTAGCAATAGCTCCCCCAGCTACTACATCATCAGCAAGTGGATAGTATTGGTTGTCATTAAAGTACAATTCCAATGCTGTTTGCATTTGACGAACGTCAGCAATTCTTTTTGCATCTCTAGCATTCTTTCTAGCTTGTTGTAAAGCAACAACAGCCAAAGTTGCCAAGATACCGATGATGGCAATAACCACCAATAACTCGATCAAGGTAAAACCTTTTTTCTTTGTGTTCATAATTTTTTAAAAGTTTCATTTGTTATAAATTGCAAATACAAGTTATAACAAATGTTTAAATTATTTAAATTAAATTTTTAATAAACATCTACTTATATCAACAATCTAGCATAAACATTTAAAAGACACAAGAACAATAAAAATTATTTATTGTCCATCACATCTTTTAAAGCTTTTAAAGCTCGATGCAACAAAACTCTAATATTCATTTTCTTTTTGCCAGTAATCTCAGCTATCTCGTCCAAACTTAATTCATTAACATATCTCATTACAACAATTTCCCGATATTCATTTTTAATTTCCATCATCTTTTTTGACAAGATTTCATAATCTATTTGAGTAGAAGTTTCTAGTTCAATATTAACATTTTCATCAACTACATCTATTTTATTTTCCTCATCATCTAAAGAAACATTGTCCTGTCGGCTACTTCGATAATGATCAATAATAACATTTCTAGTTATTTTATAAAGCAAAGCCCTAAGAGTTTCTTTGGACAAAGAATTCTTTTGAATATGTTCCCAAGTTTTTAAAAAAGACAAAGAACAAAGATCGTTAGCGTCGTCTTTTTTACCAACTTTAAAAAAAATAAAACGATAAATATCATCGGCATTTTTATCATACAACTCTTCAAAAGCCTTTTGATCTTTATTTTTAATCCTTTCTTTTAATTTTTTATCTTGAAAATTTTCTATTATACTTAAGTTCATTTCGTCTTTATTTCAATAATAAATTAAACAAAAACATAGAGATTTAACCTCTTTTCTACCATGTTAGCATAGCATAAAGAGCAAAAAAATACAAACCACAAAAGTGGCTTGTATTAAATGTCGAAATCTCTTTATTTTTTATAAATAACGTCAGAATCTTCAAAATAATTACGGTTATTAAAGTATTCATTAGTCTTGTTAATAACCCTGGTCATAATTTTAACAGCATCTATTGGAAAAAGGCCAGCAGCTGTTTCATCAGACAACATCAAAGCATCAGCCCCATCAAAGATAGCATTGGCTACATCGCTAACCTCGGCTCTAGTTGGTCGATAATGGTCAACCATAGAGGCTAACATTTGAGTAGCTACAATAGCTGGCTTATTGTGCCAATGAGAATGTCTAATTAAATTTTTCTGAATTATTGGTAAATCTTCCATGGGCATCTCTATTCCCAAGTCACCACGAGCAATCATAATAGCATCTGATTTTCTGATAATATTATCAATATCGCCTAGAGCCACAGCTCTTTCAATTTTAGGAACTATTTTAATTTCATCATTTCCTAAAATTTCTTTCAATTCATCAATATCACTACTGTTTTGAACAAAAGAAATAGCTAAATAATCAGGTTTTACTTTTTTAGCAAACTCAATATCAAGCAAATCTTTAGCTGTCAGAATTGGACGATTTAAAACTGTCTGAGGAACATTCATTCCCTTTCTAGATAAAAGAAGACCACCTCTTTCTACTTTGGCTAAAAATTTACCATTAATCAAATCTAATTCTTTAACTATCAGTTCAATTGAACCACTGTCTAAATAAATTGGATGACCTATTTTTAAATCTTGGATAAGTTCGGCGTCATCAATTGGGACCTCCATATTGTCAATATTTCCTTTTTGAAACATAAAAGCGTATGTTTCTCCCTCAGTCATAGTGATTTCGTGATCTAACTTACCAACTCTAATTCTTGGCCCTTGTAAATCAAATAAAATCTTAACATCTATCCCTGTTTCTTCTTTAATTTTATCAACAGAGCCTTTTACTCGATAATACTGGTCATAGCTGGCATGAGAAAAATTTAAACGAAACATGTTGGCACCAGCTAAAACCATTGCTTTCAAAATATTATAATCCTCTGATTTAGGCCCAACAGTAATAATTATTTTTGTATTCATATTTTTTTAAAATTTAATTTTTATATTTTCATGCCACGTAAAGCTTCAATCCTTTCTTCGACAGGAGGATGAGTCATAAAAGCTTTAGCTAAAAACCCCTTTTTCTTCTCTTTTAAAGGTGAAGAAATATATAAATGAGCTGTAGCCTTATTAACTGCTTTTAATTGATTGGGATCATGTGATATTTTTTCCAAAGCTCTAGCCAAGCCCTCGGGATATCTAGTAATTAAAGCTCCGTCAGCGTCAGCTAAAAACTCTCTTTTTCGAGAAATAGCAAATTGCATTAAATAAGCAAAAATAGGAGCTAAAATCGATATTAAAACTGCCAATAAAACAAAGATTAAATTTGAATTTTTATTGTCACTGTTTCTAGAAGTATTTCTATACAAAAAAGACCTACTAAGCATGTCAGAAATAATAACTATTGTTCCCACCAAAATAGTAGTTAAAGTAGCTATTAATATATCATAATTTTTAATATGAGAAAGTTCGTGAGCAATAACACCTTCTAATTCACTTTTTTCTAATTTTTGAATCAAGCCAGTAGTTAGCGCTATAACTGCTTTTTCAGGATTTCTACCAGTAGCAAAAGCATTGGGAGCAGAATCATTAATTATATATATTTTAGGGAGGGGCATGCCAACAGTAATACAAAGATTTTCTACTAAACGATAAATTTCTTTATTATCTTCAAACTTTAATTCATGAGCATTGCTCATTGATAAAACAATTTTATCACTAAACCAATAACTAAAAATAGCTGAAAAAAAACTAATAAAAGCAGCTATATATAAAATAATTGGATCTTCAAAAAATACCGACAAAGCATATCCAATGCCCACCACAAAAATTAAGAAAGCTGACAATAAGAACCAAGTTTTTCTTTTATTGCTATCGCTATGATTATATAAAGTCATAAATTGTCTTAAAAATTATTAAAGCCTTGAAGACTCTAAGCAACAAGGCATAATAATCTATAAATTTAGTGCCAAGCAAAAGCTTAGTCAAAAAAAGTTTTATAAGCAAATAAACCAGCAATACCAGCAACCACTAGAATGCCAGCTACAATCCAAAACAAGGTCATGCTATCACTTCCTCCAGTTACACTAGCTTGAGGAGCGAATTCAGTCCCTAGTCCAGCAGCTGACGCTTTTTTAATGAGAAAACTAAACATATTTATATATAAAATTATAAATTTTAAAATTTTACTTGAACATTCTGTCTTTCAACTGCTTCCTCTACCTCAAAAAACTTTCGAGAAGTAAAGCCTAATTGTTTAGCAATTAAATTTGTTGGGAATACTTGTAGTTTAGTATTAAAATCTCTAACATTTGTATTATAAAATCTTCTTGATGCCTGAATTTTATTCTCAGTATCTGCCAACTCTCTTTGTAATTCTAGAAAATTTTGATTGGCTTTTAAATCCGGATAGTTTTCACTTAGAGCAAAAATTGATTTTAAGGTAGATGATAAGGCATTTTCAGCTTTTAATTTTTCCTCGACATTGTCTGTGTTTTGTAAAGACATGGCATTTGACCTAGCCTGAACAACCTTTTCAAAAGTTTCTTTTTCATGAGCAGCATAGCCTTTAACAGTTTCAATTAAATTAGGAATTAAATCATACCTTCTTTTTAATTGAACGTCGATATCGCTCCAGGCTTCTTCAACTCTGTTTTTAAGGCGAATCAAGCCATTATACATCGAAATAAGAGCTAAGATCAAAACAGCTAAAATACCCAAAATTATCCATAAAACAGTCATAGATTTATAAATTTTAATTTTTTTAAAAGATTAAAATTTTATTAATTATCAATTCACTAAAAATAGTATAGCAAAAAATGAAGGAAAAAACAAGGACTATCTTTTAGTTATTCTTACTTGTTTTATAACTTTATTTTCGAGTTTTTCAACAACACAAACAAAACTATCCTTTTCGATAGTTGTTCCTTCAGTTGGAATTTTTTTAATAGTTTCTAAAATAAAATCAGCCACAGTCTCTAAGTCATCTTCTGATAAAGTAATATTTAAAAAACGATTAATATCACGACATTCAACCGCTCCGGAAACAATAATTTCGTTTTTGCCAATTCTTTTTATAAAGTTATTATCAATATCATGCTCATCTACTATTTCACCCACCAACTCTTCAATAATATCCTCTAAGGTAATAATACCCTCTGTTCCACCATATTCGTCCATAACAACGGCAATATGTATTTTTCTTTTTTGAAATTCTTTGAGAACATTATTAATTAACATTTGCTTTGGCACAAATATTATTGGTCTAATCAAGGGCTTAACTGGCTCATCTTCTTTGTTTTGCCTAAAGGCTAATAAAACATCTTGAGCATGAACAAAGCCCAAGACTTTATCAACGGTTTCTTCAATAACTAAACAACGAGTTATACCATATTTTTCAATTTCAATAGCTGTTTTTTTAATTGAATCAGTGTTTTTAACATAAACAACTTCAACTCGAGGGGTCATAATATCTTCAGCTGATATATCGTTAAACTTAAAAAGTTTTTCAATCATTAAACCTTCGTTTTTTTCTATTGTTCCCTGCTGAACTCCAGCCATAGCTAGAGCCTTCAACTCTTCTTCACTAACTTCCTCTACCTTGTGATTACCAACTAAAATATTGGTTAATTTTTCCATCAACCAAATAATTGGCAAAAAGAACTTTCTCAAAAAAAAGATAAAAGGAGCAAACTGACGAGACAACCAAGGAGCATGAGAAGAAGCAAAAGACTTCGGAACTATTTCTCCAAAAATTAAAATAACTATAGTCATTATACCAGTGGTCAAACCGATTACAGCTGAATCAAAATAATTAGTAAAAATAACAGTAGCCAAAGAAGCGGCGGCAATATTAACAATATTATTACCAATCAAAACTGTTATAAGTAAAGATCTGGGATTTTCTTTCAACTTTTTAACTGTAAGAGCATTTTTCTTCTTAGCTTCAATCATGGCTACAATTTTAGCCTCACTTAAGCTTAAAAAAACAACTTCAGCCGAAGAAAAAAAGGCTGATAAAACTACAAGAATAAGTAAAAACAGAAGATCAGGGTCCATAATATTGGGTTTTAGATTAATACTTTAAAGTATTAAAGATAATAAATAATTATAAAGTCAATTTCTTAAAATTAGCACTTCTTAGGCCCTTTGGCAAGTAAGCTTGCCCTTCATCATTTTCTTCGGGAGTATATTTGTAATCTTTGCCATAGCCAATGTCTTTCATTAATTTTGTTGGTGCATTTCTTAAATAAACTGGAACCGACAAAGAGCCACTTTGATTAATTTCCTCCATGGTTAAATTATAAGCTTTATAAACAGCAATACTTTTTTTAGACTTAGCCAAATAAATAACAGCCTGAGCCAAAGCTAAACTGCATTCGGGCAAACCTATTTTAGCACAAGCTTCAAAAGCCTGATTGGCAATCATTAAAGCACTATTATTAGCTAAACCAATGTCCTCACTGGCAAACCTAATAAGTCTCCTGGCAATATACAAAGGATCTTCGCCGGATTCAATCATTCTGGTCAACCAATAAAGAGAAGCTTTGGCATCATTTCCTCTGATTGATTTATGCAAAGCTGAAATTAAATTATAATGTTCTTCGCCATTTTTATCATAAAAAAGCTGAGGTTTGTTAGCTAACTTTTTTATTAAATCTAAGTCTGCTTTTTCACCTGATTTAAAAACGGCTTCTACAATATTTAAAGCCCGACGAGCATCACCAGCACTTAAATTGGCTATCAATCTTTTTTCCCGAGCACCCATTTCTAATTTAAGTTCTTTAACAGCTCTATTAATAATTTTCAATAAATGCTCTTCCTCTAGATTTTCCAAAATCAAAACTTTTAATCTAGAGAGCAAAGCAGAATTAACTGAAAAACTAGGATTTTCAGTTGTGGCCCCAATAAGTATTAACAGTCCGTTTTCAATATGAGGAAGAAGAGCATCTTGTTGAGCTTTGTTCCAACGATGAATTTCATCAATAAATAGTATAGTTTTCTTTTTAAATCTTCTATTTTCTTCAGCCCTAGTTATTATTTCTTTCAAATCTTTAATACCACTACTAACGGCTGAAAGTGAAATAAATTCTGTCTTGGTTTCTTTGGAAATAATATGAGCCAAAGTCGTCTTGCCGACGCCAGGAGGGCCCCAAAAAATCAAAGAAGTCAATTGATCTTTTTCAATCACTGATTTTAACCAAGTGTTTGGTCCGGCTATTTTTTCTTGACCAACAAAATCGCTTAGTTTTTGAGGGCGGAGAATATGTGCTAGGGGTATGTCCATATAATATAATTATAGCAAAATGTTTTACTGAAAACAAAAAAAGACCAAAATGGCCTTTTTTTAAAAAACAATAAAATAAAAATTATTTTAAAATGGAACCAACAATCGTTGATCTTATTGCTCTAACTTTATTAGAGCTTCCTTTATAATACTCTGGAGGTGCTTTAGGAATTGCCTTGGCCTCATTTATAAATTTGAATGAATAAGAAGGTCTAATTCCAGCTACTGCTGAAGCAGTATCCAATTCTGTAGAGGACCAATAATAACTATCATAAATACTTAAATTAGTTAAAAGATAATTTAATTCATTACTTGAAGGTAAATACCAATCATCATATCCTCCTCCTTGATAATCACTCGCTATTTCAGCAGCACTAGAGCCACCACAAGGATGAGACATGATAGCTAAAGTATTGTTTTTTCCATCGGTACTAGAAGAAGCTCCGATAAGGACACCATCACAACCCCAAGAAACTCCTGAGCTTTGATCACTTGTTGCTGCCACAAAAATTTTAGTCTCACCAACACCTGGATATTCTTTATAAAAAACTATACCACCACCGCAAGAATCTCCTATTTTATCTAAATCTGTACATTCGGTCTCTTGAATAATCGGCCCTTCTCCACCCTCGTCTTCGGAGTCAAAAACTAATTTTCTAATAACCAAGGCACTCATGTTTTCATTATCTGGTGATTGATCTTCTAAAAACATTAAATAAATAGTATTATTATCTATCAACATCGAAATATTAGAAAAAGTTTCACTATAAGAAGCGATCGGCCCAACATTTTCCCAAGAAGAACCATTAAATCTTTTTACCTCTACTAAGCCAGGGTTAGTAGCTGGATTAGTAGCCGAAACACTACTACCATTTTTATAAGCTACATAAGGAACTTCATTGTAAATATAAAGATCTAGTTGAGAGGCGTGACCAACAGAAAAAACTCCATCATTTGGTCCAAGGGGCTGCCAAGAAGTTCCGTTAAATTTTAAAGCTACGCCTCTTTCACCAACACCTCCGCTTGCAACATCTACACCACCTTGATAAACAACATATAAATCACCATTATTACTTATTTGAAAATCAGAATGAACATAACGCTCTGTATGAAGTATCTCAATTGGGGCACCAACCAAATTCCAAGCACTTCCATCAAACTTCTTAACTATCCATTTAGGAAGACTATCATCACAACCACCTAAATACATAACATAAAGTTCTCCATTATGAATTCGAAGAATTGGTCTGCTTCCTTTTTGACCATTGGAAACAGTTGGTCCAACTTGTTCCCAAGCGCTATTAACAAACTTAACCACATAAGCTTCGGTAGAAATCTCATCTCTATAAGCTACGTAAGGAATGTTGTCATAAACAGCTAGAGAAGGGTGACAAGCGGCATCAAAAGAAGTAGACTCTCCAAGTGACTCCCAAATACCACCTACAAATTTTTTAGTAATAATCATATCGGTATCACCCCTGTCTTTGTAAGAAATATAAGGAATACCATTAAAAATTTGCATAGTTGAATCACCACTACTATTTAACGGACCATCTATTCTACCTCCTAGTGGTTCCACGCTTGTTTCATTGACTTTAGCTATTTTTAAATAACGACTTTCTGAACCATCTCGATAAGAAGCATAGAGTTCATTGTTGTAAACATCTAGATTAGAGCTACAACCATATTCGGACAAAACTGGGGAACTATAGGTTTGCCAAATACAGCCAGATGAATCAACTAAACAATCATTTTCAGTTGAATCACCGCCTCCATCATCACCACCTTCAATTCCACAATCTTGACTTAATACCCCTCCTGGAGTCAAACATTTAGGGCCAGAATCTAAATTATTAGCATCCTTTCCTAAACAAAAAGATAAAAGATAAGTACGATTATTATTTTGAGGTTGATAAGTATATGAGTTTTGATCACCAGTACAACTTCCATCAGCTACAGCCGGAGCAGCAGGAATGGCCTGCATATAAATATCAGAAACCCCAGCGATTTGACCAGAATTCCATTCTTCTTCAGTTGGATAACGATTGTGTTCATTAAAAAACAATTCTAAAGCAGTTTGCATTTGTTTAACATCCGCTAAACGCTTAGAGTCGCGAGCACGAGAACGGGCTTGTTGTAAAGCTACTACTGCTAGAGTGGCAAGGATTCCAATTATAGCTATTACTACTAGGAGTTCAATGAGAGTAAAGGCTTTCTTTTGTTTAAACATAATGTTTATAATTAATTTTATTTTAAAATATCAGTATTTAAAAATTATTAAATTAATCTATTTTAATTATATCTATAATTCTTTTTTTAAACAATAAAGGGTTTGAGTATTTATTCTGGATTCCAGTTTTCGTCGCACGAATTCAATAGTTAAATAATTATTGCCTAAAATCACAAATATCCTTAAAATCACAAAAAGAGCAATTGAAAGTTGATGGCTTGGGCAAAAATTCTTTTTTATTTATTTCTTCAATGCTCTTTTTTAACCACTCTAAAGTTTTGTCGATGTCTTTTTCTTTAGCTTCAAAGCTAAGTTTATTATTGGCTTCCAAATAATAATAACTCATCTTTTCCACTTCTAAACTCAAAACACTTTCAATCATTATTTTATATAAAAGTAACTGTCGTTTATCATCAGCACTTAAAGATTCTTTAGCATTTCCAGTTTTATAGTCTATTATTTCAAATTTACCATTTTCTAATTTATCAATTCTATCAATTCTACCAATTATAGTTTGATTATTAAATTTATACCTTAAGTCTTTTTCTAAAAAGTATATTTGTGGCAATTTGCCAGAAAGTAAAGATTTGCAAAAATTTTTTAAAATATCCTTACCTTTTAAATTGTATTCATTTCTAACTAACTTATCCTCATAGCCTTCATCTTGCCAAAATTGACGATAAAGATCTAAAATTCTTTTTTCATTCAATTCTTTTATACTTATTTTCTGATCAGAAAACAAATCGGACTGCAAATTATTCCCACCTTGAAGTATTGGCAAAAGAAAATGATAAAGAGTGTTGTGAATAACTTTTCCAAAGGTTAAATTATACTTTTCAGTTGGAACTGGAACTTTTAATAAATGAGCATATTTATATTGCAAGGGACATTTATCAAAAGATGCAAATTGAGAATAAGAAAAATAAGACGGCAATTTTAACTCCTCTTTGACTAATAAAAACTCACCTAAGTTTTCCTCAGAAATTGTTTTTAAATCTTTAAAAAAATCCAAATCATCAAAATTTATTTTTTCAGATACACTTAACTCCAAATTTGACTCCTTTATAAAAAGTGAAGGTCTTTTTTCTCGAGCCCCACCATAATCTTTAGAACAAGTTAGATATAGACTTTCTTTAGCACGAGTTAAAGCTACATAAAATAAGCGCCTTTCTTCTTCAATATGAAAATTATCAGAGTCTCCAAGCTTTTCCTTGATTAAAAGTTGAGGAACTGGAATTTTATCTTTTCGATTATCACTAGGAAAACGTCTCTCCACCAAATCAACCAAAAAAACATGTTTGAATTCTAAGCCCTTGGCCGAATGAACTGTCATAACCTTAACTGTATCCACGTCAACAAAATCATTTTTTAATCTACCAAAATCACCGGCCTCTAATTCAAAATCTAAAACCTCTAAAAAATCTTTCAATCTTAAATTTTCATCATCCGCTTCAAATTTTTTTATTTTCTGATAAAACTGATTGATATAGGAAAAAATCTCTTTGTCTTTTTCATGATTTAAATTTTTTAAAATTTCACTATCATAAACAAATTTAACAAAAACATGACTTGGTTTTTTATCACGCGCCAAAACGCTATGAGCCTCAATTAAATTTAAAAGTTTGTTTATTTTTGGTAAAGAATCTGAAGCAACTCCCTTTATTTTTTCGGCATTCTGTAAGCCTTCAAATAAAGACCAATATTTCTTCTTAGACTCTTTGATTATATTTTGTAAATCAAGGTAGCTTATCTTAAACTCTGTCATATTCAAAACCCGAAATAAAGCTGATGATTCGCGATAATCGTCTAATAATCTAAAATAAGAAATTATATCCAAAATTATTGGCTTATAATAAAGACCTTTAAGAGAAACAAAATGATTAGGTATATTTAAGCGACTAAGCTCTTTTGAATATTTATCAGCTGAATCATTAGTTCTAGTTAAAATAGCAAAATCTAGCCAATTACATTCTGGATCTTTTTTATAAATTTCTAAAATTTTAGAACTAACAAAACTCATTTCGTCAGATTCATTTAAAAAATTATAAGCTGAGATAGGGCTAGCTTTTAAGTCTTCTGATTCAAAGTAAGATTTTAATTTTTTATCAATTCCCAGTTTAACCTCTAAACGATTAGGATTGTTATGAGAAATAAAGTTATAAGCCAAATCAAGTATCTCTTGTCGGGAGCGATAGTTGCGAGTTAAAACTATTTCTTTAGCTTGAGGATAATCATCTTTAAACTGCATAATATTAGAAATAGAAGCTCCTCTAAACTTATAAATAGACTGATCATCATCACCAACTACCATTAAATTATTTTTTTTACCAGCCAAAATTTTAATTAATTCATACTGAGAAAAATTAGTATCTTGAAATTCATCCAACATTAAATATTTAAATTTTGTTTGATAAATTTTTAAGATGTTTGGCCTGGTTTTAAAAAGTTTAATAGTATAATTTATTAAATCAGCAAAATCTAAATTACCATCTTCAAGCATGATTTTGTTATAGACAGAAAAAGCTTCAGCCAGCTCCTTGGTTTTTTTAAGCTCTAAGACTTCTTCTTCGCTGAAATCTTTTATTTTTTTAGATTTTTTTTCAAGTTCCAAAGAATGACTCAAATATTCCTCTGGTGAAATATTTTCGTCTTTTAAACGAGAAAAGTGATTTAATAATTCTTTAATAAACTTATTAGGATTTCCAGCAGGAGCATAATAATCTAGTTTAAAGCTAGCTAAATTCTTTTTTACAAAAATCCACTGAGCTGTCTCGTCTAGCAATTTAAAATCAGGACTCAAACCAATTTCGAGGGCATGATCGCGCAAAACTCTTTCTCCAAAACCATGAAAAGTATTAATCCACAAATCAACATAACCATAGGGCAAAATTTTATCAGATCGTTCAATCATCTCATTGGCGGCTTTTTCGGTAAAAGTAGCTAAAAATATTTCATCTGTTTTTATTCCCTCTTCCAAAATTAGATAAGCTAAACGATTAATCAAAACTGTAGTCTTGCCGGTTCCAGCTCCAGCTACCACCAAAAGAGGCCCATCTTTGTGCTTAACGGCTTCTAATTGTTCCTTATTAAGCTTTTTTAAGTCTTGTCTAAATGAGTCTAAATCGACTTGTATGTTTTTTTTGCTTTTCATATACTAACATTATACACTATTTTATAGCCCAAAGTAAATAAAAAACAGAACAAAATCTAATTATAAAAAAATGTGCTATAATAAAATTATGAATAAATACAAAAATAAATTTGCAACATTTTTAAAAGGCTTCGCCATGGGAACAATTGATATAATTCCCGGTATTTCTGGTGGCACCATGGCTTTAATTTTAGGTATTTATGAAAAAATAATACTAGAATTAAAAAAAATAAATTTTAAAAACTTAAAAAACTTATTATTAAAAAAGGGGGATAAAGAAAAAACAGAAAAAATAGATTTAAATTTTTTAGTTTGTTTATTTTTAGGAATAATCATGGCTATTGTATCTTTAGCTAAACTAATACACTATCTTTTACAAAACCATCCTAGTCAAATTTATGGATTTTTCTTTGGACTAATATTGTCTTCCATCTTCCTTCTTTTACCCAAAAAATTCTATAAAAACAAAAATTATTTATTTCTAATTCCCGGCTTTATAATTGCCTGGCTTATTTCTTCATCTGGCAGTCTAAATTCTCCCAATACTTATTTTAATATATTCTTAAGTGGTTTTTTGGCAATTTGCGCTATGATATTACCAGGAATAAGTGGTTCATTTATACTTTTAATGCTAGGGAAATATGAATTCATGATATCTATTTTAAAAAACCCCTTTGCTCATAATAATCTTTTTTATATTGCAATATTTGTTTTTGGTTGCTTATTAGGATTGTTATCATTTGTAAAATTACTAGGATTTTTATTTAAAAAATACAAAGAACAATCTCTAGCTGTTTTAATCGGCTTTATGGCTGGTGCTTTAAAAAAAATTTGGCCATTTAATCAAGAAGCAATTGATGAAAAAAACTTCTCTATAAACATCGCACTAATCATTCTTCTAATAATCCTAGGAACAACACTGGGGGTGCTTATACCAAGAATAGCTAAAACAAAAAACAGGGGATAAACCCCTGTTTTTTTCTTATAATATATTAAGCTGCATTTTTATATTTATTTTCTATCTCAGCTCTCCCCATTCGAGCTAGTTGTCCAATAAGTTCTTTCTTTTTATACAAAAGATCCACCTTTTCTTGCCCTCTGTCCATTTTAGCTATTTTTCTATTGACCTCCATTATCTCGCTTAACTTATTCTTTAATTCTGGCGTTGTTGCCCCTGAAGAATCAATACCGCCACTGAAAGAAGCTCCCAAATCCATAGAAACACTAGCAGTATGAGTTAAGCTTCTAATCATCTTTTCTAAACTTTTTAAATCTTCTTGATATTTTTCTTCTTTGGTTTTTTCTCTACCCTTAAACATTTCTCCTATTTTACCAAAAATTGATTTTCTAGCCTTATTAAGCTCTTCACTAGCCTTTAAATCAGCCTCTGCCAAATCTGAAGCAGTGACTTCGTTTTTATTTTCAACCACTATTCTTTCCTCTTTTTGGTCTTCGCTAGTTTTAATTTCTTCATTCTCAGCTTTCTTGTCTAAAGTAGCATTTTCAAAATTCATATTTTTATAAATAACAGTTTATTTCTTGAAATAAACAATTATTATTAATTAATTTTTAAAATCTTAATTACTATAAGTTAATTATATCACAAAAAACAAAATTAGTCAATAGCTGTTTTGCTTAATAAAAAAGCCTTGTTTTAATAAAGGCTTTTGTTTTTAGTTTAAAAAAGACAACATTGGCACATAACAGCCAATATAGTCGCTTTTTTTAGGTTTCTTTTTTTTGGAATAATAATACAAAAACAACTCATTCGCAATAATTGAATTATTGTCTATGAAATCATAAAACACTTCTGTAATCTTATTCTGAGACTTAAAATCTTTTTCTATTTTTTTGATTCGCTTGTTAATTTCAGCCTCAGAATCAAAAAGCATAATATGATTTGTAAGTACCCATCTATATTTATCGTCCTTAGTCATCATTTTTATTTTTAAAATACTTCTAAAAACTTTAGCATAAAATTAAAAAAAGTCAAGACCCCGAAAGAGTCTTGACTAAACACAAAAATAAACAAATTTGTTCTAAACTTTAATAACTACCGGCAAAACCATTGGCCTTCTTTTAGTAGCGCCAAATAAAAACTGTCCAATTTCATTTCTAATTTTGTTTTTAATATAATCATCATCAGCTGGGGTTTCTGGGTTTTGATCTCTGACTATTTTCTTAACTCTATCTCTGGTTTTTTCTATTAAATCTCTATTTTCTTTCATGTAGATAAAACCTCGAGAAATTAAATCAGGACTACCAATTAAAGCGCCAGATTTAGCATCAATAGTGGCAATAACAACAATCATTCCATCTTCGGCCATCATTCTTCTATCACGAAGAACTATACTAGAAACATCTCCAACCCCTAAACCATCAACCATTACATACTCTGTTGGAACTTTTTCTTTGGTTAAAGTTCCAATGACATTATATTTTTTATTAGCAATTATTTTTTCTCCTTTTTTAAATTCTACTACCTGACCATTATCAGCTACAAAAATATTTTCTTTAGGAATACCAATCTGTTCGGCTAAATCTGCATGAGCCTGAAGCATATAATGATTAGCCTCAATTGGCATAAAATACTGTGGTTTAATAAGTCTCATCATTAACTTTAAATCTTCTTGCTTGGCGTGTCCTCCAGCATGAATATCCATCATCTTATAGTTAATTATTTTAGCACCCTGTCTAACCACCATGTCCATTAAATTTTGAATACTTCTTTCATTGCCGGGAATAACTGAAGAAGAAAAAATAACAGTATCTCCTTTCTTCAAACTAACTGAACGATGCTCTCCGTTTACAACTCTAGATAAAAAAGCATTGCTTTCTCCTTGAGCTCCAGTTCCAATAATTATAATCTTATCATCTCTTACTCTATTTAAATCACGATCTTCAACCAAAATCTTTGGATCAAACTTTAAATAGCCAATTTGATGAGCCACCTCAACGTTTTCATTCATACTTCTTCCTTGAAGAGATATACGACGACCATATTTAGCAGCTAAATCAAAAATCTTTTGAACACGACTAAGCTGAGAAGCAAAAGTTCCAATAATGACCCTACCTGTTATTTTGTCAAACAATTTACCCATTTCATCTCCAATGGCTGACTCTGAGATTTGATAGCCAGGATGAGTTGCATCAGTTGAGTCTGACATTAAAAACAAAATATCATCTGAACCAATTTGAGCTATACGATTTAAATCAGCTGGTTTATCATTTACTGGTGAAAAATCTATTTTAAAATCACCAGTATGCACTATTTTGCCAAGTGGTGTTGTAATAATAGCTGCAAAACAATCAGGGATAGAATGATTAACTCTAAAAAATTCTATACTCAACTTATCTGATAATTTGATTTTATCATTTTCAGTTATTTCTTTTATTTTAAGAGTTGGCGCATCTCTAAATTCAACTGCTCTTTTTCTAACCAATCCAGCCGTCATTTTACCCATTAACATTGGAGGGTTGCCAATTTTACCCATAATATGAGGAATTCCGCCAATATGATCATAGTGCCCATGAGTTATAAAAACAGCTTTAATCCAATCTTTTTTGTCTTCTAAATATGAAACATTAGGAATAATATAATCAATACCAGGCATGTCTTCTTCTGGAAACTGCAAACCCATGTCAATAATTATTATTTCTTTTTCATACTCAACCAACATCATGTTACGACCAACCTCTTCTAAGCCACCCAAAGCCATAATTCTTAATTTACCACTCAAATCTTTAGGTGCTAAATTAACAAATTGATCACGTAAATCATTGTTTGAATTTAGAGTTTTTTTTCCATTAAAAGAGGGTCGGCGATTATAGCCAGAAGACCGATTATTTCTTCCCCTAAAATTTCTGTTAGGAGAAAAATTTTTTTTACTTGCTGTATTTGTCCTTTTAACAAGATGACTACTTGTTTTTTCTGTATTATCTTTCTTTTCTGACTGAGAAGGTAATACTGATTTGTATTTTCTAATCATAAAATTACTAAAAACCAGATAAAATCTGTTTTTTAAAAAAGTATTAAATTTTTATATATTTTAGAAGTTAATTCTTCGTTTAGTTTTTATATACCAAGAAGTAATATTGCTAAATCTATCAGCTGGATCTGAAATAGCTGTAACATCAAAACCTTTTATTTTTTTATCTTGAACATAAGTATAGTTAGGGAAATAAAGGAAAACTGCTGGCAAGTCATTATTTAATAGTTCTTGAAATTTTTTATATTTTTCAATTCTATCATTAATATCTAAACTCATCCTAGCTTCTTCCAATAATTTATCAACTTCCTTATTTTTATAAGAAACAACATTTAAACCATTTTCACCAGACTGAGAAGAATGCCAAAACAAATAAGAATCAGGATCATTGCCAACTACTTGACTTAAAAGCAAAATTTCAAAATTTTTGTTTTTAATTATTTCGCTTTGAATTTGGCTAGAATCTATAATTTTTACAAAAGTCTTAACACCAATAGATTCCCAATTAGATTTTACAAAATTGGCAACATCAATATTGTCTGATAAATTAACTGTTGTTAATTTTAAAAATAAATATTCACTGCCCTTAACTCTCCATAAGCCACTCATTTCATAATCTTCAGCTTCTACTTCACTCAATATTTTTTTCTTAATTTGCCAATCACTAATTAACTCCACTTTTTCTCTAACAGTTTTCAGTTTTTCCTCATATTCTAAAACCAAAAGCTCATTATCATCTAAAACCTCTGATTCCTCATTTAAATCTAATAACTCTTCTTCGGAACCACCATCAGAATCTTCTTCGGTCTCTTCTTCAGATTCTTCCTTAATTTCAACCTTGTTTTTTTCTAAATTAATTAGCTCTCTAATTAAAGAAACATCTTCTTCACTAATTTCCATTTCTTGCCATTTCAAGTCTTCTAATATTTTTTTAGCTTCCTCTGGGTTGTAATTATATTTTTCAATATCATTGTTATAAGCAAAATTATTAGGAAGAATTGGGCCATAAGCCAAGCCAGCATTAGCCGAAAAGATATCATTTATTAAAGAATTTTTATCAACAGAAATAGCTAAAGCTCTTCTAACGTCTTTGCTTTGCAGTATTTGACTATTTTTTTGATTAAAAAACAAAGAAGATATTTGCGGTAAATTTAATCTATGAAAATTTAAAGAATTCTGAGAAATTAAATTATCCTTTAAATTGTTTGGCAAATAACTAATGCCATCAACCAAATTATTATTTAAAGAATCTATTAAACTTTCAAAATAAGGAAAAAACTTAAAATTTAAATTAGTAATATAAGGAACTTGACCATAGTACCTGTCATTAGCCACCAATGTCATTTCCTTTATTTCTCCTGATTTATTTTTAGCTAAAGATTTAAATTTATAAGGACCAGACCCTATTGGATTTAAATTAAGCTCGGCCAATAAAGCATTTTTAGGCTCAACTCCTATCCATAAATTCTGAGGCAATATCCCAAAGGTCAACATTTCTAAAAAAGCAGCATAGGGTTCGGCTAAAATAAACTTAAAATTATTTTCATCTATTTTTTCTATCTCTACACCAACAAAAGAAGATCTAAGCGGAGAACTATATTCCTGATTTTTGATAGCTTCAAAAGTAAAAACAATATCGTCAACACTCAATCTCTCATCATGATGCCAATAAATATTATTTTTAATTTTAAAACTATATTCTTTTCCATCCTCACTAACTTCATACTTATCAACCAAGTCATTAACAAGTAAACCATTAACATCCCTCTTAAATAGGGAAGAAAAGATAAGAGAGCTTAAATCACGATCAACGTCATTGGCCAAATCATAAAGCGGATTTATATTTTTAGGAAAACCAAGAAGCGCCTCAGAATAAAGGCCTCCCTTTTCCGGAACTATCTCTAAGTTTTTTTTATAAAATCTGAAGCCTAAAAAAACTAAAGAAAACAAAATCAAAGATAAAGAAATATAAATAAATATTTTTTCTTTGAAACTTAACACTTTTTTAGTATATTTCATCTGTCTGAAACTAGGAATTTTATGAGGAGATAAAGAATAAACTAATTTTTTATCCAAGTCTTCATAATTTTCTTTAAAATCATTATCTTCCTTAACATCGTTTAACTTGTCTTTATTTTTTCTATTAAAAAAAGAAAAAAGATTAGAAATAAAAAACTGCTTGCTCTTTTTGAGACCTTCTTTTAGATTTCTTTTTTGATTAAATAAACTCACAAAAAAATATATTAAGATTCACCTTGGAATCAATATGGAGGAACCTATCTACTTAAAAGTAAATTGGCGATTGAATTGGCAAAAAATAAAACTGCCAAAACTATAGTTAAAACAAAAAGCTTTTTTTCAATACCTCTCTTGGTTAAAAAAACAGCACTATTTCCACCAAAAACACTACCCAAAGCAGCTCCCTTGTTTTGAAGCAAAATAACTACTATTAAAAAAATTGATATTACTATTTGACTTATTTGAATCCAAGACATATTTATTTAATGTTTGATTTAACTTTTTCTACTATTAAAGCTAAAACTTTTTTATTATTAACAGCTAAATCAGCCAAAATCTTTCTATCAACAGCAATATTTTCTTTTTTTAAGGCCCCCATAAACTTTGAATAAGAAAGTCCATGATCTTTTACAAAAGCACCTATCTTAATTTGCCACAAAGCTCTGGCTGTTCTTTTCTTTTTTCGACGATCAACAAAAGCATGGGCACCAGCTTTAGTTCTAGCTGTTCTAGCTAATTTTATAAGCTTTTTTCGTCCCCATTTATAACCTTTAACTTGTTTTAATACTTTTTTTCTTCTCTTGGAGTGCATCACCCCTCTTTTTACTCTTGGCATATTATAGAAATGAAACTAAAAACAAAAGTTTTTTAAATTCAAAATTAATAATTAACTGTACGGAGTTAACCTTTTAACGGTTCTCTCTAATGTTTTAGACAAAGTCATATCTCTTCTTTTTTGTCTTGTAACGTTACCTGATTCTCGAGAATTAAAGTGATCTTGTCCAGCCTTACGATGTTTTACCTTGTCCTTAGCTGTCTTAGTAAAACGCTTAGTCGTTGCTTTATGAGTTTTTATTTTCGGCATATTTTTAATTAAAAGCTAAAAAATCAGGCCTAAACCTGTTTTTTTGTCTATTTTACCTTATTAACTAATATTATACTAAAGCCTCCGGGCTGTTTTGTCAAGCCCTGCTCCTCTTCTATGGATAAGTCTGATTTAGCTTTTAAGCTCGAGCAAAACTCTAACATAAGTTCTTTAGCCTTGTCAGCATGTTGTTTTTCTCTCCCTCGAAGATTTAAATCAATTTTAACCTTATTACCCTTAGCTAAAAATTTAAGAGCTTGTTCGACTCTAACATCAAAATCATGCTTACTTATTCTAAAAGTAAGTCTAATATTTTTAATTTCTACTTTTTTTTGTAAAACCTTCTGTTTGTGTCTTTTTTTCTCTTGTTCGTATTTAAATTGACCTAAATCTAAAATTTTAGCTACTGGCATGTCAGCCTTAGGATTAACTTCTACCAAATCTAAACCAACCTCTTTGGCCATTTCAATAGCTTTATAGGTTTCTATTACTCCAACATTTTCTCCATCCTCATTAATCAAAAAAACTTTTTCGGCTTCAATTTTTTCGTTAGACTTAAATTGTTTTTGATTTTTACTCTTATCAACCTTAGGAAATCTAAACTTTCTTCTCATTTTTAGTTAAATTTAATTTTAAAATAGAAATTAATTGAGCGGGTAACGGGAATTGAACCCGTCTCTCGACCTTGGCAAGGTCGCATAATAGCCACTATACGATACCCGCAACGTGCCGCGGGGGAGAATCGAACTCCCACGATATTGCTATCACTGGATTTTAAGTCCAGCGCGTCTACCAGTTCCGCCACCACGGCTTATTTTTTTTTGTTTGTGGAGATGACGGGAATTGAACCCGTGTCCACTAAGTTTTTTCAAATACTTTTACAAGATTATCTCAATTAATTGTTTCACTATTATTTTTAAAAATTGAGCTAAAAAAAATAATAGCTATCTTTCTTTATCTTCAAGTTTTTGAAGAAAGATACCCAAAAACCCTATCCTTATAAATGACACCGGCGATTGGCTATAAGGAGTTACCAGACCGATGGTTGAGCTAATTTATTAAGCTACAACAGGAGCGAAAGCTGGAACTTTCCATGAGAAAGCAGCTTTCTTTAAAGTGTTTTTTGCACTTATTTTTTTGAGCAGGTTAAGCGATGCTCAGCGCTCCTTGAATACTTGAAAATGATCTTAATGTCGAAGCCGATCATCCCCAAAAAATACTACAAACTTGTTTTTAACTTACTTTTTAATAAAGTTTTTATCTGTCGATTTTCATCTCTTTTTTTAATACTTTCCCTCTTGTCATAAGTTTTTTTTCCTCTCCCAACTGCTATCTCCAACTTTATAAAACTGCCTTTAGTATATAACTTAACTGGAATAACTGTCAAGCCCTTTTCTTGTTTTTTAGAAAACAAATGGTCTAATTCTTTTTTTCTTAATAAAATTTTACGATCTCTTTCCGCATCATAATCATCTATTGGCCCAGCAAATTTATACAAAGAAACATGACAAGCAATTAAATAAGCAGCCATTTTCTCGCTTTCATCCGGCTTAAAAGAAATATAAGCTCCTTTTAAATTAACTTGGCCAGACCTAATAGACTTAACTTCATGTCCAAACAAAACCAAACCAACATCATAAGTCTCTAAAAACTCATAATCAAACCTGGCTCTTTTATTTATTGCTAGAATCATCTTTTAATATGTTCCACTTTTTTAGAGAATCAATTGTCTTTTGATTAAGCAAGCTATTCTCTAAATAAGCTTTATAATGAGGGCTTTCTATATTTTTAATTGCTTCTGGACTTTTTTCGTATCTTTTTTTAGTTGATTCAATTTCCTTGCTCAATTCAGCCTCAGAAATACTCATCTTTTCCTCTTTAGCAATTTCTTTTAAAATCAAAGCACTTTTAACTCTTTTAGTGGCATTAGGCAATATTTCCAACATTAATTGATCTTGACTCTTGTTAATGCTTTGTAAATAATCATTAAAGCTACCACCCTGAGAAGCAATACTGCTTTCCATTTCCTTCATCATCAGGCTAGCTTCGTTTTTAACTAAACTTTCTGGAATATCACCAAATTTTGAGTCTTCTACAATTTTCTCTAAAAGCTTAATCTCCATTTTTTGATCATCTTCTCTTTGTTTTTGAATTTCAACTGTTTTTTGAATATTTTCTTTTAAGGCAGCAACATTTTTAAATTGAAAAATTTTAGCCAAATCGTCATTTAATTCTGGCAATTCTCTTTGATAAACTTCCTTAATCTCAACTTTAAAATCAACTAATTTGCCGGCTAAATTTTTATTATAATGTTTTTCTGGATAAACTAAACTAAACTCTTTTTTATCACCCTTCTTCAGGCCAACAATATTTTTATCAAAACCATCAACAAAATAATTCTTACCAGTTAAAATTGTAACTTCTGGGTTTTGTCCATCTTCAACCGGAACATTGTCAATAAATAAATTAACACTAGCAATTACTTTATCGCCCTTTTCTATGCTCTTATCAGAAATAGTTTCTTTAGCTCTCATTTCTAGCAAGTCATTAATAATTTTATTTACCTCTTCTTCTTTTACAACCAGCTTTTCTTGTTTTAAATTTAAATCTTTATATTTGCTCAATTTTACTTCAGGCAAAATAGAAACTTTTATTTTATATTCAACTGGATTGTTCGGTGCTAATTTTGTTATCTCTACTTCTGGCTGACCAACAACTTCTTTGTCCTTAAGATTTTCATCAATAATTTTGTAAATATTTTTATTCAAAGAAATTTTAACAGCCTCTTCCATGATAGCCAGTTCTCCAATTTTTTGTTTTAAAACACTTAAAGGAGCTTTGCCAGGACGAAAACCTTCTATTTTTACTTCCTTAGACAAAGATTCAGCACCTTTTTCCATTAAAGGAGTCATTTCTTCAACGCTTAATTCAACGCTTAATTCAACTTGTCCTTTTTCTAAATCTTTTCTTGTAACATTCATAAATATAAAAAATTAATTAATAATCAGTTTTTTTATTATAACAAAAAAATATAAAAATAAAAGCCTTGTTTCTAAAAAAGCAAGGAAATAGTCCTTGCTTTTTTATATTAGCAAATTTCAGCTAAGATTTACAATAACAATCCAATAATCAACAAAGCTACGATATTAATAATCTTAATCATTGGATTAATCGCTGGTCCGGCAGTATCTTTATAGGGGTCACCAACGGTATCACCAGTTACAGCTGCTTTATGAGCATCTGATCCTTTCCCACCAAAGTGACCTGACTCAATGTACTTTTTAGCATTATCCCAAGCACCACCACCTGAAGTCATAGAAATAGCTACAAAAATACCAGTAATAATTGAACCAATAAGCAATCCACCCAAAGCATCTACTCCTAATAAAAAGCCAACTAGAATTGGGGCTATAACTGGAATTAAGGCAGGAACAATCATAGCTCTTAAAGCTGATTTGGTTACAATATCTACTGTTTTACCATAATCTGGTTTTTGGCTTCCATCCATAATTCCTGGTTTTTCTTTAAATTGAGATCTAACATCTTCAACTACTGAGCCAGCTGATTTACCAACAGCTCTCATAGCCAATGATCCAAAATAGTAAGGAAGTAAACCTCCAATAAATAAGCCAACTAAAACACTAGGATTATCAATAGCAAAAACATATTTTTCTCCAGCTCTATAAGTATAATCAGCAAACAATACTAAAGTAGCCAAAGCAGCACTACCAATAGCATATCCCTTAGTAACAGCCTTGGTTGTGTTACCAACAGCATCTAATGGATCAGTTATGTTTCTAATATCCTCTCCTAATTCAGCCATTTCAGCAATTCCTCCAGCATTATCAGTAATTGGACCGTAAGAATCAATAGCGACTATAATACCAGCCATTGAAAGCATGGCCACCGCAGCAATAGCAATACCGTATAAACCAGCCAAACTATAAGCTCCTAAAATAGCAGAAGCGATTACTAAAATTGGCAACATTGTTGATTCCATAGAAACAGCTAAGCCAGCAATCACGTTTGTTCCATGACCAGTCTTAGAAGCCTCGGCAATGTCCTTAACAGGTTTAAATTTAGTTGAAGTATAATATTCGGTTATAAAAACCATTAAACCAGTAACAACTAAACCAATTAAAGCACTTAAATAAATATTTAAAAATGGGAAAACAGAATTATCAGCCATAAACCATTTAACAGCTGGATAAAAAGCAATAGCTGAAATTAAGCCAGAAGCTATCAAGCCTTTATATAAAGCTTGCATGATGTTTTTATTTTTTCCTAATCTAATAAAATAAATACCAATAATAGAAGATATAATTGAAATACCACCCAAGAATAAAGGTAATAATATTTTATCACTAGAATCGCCAAAAAATATCAAACCTAAAACCATAGCAGCAATTGAAGTAACTGAATAGGTTTCAAAAAGGTCGGCTGCCATACCAGCACAATCACCAACATTATCACCAACATTATCAGCGATAACAGCTGGATTTCTTGGATCGTCTTCAGGAATGTCAGCTTCAACTTTTCCAACAAGATCAGCTCCCACGTCAGCTGCCTTAGTATAAATACCTCCTCCTAAACGAGCAAAAATTGAAATTAAAGATCCTCCAAAACCAAAACCAATTAAAGCGTGTAAATCTTTAGTTAAAAAATAAAAACCAGCAGTTCCTAATAAAGCCAAACCAACAACCAACATTCCAGTAATACTACCGCCCTTAACAGCTACATCTAAAGCCTTTTTCAAGCCCCCACGAGCTGCTTCAGTTGTTCTAACGTTAGCTCTAACACTAATATGCATACCGATATAGCCTGCTAAAGCTGATAAAACAGCACCTGACAAAAAAGCTAGGGCGGTTATAATCCCTAAAGAAGGAACTAGGGCAATAATCACAAATAAAATTAAAGCTACAATTGCAACCGTCTTGTATTGACGATTCAAGAAAGCCTTTGCACCAGCTTGAATAGCGCTAGCTATTTCTTGCATTTTTTCATTACCTTTAGGAAGCCTCATAATAGAGTTAATAAGAATTCCTCCAAAAATTATAGCCACTAAAGAACTGGCAATAATAAAGATTTCAATCATAAATTTAGTTATCTAAATAAACAAAGATGATTATTTAGATTTTTTTATAATTATTTTTTTAATTTTTTATTTTAATTATTTTTTCTCAATTTTCTTTTTAGACTCTTTTTTAGCTTCTTTTTTAACAGGCTTTTTTTCTGTCTTGGATTCTTTTTTGGTTTTAGTCTCTTTTGTTTTTGTCTTTGCTTTTGCTTTCTTTTCTTTTTTTTCTTCTTTATCTTCTTCTATTTTTTTTTCTGTTTTTTCTTCTATGCTTTCTTCTGCTAGTAGATTATTTTTGTTATCTTCTTCAGTTTCTTCTTCTAGCTCTTCCGAATTATCTTCATTTTCTTCTTCTGGATTATAAGGCAAAATATCTATTTTCCAACCAGTCAGACGAGCAGCTAAACGAGCATTTTGACCAGCTTTACCAATAGCTAAAGAAAGTTTTTCAGGATCAACTTTAACTATAGCTCTCTTTAATTTTTCATCAATTTTAATGCTTAAAATTTTAGCTGGAGCCAAAGCGTTGGCAATATATTTATTAGGATCTTCATTATATTCAACAATGTCAATTTTCTCACCTCCAAGTTCATTTATTATAGTTTGAATTCTAACCCCTCTTTGTCCAACACAAGAACCAACTGGATCAATATTTTCTGAATCTGTATAAATAGCTACTTTGGACCTTGAACCAGCTTCTCTGGCAATACTTTTTATTTCAATTAAACCATTAGCTAACTCTGGAATTTCCATCATAAAAATTTGACGAACAATTTCTTCTGACTTTCTAGACAAAACTATTTCAGCTCCTCTAACTCCTGAACGAACTTCTTTAATATAAACTCTTATTCTTCCCCCAACATTATATCTTTCTCCATAAATTTGCTCATCCATAGGCAGTATACCAATTGCTTTATCTAAATCAACAAAAACCAGACGACCCTCAACTCTTTGAATTAAACCATTAACAACGCCACCTTCTTGATCTTTAAACTCATTAAAAATAGTCTCTTTTTCTATTTCTCTAATTTTTTGAACGATTACTTGCTTAGCTGTTTGAGCTGCCATACGACCATAACCTTCGGGCTCTTCTAAATCAAAAACAATTTCATCGCCAATTTTAACATCTTTTTTAATTAATAAAGCATCTTTTAATTGAATCTCAGTTTTAGGATTAAATTTTCTTTCTTCTTCCCCAATCAAAGTTTCTTCTTCTTTGTTTTCAATTAAATCAGCTCTTGGCTCTCTTTCTTTTCTGTTTATCTTTTGTTTTTTTAATTCTTCTATTTTTTGAAGTAAAGCAGCCTCTTCCTTTTCTGTTAAATCTTCAACGACAGTTTTAACATCAAAAATTTTTGATTGTGATGTCTCTGGATTAAAAGTAACTTTAATATTTTGCAATTTATTACCATAATCCTTACGATAAGCTGCAGCTAAAGCTGATTCAATCGCTGAAACAACTAAATCATAATTTATTTTTTTTTCTTCACAAACCTGCTTGATAGCATTTATTAACTCCGACATATTTTTGAATTTATTACTAAATTAAGAAAATAGTAATAAAAAATTTATTAACACCTAAAATTAAAGCTAATTGACATCAATTAGCTTTATAACTACACTATAACAAAAAATCTAAAAAAAGACAATACTTAAACAAAAATTATTCCCATTGATGATAACCGTCATTCTCAAGATATTTTCTGTCTAATCTTCTCAAAACAAAAACGGTAATTGACCAAGCAAAGGTTATTATAACCAAACCAATAATAGCGTTTTTTAAAATATTTTTAGCACTAGAAATAGCATCTTCGTTGCCAGCTGAAGTCATCCACCTAAAACCAGCATAAATCATTAAAATAATAGTAATAATACCAAGTAAAGTTAAAATTATGTTTATTATATTAACAATTTGATATCTTATATCAGTTGGAGAATTTTTACTTTCTCCAAAAGCGGACTCAACACTACCATCTAATAAATCTTGTTGATTCCAAAGATTGGAAGCATGAACTCCACTTGAAAAAGAAAATACTAACAATAAAGAAACAATTAAAACATTTAAAAAATTTTTAGCTTTTTTCATAAAATTATGATAATATTTTGGTGAGCTCTCAGAGCGCCAATTAATTTGATTATAATAATATTATATATTATTTATTCTAAAAAAACAATAAAATGGAATTAAAAAGAAAAATAGCAAAAAATACTTTGGTTCAAATAATAGGAAAAGTGCTCTCTACTGTTCTGGGTATAATGTCTTTGGCTATTATGGCCAGATATTTAGGTACTAGTGGTTTTGGGAAATATTCAACTATTATCACTTTTGTTTCTTTTTTTGCTATGTCAGCTGATTTAGGACTAACCTTAATTAGCGCTCAAATAATAAGTCGTCCCAACGAGAATCAAAATAAGGCTTTAAGCAACCTATTTACTTTAAGACTAATATCAGCCCTAATTATTATTGGACTAGCCCCATTAAGTATTCTCTTTTTCCCTTATGCACCCGAGATAAGAATGGGTGTTTTAATTTCAACTCTAATCTTTTTATTTCCAGCCTTAAATCAAATTCCAACAGCCCTATTTCAAAAAAACCTAAAAATGGAAAAAGTGATGGCCTCTGAAGTTCTATCTAAAACCTTAGTGGTTTTTCTTATTTTTCTAACAGCCAAATTAGATAAAGGCTTAAATGGTATGTTGTGGGCCTCCGTTTTTGGCTCTTTGTTTGGCTTTATTGTTCTTTGGTCTTACAGTAAAAAAACTTCTAAAATTAATCTAGAATTTGATTTTGCTTTTTGGAAAAAAATAATTATAAAAAGTTGGCCACTGGCAACCACAATTATTTTAAATCTTCTTTATCTTAAAGGTGATATTTTAATTTTATCTCTTTTTAAAAGTGAGCAAGAGGTCGGAATATATGGAGCATCATATCGAGCCATTGAAGTTATTGGCACAATTCCGTATATGTTTGCTGGTATTATGTTGCCCATTTTTACTAAAAATTGGTTCTCTCAAAAAACTGATTTTTTAAAAAAGGTCATGCAAAAATCTTTTGACTTTATGATAATTTTAGCACTGCCCTTAGCTATTGGCACTCAATTTGTAGCCACTAAGGTAATGACTGTGATAGCTGGACAAGATTTTAATGCTAGCGGAAAACCATTACAAGTGCTTATAATTTCAACTTCTATTTTATTTATCAGCTCTGTTTTCTCTCACATTATAATTGCCATTGAAAAACAAAAAAAAGTTATTGGACTCTATATTTTTACAGCTATCAGCTCTCTAATTCTTTACTTATTTTTAATTCCTAAGTATTCTTACCTAGGAGGAGCAATAGTTACTATCTATAGCAATTTAGTAATTTTAATAGGAACTATCTGGGTAGTTAAAAAATATACAAATTTTCTGCCAAAAATACAAATATTATCTAAAACTTTTTTAGCGTCTTTAGGGATGGCTGCTTTGATGTTTTTAATTCCTCCTAGCTATTATCAAAACAATTTCTTGCTATTAATAAGTGTTTTTTTAGCAGCTATTTTTTATTTTTCTCTACTATACATTTTAGGCGGAATAAGTAAGGAAGATCTAAAAACATTTATGCCTCAAACAAAAAATTAATTTTAAAAATATGAATATTCAAATAATATCCGATCAAAAAGATTACCTAATAATAAATAAGCCAGCTGGCTTAATTGCTCACGGTGGTAAGGGTATAAAAGAAAAAACACTAAGTGATTGGCTAATAGAAAATTATCCAGAAATTGCCAAAGTTGGCGATGACCCAGAAAGACCGGGCATAGTTCATCGCCTAGACAAAGAGGCTAGTGGTTTAATGCTTATACCAAAAAATAATGAAGCTTTTGAATTTTTTAAAAATCAGTTTAAAAATAGAAAAATAAAAAAAGAATATCTAGCTTTAGTTTATGGAAAAATAGAAAAAGAATATGGAGTTATAGACTTCCCAATAAAAAGATCTTCTCAAGGTTTTAAAATGGCCGCCATCCCTTCTCCTAAAAATGAAAATGAATTAGAGCTACTAAGAAGTGGGAGAGGAGAATATACTAATTATTTAGAAGAATACAATAAAATAAACCAAGAAGGTGAAACAAAAAAAGAAGGAGAGACAGAGATTGATAAAGAAAATAAAACAAAAAAAGAAATAGAAGAAACAGAAGAGGGTGAAGGGGAAAAGACAGAAGAAAAAAAGATGAACAATAGAGCTAGGGGCGGACTAAAAGCTCTGGAAAAATCCAGACAAGCAATTACTGAATTTAAAGTTGTTAAAAAATTTATTAATTTTACTTTAGTTAGAGCTATAATTAAAACCGGCCGAACTCATCAAATTCGTGTTCATTTTTTTGCTTATGGTCATCCTCTTTTAGGGGACAATCTATACAGTAATAAAAAATCAAAAATTAAAAATCAAAAAATAAAACCAGGGAGAATATTTTTGATAGCTGACACTTTAGGCTTTAAGGATTTAAATGGAGATTGGCAAGAATTTAAAATTGAGATGGATGAAAATTTGGAAGGTATTTTGGATAGAATTAAATAATTTTTAAAATAAGCTCAAAGAAAAAAAACCGCGAAAAGCGGTTTTTTTATTTTATAAAACAATCTATTAAAATCAGAAAATTAAAATCAGAAAATTTTAATAATTAATTATTTTTAGTTTAAGAAATTTTTATCTCTTATCTTTTATAATTATTCCATGAAAAAAGTAATTATAAAAAAAATAATTTTATTATTTTTAATTTTATTTCCTAAAATATCTTTAGCTCAAGACCTGCCAATTATTATTAATCAAGTTTTGATTGGTCAAAACGAAGAAGTAAAAAATGAATTTATAGAATTATATAATCCCAACGACTCTCCATTAAACTTAGAAGGTTATAGCCTAAAAAAGAAAACTGCTGGCGGCACAGAATCCAATTTAGTTTCAACAAAAAATTTTCTAGGAATTATTCCGGCCAAAGGATTTTTTTTAATATCTAGCTTGGAATTTAAAGAAATAAAAGCAGATTTAAGTTATTCTAGCACCGCCTCTCTTTCCATTAATAATTCTCTTCTTTTATATAACCAAAATAAAGAAGTAATTGATAAAATTGGATGGGGAGGCTCTTCAGACTTTTATCAAAAACCACTGGCTAATCCAAAAAATAATGAAGTGATAAAGAGGACTAAATTTAATTATAACAAGCCCAATAACACTGAGGATTTTATAATAACTTCAGATCTAATTGAAATCAGAAACTCTAAAAATGAAATAATTACAATTAAAAATTATTTGGAAAATACAGATAATATTAAAAAAGAAAACACTAAAAAAGAAAATAATATTTATAAATTAAAAATCAGTGAAATAAAAAAAGCAAAAAATGGAGCAAAAACAGAAACCGAAGGAATGGTCATTAATCTTCCGGGAGAATTTGGCTCACAATATTTCTATATTTTAGAAGAAGCTGAAAATCAAAAAAATTATCTTGAGTGCATACAAATATATAATTATTATAAAAAATTTCCTGATTTAAAAATCGGAGACAAAATAAAGATCACAGGAGAACTATCTATAAATGATTCGGGAATTAAAATAAAAACAAAAGAAGCTCAAGACATAACAATATTGTCTTCTAATAATGATTGGCCAGAAATAAAAGAAACTCCAATATCATCTTTAAATGAATTACCAGACGATAGTTTGGTTAAAATTAAAGGAGAGATAAGCCAAAACAGGGCCAGCGTAATTTATGTAGATGACGGAGAAAAAGAAATAATAATAGAAATTAAAAAAGGAACTAAAATTAATAAAAAAACATTAGAAGAAGGTAACTTTTATACAATCGAAGGATTGTTAGTTAAAAAAGAAAATGAAATAGAAATATTACCACTTTCAGAAAAATCAATTAAAAATTTAAACCAAGTCGACAAAGAAAGTATTGGAGAAATAATAAAAGAAAATCCTTTAGTACTTAAATCAGAAAAAAGGACAAAAGAAAAAATAATAATAAAATATTTTTTAATAACTACTGGCGGTATTGTTTTTTATTTTTTGTTGGAGAGAAAAATAAAAAGGATTTTAAAATAAAAAAAGGAAGCTAAATTAGCTTCCCTGTGTTTTTTTTGATCCTACTGGTTTAAACCAAAGAAACCCGCTCGAATCTTCTTCAATCACCCCTGGAATATCTAAAAGATGACTCTGTTTATAGTCAATTGGCTTACCATTATTATCAAAATTTTCTGGCAATGACACAAATACTGAAATTATTATTTTTGAACCAATCACCTGCCCACAACTCTCAACAACAATAAAAAATGTATTTGGAAAAACAATATCAAAAATAAACTCGTCTAAATATTTAACTCCCCGTAATTCTTTATCACGAATAGTAACAAAGTTTTTATTCATTAAATATTCTTGATCTGACCAAGAACTTATGCCGTCCTTCAAAAATAAAATTGCATGCTCATTAGACTCAAAATAAACATCACTAAGTACAAAATGGCAAGCCGAGTCTATTTCCCAAAAATTAATAAAAACAAATGCCAATTCGTCGTTCAAATCAATTTCTTTTTCTTGTCCAAATGAAAAAAAGGAAGTTAAAACAATAAACAATAACAACAAAAACATTTTTTGTTTCATGATTTTTTGTTTTTTTAGTTTAACAATTTTTAAAGTCCAACATAACAACTATTAATTATATCATATTTTAATTATTTTGTCAATATCTTGTTAAAAAACTCAATAATTGCTATTATTTACCTGTAAACTCATTATTAATTTTAAAATTTAATATAGTTTTTTTGTTTTTAAATTTTAAAACAAAAACTCTAAGTCCTATGGAAAAACACAAAGAACATCATGAAAAACATGAGGAAAAAAAAGAAATTAAGACTGAAAAAATAAGCGAAACTAAAAAACAAAAACAAAAAGCAGTTTTTGTAATTATTTCAGCTGTCGTTTTAGGTTTATTGGCTCTGTTAATTTTTAAATTCCCTCCAAAAGAGAAAGGAATTTTAAGTATCGAAGAAGCCAAAACTAAAACAGAGACGTTTATTAACGAAAACTTAATGATGCCTGGAACCAAAGCAACTATTACTAACATCGAGGAAGAATATGGACTTTACAAAGTTTCAGTTGATGTTGGCTCTGGAGAAATAATCGAGTCATATATCGACAAAAAAGGAATTCTTTTTTATCCTCAAGCACTTGAAATAGATAATTATGTTAACCCTTACTTGAGTGAAGAAACAATAAACATAGAAGACCTGGAAATGGCAAGTGGAAGTGAAGAAATTATAGTCGAATAAAAATAAACAAACAAAAAACACCCTTAAAAGGGTGTTTTTTTATTACCAAAACTTTAAACTTATTTTTTTCTTTGTAAATAAGAAAAAATATCAAAAGCGGCCACAGCACCCTCGCTACAAGCAGTAATAACTTGATTAAAATGATTAGAGTTAGTAGTTAAATCTCCAGCCGCCCAAAGACCTTCAATATTTGTTTTTTGCCCTTGATCAACTTTCAAAAAATTCCTCTCATTTTTCTCTACCCCCAATTGATCGGATAAAAAATTATCAGGATCAGTGCCAATTTCGACAAACAAACCATCCAATATTAAAGAAGATAATTCTCCTTTTTTATCTAAATTAATCTCTGTTAACTTTGTTTCGCCTTTCAAATCTTTTACTTGAGTATTAAATAAAACTTCAATTTTTTCATTTTTATTAACTTGATCAATCCAAGCAACCTCCCCATTAAATTTTTCTCCCCTAACCAACAAGTAAACTTTTTGAGCCACTTCGGCCAAATACAAAGCTGCCGTTAATGCGCTGTTTCCACCACCAACAACAGCCACAACCTTGTCTTTAAAGAACATAGCATCACAAGTGGCACAATAAGCCAAACCTTTTCCTAAATACTTATGTTCATTTTCTATATTTAAACTTCTATGCTTAGTTCCAGTGGCAAGCAAAATTGTTTTAGCTTGAAACGTTTTTTGACTTTCAGTTTCAAGCTCAAAAATTTCTCCTTCTTTTTTAATTTTAGCAATTCTTTCCATTGATAATATTTCAGCTCCTAAATGAACAGCATTGTTTTGCATTTTAGTCATTAAATCAAAACCATTTATATCCATTTCAGTCGGAAAATTGCAAATACTATGAGCTTCAGTAATGAGACCACCAGGTATTTCTCCAATAACCAAATGATTTATTTTATAACGCGAAGCATAAATTGAAGCTGTTATCCCAGCCGGCCCAGCACCAATAATTATTAAGTCGTAAATCATATAAATTACAAATTACCTCTTAGTTTTTCAGCTTTAATTATCCTCTCTAAAGCAATAATATAAGCAGCTTTTCTAAGATCAATTTTTTTATCTAATTCTAAGTGTTTGTTATAAACATTGTGCCAAGATTTTATCATTCTTTCGTTTAATAGTCCAGCTAAATAATTTTGATCTAAAATATTACCAGTTCTATTTTGACTCCACTCGAAATAACTAACCAAAACACCACCAGCATTGGCCAAAATATCGGGTACAACAGTTATACCTTTGTCAAATAAAACCTTATCAGCTTCATAGCTAATAGGGCCGTTGGCAATCTCAACCACCTGTTTAGCCTTAATTTTATCAGCATTATTTTCAGTAATCTGATTTTCCAAGGCACTTAAAATCAAGATATCAACATCTAATTCCAAAAGTTCATCATTAGAGATGGCCTTGTAATCAGAAAAAGCCGATACAACTCCAAACTCTTCCTTGAATTTTATCAATTCGTTAATATCTATTCCTTCTTCGTTATGAACTCCTCCTCGACTATCATTGGCAGCCACTATCTTAAAGCCATCAGCATAAAGCATCTTGGCAACATTAAGTCCGGCATTTCCGAAACCTTGGATGGCAACAGTTAATCCTTTTTCTGGAAGCCCTAAAGTTTTAACCATTTCTAAAATTACCAAATAAGCTCCTTTAGCGGTTGAATCACTACGAAGAGCTATTCCACCCAATTCTACTGGTTTGCCGGTAATCATTCCTGGCTCATGGTGACCAATATTTTTTTCATATTGATCAAGCATCCAAGACATAGTTTGAGGATTGGTATAAACATCGGGAGCTGGAATATCTTTGTCTTGACCTAAAACTTTATAAAAAGAGTCTATATATTTACGAGAAACTTTTTCCAAAAATTTAGTATCATGTTCCTTGGGATTAAATTTAACCCCACCTTTAGCACCACCATAAGGAAGATCTAAAAGAGAATTTTTTAAACTCATCCAAAAAGCCAGAGACTTCACCTCATCTTCACTAACCTCAGGATGAAATCTAATTCCACCCTTACCTGGACCTAAAGCACGATTAGAAATAATTCTCCAGGCAGGAAATTTTTGACCATCAACTTCTAATTCAGCATGAGAAACTAATTTTGGTTCTAATAAATATTTAAGATCTTCATCTTTCAAATTTATTACTTCCTTTAAATCTTCAAAACGTTTAATAACATTATCAAAAACAGACATATATTTATAAAGGATTATTAAGATTATTAGGAAATTTAAGATATTTAGGATAATTAAATCTAAGCTTTAAAAATCTTAATAATCTTAAAAATCATAAAAACCCTAAATATCTTATTTATTTAAGTGTGCATCAATATCATTTTTTAAAGAATCCTTTGACTTCATGCCAATAAACTCAGCAATAACCTTTCCATCTTTAAACAATTTCATATTAGGAATGCTTTGAATTTGATATTCAATAGCTAATTCTTGATTAGCTGAATCTTCAGTGTTAACTTTAGTAATTTTTACTTTTCCCTCTAAATCACCAGCTAATTCATCTAAAATAGGTGACATCATTTTACAAGGCATACACCATGGTGCCCAAAAATCTACTAAAACCGGAATATTTGATTCTAAAACTTCTTTAGCAAAATCATTTTTGCTCACATCTTGTGCTTTACTCATAATTTTTTTAACTCTTTAAAAATATCTTAGAGATAATCTTTAAAAAGTTTTTATTTATTATTTTTAATTATTTTTTTATAAACTCTGAAACAATTTTTTTTAAATTATCTTTACTGCTTGGACACTGTTTATCAAAACAAAGATTAAATTCTTCTTCTAAAATTTTATCCATCAAAGAAGCAACACTTGATTTAACAGCTTTCAGTTGGACAACGGAATCAAAGCAAGTTTTGTTTTTTTGATTTAACATCTTCTTGATTCCTTCTAGTTGTCCAATTATAATATTTATTCTTTGCTCAATATTTCTCATATTTTTTTAAAAAATTATTTCTAAAGATATTATAGCAAATACCCATAGGGGGTGTCAAGAGCTTAAAATAAAACCCTTGTTTTAAAATACAAGGGTTAAAAAAAGGTTAAAAACTAAAAATTTTCAAAAATCAAGAAATCAGAAAACGAGAAGATAAAAAATCATAAGAATAATTCGAATGTCGCCAATGAACATAAAATAAATTACGATCAGAATACCAACCGACCTCAGGAATTTTACGGCCTGAAAGACGTGAACCTAAACACAAAGTCGAACTATCGAAATCCAAATTCTTATTGCTTTCATCAAAATACAAAACCTCCAACAATAAACGTTCTAATAATGTAATTCCTTTATTTCCTTTTTTTACCAAATCAATAGCTGATATATTTTTGAATTCTTCATCAGCTTTAACACTGCGATTGAACAAAGCAAGATATGACTCATTCTCCGGAATGCGATCATTTTTTGTAACTTTAAAATCAAGATCTTCTGCGTACAACCACACATTAAATTTTTTTCTCATAGCAGAAATAACAGAACTTACAGTAATACCTTTAGCAACTAAAATCAAAAAATGTTTTTCAGGATCATAATTTTCAGGAACCTTTAATCCGGAAATATCAACATACACGCCAAACCATTTCCTGTAAATTCTCTGCCAAGGAGCAAGATAAATAGCTTCAATACTATTGGGTTGTAATCTTAAATTAATAAATTCAAATAATTCTTTTGCTAAAATTTTATCTTCTTTAATAAGTTCTAAAAAAGACTCAAAGTCTAACCCCTGTCTTTCAAGTTCTTCAATAAAAAAAAGTATTTTTTTAAAATCTATTCCTCTTTTTTGAATCTCTTTAATAAAAGAAGAAGAATCTTTTTTAAGATTTTGATCAATTTCCATTATTTAATCCTCCTTTTTTTAGTATTTATAATTAATATCAAAGTACAATAAAAAATTTTAATATACTTAAGCTGTTTTGTCAATAAAAAAATATTTTAGAATAGCTCAATATTGCTTTAAAAAACAATACTAATATCATTGTCATTTTTAAATAAATAATATAATATAAAAAAAGATGTTTATATTTTCTAAACATCCTAACAATCTCAATAATCATAATAATCCTAATAAAATACTATGTCACTATCTATCGGAATTGTTGGTTTGCCTAATGTTGGCAAATCAACCTTATTTAATATATTAACCAAAAAACAAGTAGAAGCCTCTAACTATCCTTTTTGTACTATCGACCCCAATGTTGGTGTTGTAAAGGTGCCCGATGATAGACTAGATAAAATAGCTCAAATTTCTCAACCAGCTAAAATTATTCCTACTTTCATTGAATTTACCGATATCGCTGGATTGGTAAAAGGAGCTCATGAGGGCGAAGGCTTAGGCAATCAGTTTTTATCACACATCAGAGAATGTGATGCTATTTGTGAGGTTGTGCGTGATTTTAAAGATCCTAACGTTATTCATGTTAATGGTGAAATAGATCCAATAGGAGATCAAGAAACAATTAACATGGAATTAATTTTTGCTGATTTAAAAACAGTTGAAAAAAGACTAGAGAAGGTAGCTCGAGAAATAAAAAGTGGTGATAAAGAAATTGCTAAACAAAAAGAAATATTAGAAAGAATAAAAACATTATTAGATCAAGGAAAAGCCGCTAGAGAGCTAGAAATCAAGGAAGAAGAAAAAATTTTTATAAAAAGTTTAAGTTTGTTAACCATCAAACCAATTATCTACGCTCTTAACTCTGATGACACTGAAAAAAATACTGATTTTAATTGGGACGGAGAAGCTATTCGAATTAATGTTAAACTAGAAGAGGAAATCGCCAAACTGCCCGAAGAAGAACAAACCGAATATATGAAAGAATTAGGGATAGAAAAAAGTGGCTTAGATAAACTAATAACAGCTTCCTACAAACTTTTAGGCTTAGAAACATTTTTTACAACTGGCAAAGACGAAACTAGAGCTTGGACTATTAAAAAGGGCTCAAAAGCTCCCCAAGCTGCAGCCGAAATTCATACTGATTTTGAGAAAGGTTTTGTTAGGGCTGAAGTTATAAATTGGAAAAAATTTATTGAAGCAGGCGGAGAAAATAAAGCCAAAGAATTGGGACTTATTAGAACTGAGGGTAAAGACTATATAGTACAGGATGGTGATATTTGCAATTTCTTAATTAATAAATAATAAAACTTATTTAATTAAAAATAGCAAAGAATATTATTAATAATCCTGAAAAACAAAAAAAAAGAACATGAAATTTCATGTTCTTTTTTTGTGACCCCTAGGGGAATCGAACCCCTATTGTCAGGATGAAAACCTGGTGTCCTAACCATTAGACGAAGGGGCCTTATTGTAATTAAAACAAAAAGGCTTTTAGTCTTAGCTAAAAGTATCATTATTTTATATTTTTTAAAAACAATTGTCAAGAAAAAGAAATTATTTTATTTTTTAAAAATATCATATAAAGCTAAAATTAACTAATAAACGATAAACAACAAAAAGGTCAATAAATACAATTAAAAACAAGCAAAAACCAACTGTGGATAACCCTATTGACATTTTTTTTATTATATGATACAATAATTAGTTGACAATTGATAAGATAAATTTTCAAAATCGGTTTAGGCGAGAAGGGCACGACAAGCATGGGACTTTCTTTTAGGGTTTCTAGGGCCGAGGCTCTAAAATTTCTAGAAGAGATTTTCTTGCCCGCCTCGCCTAAACCTATTTTTTTCAGAAAACAAGAATATAATATTATTTCAACAAAAAAAGAGACTCGAAAGAGTCTCTTTTTTTATAATAGAATAATTTAATTTTTTATAAATTATATATTTTCTACACTCCCAATATTTTCTGTATTTTCCGTATTTTCCGTATTTTCTGTAGTTTCAGCATTCTCTGTATTTTCCGTAGTTTCTTCTTTTGGTTCTACGCCAAGCAAACAGACCTCTCTCCAAGGAACATACTTAGAATAAAATCTAGTTTCAACTTTATTTTCCAATTCTGTTCCCGGTTTATAAGTTACAAAATAATCAAAATAAGCTTCCGCCCCAGAATGAGCTCTTTCGGTGCATTTTTTTTCACCTGGTTTTAAATCAGTTGTTTCTATAATTTGAGTTGGGCCTGGCTTAACAATATTATAAATAACCGGATAAGTTGTTGTGGCCAAGCGACCATCTGATGTTCCCCAAAGATCAAAATACATATCATTAGCTCCTTCAAATCTAGCCTGAATTAATATATTGTGTTCAGTATCATTTTTAAATTTCAAATCAGGACGAGGACTATAAATAGTGGCATCTGTTCCTGCCGGCTCATAATAAGAAACTCGATAAGAATGGTTTCGTCTTTCAGTAATCGGTAAACCACTTCCTAAGGCAGACCTAAACAAAGTTGTAGCCACTTGACAAAGACCACCACCATATTCAGGTACAGTTTTATTACCTTTAATAACTAGCTCTGGTAAATATCCTGCCTCTCTAGTTGTTGGTCCAAGGGCTGTTACTAAAGAAAATTCTTCGCCTGGTTTAATTACCAAACCATTCAACTTATCAGCTCCAACTTTAATATTATGTCTTCTATTAACTGGTGACCCCGCAAAATTAGAATGACCACTACCAATTAATTCTTTGATGCCCATATCATTTGTTCCATCAAGACCATCTGTTTCAGAAACTTCAGTCACTAACAAAACTTGACTAAAATCTCTCATTACAAAAGAATTTAAAAGATTATTAAAGGTTCTTTCTTTATTTATTTTTAAACCATTTTGTCCAGGAAAAAACAAAACAACCTTATCATCTTTAAATTCAAATTGAGGTTTAATTGGTTCTTTTTCAACCTCTAAGGCTACAGTAGTTTCTAAAAAATTAAAAAACTTTTCAGCACTCAATCCAACAAAAATATCTGAAGATTCATTGTTCTTTTGCAACTTAAACCAGGTAGAAAAAACTTCTTTACTAACTACAAAAGATTTTTCACCTTCATTCTCTTTATAAATTAAATTGAAAGGAGCAAGTTCTAATAATTTGTAAGCTTCTTCTTTTATACCAGAAACATCGCTAATTTTTATTTCTGGAGAACCATCAACAAGAATTAAATAAATATCATCATTCTTTAATTCAGCTAAATTATTTTTAAAATCAACAAAAAACTGATCATAATTTATTTGTTTTCCATAGACCTCTGGATTAATAGAAAAAATTATTTCTGATTGATTTATGTTATTACCCTCAAAAGAAGTACCCTCTTCTTGATCACTAATAGTTACCGAATAACTACTAACAATATCAGCATTTTGAGATAATACAATTGAATCATCAAAGCTATCATATAAATAATTTTTTATTTTTTCTTCATCTAGAACAAAAGATAGAGGAACATTTCTTTTTAAAAAAATAGAAGAAATTTTAAAATAAAAATCATTAAAAACATTATCACTTCTGCCTAATAAAAAAGCTTTGTCTAAGGTTTTATTAATATTAAAAAAAACTGTTTGAGAAACTAAATCAGGATCAAAAGCAAAAATATTTCTTCTCCATAAAAGCTCCTCTTTATCACTTAATATTCTAATGCCCAAAGAATCAAAATTCTCTATTTTTTTTTCCAAAACCTTCTTAGCATCTTCAACTGTTAAGCCCCCTAAATTAGAACCATTTAAATAAACATTAGGATAAATTTTATTATCAAAGCGAGCCTCAAAAAACAAATAAAAAACTAACAAAAAAATAATTAAGAATAACAAAACATCAGAAACTAAAAATATAGCTTTTTTAAATTTAACACTCATATTTATTCAACATTTAATATTTCATTAAGAATATCTTTAGCTTTTTGTTTTCTCAAAGAATCTTCAATATTTGATTGAGAAATTAAAAAACTTAAAGACTCCCCCTCGGAAATCCCTTCGGGTAGTTTATCTTGAGGCCACAAAACTTCATAATCACTATCAACCATCTTTAAAACAGCTTGACCGTTTTCAATATTAATAAATTTTAATTTTATTTCCATATCCTAAGACTTTATTTTTACTTTTATTTCTCTATTTTTATAAATTCTATTTAAAGAAATAGTTAAAACTCCATTTTCTAGCACAGCATCAATTTTTTTGGGATCAACCTCTTCTGGTAAAATCACTGTTCTAGAAAAAGAACCCCAATAACATTCTTGCATTAAAGCCTCACTCTCATCTAGTGAGCGGTCGTACTCTCTTCGTCCCTTAATGGTTAACATGTCATGATTTAAAGATATAAACAGATTCTCTGGCGAAACACCAGCCATGGTTGATTTAACCACTATTTTATCATCTGTTTGATAAACATCTAACAAAAGCTGTCCTTCTGGTAAATTATCATCGAGCCATTCAGGGGAAAAACCATCATCTTCTTCGTGAGTTTCTACCTTGTTTATTTTTTGATGATTATTTTTAAAAATATTTATCATAAATTTAAGTTAAATTTTTATTGTTTTTAGCTAAAATAAACAAATATTAGCAATATGATTATATAATATTTTTTAATAATTAACAAACCCTGATGGGTCAATATACAAAATGATTACAGAGAAAAAAATGGCTATAGTTTTCAATCACTTAACAAATTTTAATAATTTTAAACTTCAAACAATTTTAAAAATTTTTTCTAGCCTAGAAGAAGCTTATTATGCTAGTAATTTAAAACTCTATAAACTTCCTTGGAGAAAAAAAACCATTGAAAACTTTATAAACAATAGAAAAAAAATCAATATTGAAAAAACAATAGAAGAAATATACAAACAAAATTTAATGGTTTCTTATATCAAAGAAGATTCCTATCCAAAATTATTAAAAAACATCTATAATCCTCCCCCAATATTATATTATTGGGGTAATTTAAAAATTAACTGGGAAAAATCAATATCAGTCGTTGGCTCTCGTCATCCTAGTTTTTATGGACAAAGAGTTGTTAAAAACATTATATCCGAACTTAATAGTAGTGAATTAAGTATAATTAGTGGTTTAGCAATTGGCATCGATTCTTTAGCTCACAAAGAATCCCTTTTAAATAATTTAAAAACCATCGCAGTTTTAGGATCTGGTTTAAATCAAGAAATTATTCACCCCAAATCAAATCGACCATTAGTTGAAGAAATAATCAAAAATCAGGGCTTAGTTATGTCTGAATTTTCACCTAAAATACCTCCTTGGCCACAAAACTTTCCTCAAAGAAATAGAATAATAGCTGGGCTATCGAACAAAACTCTAGTGATAGAGGCTGGCGAAAAATCAGGCTCATTAATAACCAGCAAAATAGCTCTAGAAGAGGGACGTGATGTTTTGACAATAGTTGGTGATATTTTTAGCTTAAATTCCAAGGGTAGCAATAAATTAGCTAAAGATGGTGCAATAATTATAAACCAAGCAGAAGATATTTTAAACCTATTTAACATAGAAAATAAAAAATCACCCCAAAAATCAAAAACAAGAATCAAAACAGAAAACAAAATTGAAAAAAAAATTATCGAAATATTAAAAAAAGAAAATAAAAACATTGAAGAAATAATAATTGAACTACAAGAAAATGTGTCAGAAATTATTATTGCTATTAACTCCTTAGAAGTAAAAAAATATATAGAAGATTTGGGAGGAAAAAACTATTCTTTAAGATAAATATTTGTATTTTTTTAGTTTAAATACTATAATCTTTTTATAAATAAAAAATATGAATCTAATAATTGTTGAGTCTCCAACTAAAGCTAAAACTATCTCTAAGTTTTTAGATAGTAGTTATAAAGTCGAATCCTCTTTCGGTCATATTCGTGACTTACCCAAAAGCGAACTTGGTGTTGATTTAGAAAAAAATTTTGAACCAAAATATGTTATTCCTAGCAAATCTAAATCTAGGGTTAGTGAATTAAAAAAATTAGCTCAAAAAGCTGATTATGTTATTCTAGCAGCTGACGAAGACCGCGAAGGAGAAGCTATTGCTTGGCATTTATTTACAGCTCTTAATCTTGATGAAAACAAAGTTAAAAGAATAGTTTTTCATGAAATAACCAAAGAAGCAATTTTAGAGGCAATTGCTCACCCTCGCCAAATAGACCAAGAAATGGTAGACGCACAACAAGCTAGAAGAATCTTGGATCGTCTAGTTGGTTATAAATTGTCTCCTTTTTTATGGAAAAAAGTAGCTAAAGGCTTATCTGCTGGCAGAGTTCAAAGCGTTGCTGTTAAGCTAATAGTTGAAAGAGAGAAAGAAATAAAAGCTTTTATTCCACAAGAATATTGGGATATTGAGGCTAAGCTTTCTAAAAATGATAACTTTTTCTATTCTAAATTGTTCAAAATAAACAATAAAAGTGTTGGAAAGTTTCACTTTAAGAATAAAGAAGAAACTGAAAAAACTATCGAATCATTAAAAAAAGGTGGATGGTTAATTAGTAAAATAGAAGGAAAAGAAACCAAAAAAAGCCCTCTACCCCCTTTTATAACCTCATCTTTACAACAAACTGCGAATCGCTATTTTAGTTTTAGCGCCAAGCAAACAATGACAATTGCTCAAAAATTGTATGAAATGGGATATATAACCTACATGAGAACTGATTCCCTTAATCTCTCCTCTAAATTTAAAGATGAAGCCTCTAAATACTTAGAAGAAATTTACGGGAAGAATTATCTTAAAACAGGAGGAAGGTCTTTTAAAGTAAAAAGCAAAAATGCTCAAGAGGCCCATGAAGCAATTCGCCCAAGTAAAGTTTACAACTCCCCTGAAAAAATAGAACCTAAATTAGACAAAAATCAATTCAAGCTCTACCAATTAATTTGGCAAAGAGCTTTAGCTTCTCAAATGTCAGAAGCTGTTTTAGATACTGTTAGTGTTGACATTATTGCTGGAGAAGAAAAAGAATTTATATTTAGAGCTAATGGACAAACAGTTAAATTTAAAGGTTATTTAGAGGTATATCCAGAAAAAGTAAGTGAAAATGAATTACCACCAATCAAAGAAAAAGAAGAGCTAAAATTAGAAGACTTAATAAATAAACAACATTTTACACAACCACCAGCTAGATACTCTGATGCTGGCTTAGTAAAAGAAATGGAAAAACATGGAATCGGCAGACCATCAACTTATGCTCCAACTATTTCCACTATTATTGATAGAAATTATGTTAACCGTGATGAAAAAAAGAGATTATTTCCAACCGATATTGCCTTTATTGTTAATGACCTCCTCTCTCAACACTTCAAAAATATTGTTGACTACAAGTTTACAGCTGAAATGGAAAATAATTTAGATGAAATATCTCACGGAAAAAGGGAGTGGCAACCAGTTATTAAAAATTTTTGGGAACCATTTCATAAAAACTTAGAAGAAAAATATCAAGAATTAGATAAACAAAAATTTTCTCCCGAAGAAGAGAGTGACGAGATTTGTGACAAATGTGGAGCTAAAATGATTATTAAAACTGGACGTTATGGTAAATTTTTAGCTTGTAGTGCCTTTCCAGAATGTAAAAATATAAAATCATTAAAAAAAGAAGGGGAAGAAATTAGAAAAGAAGACAGCCCAGAAATGTTAGAATTAAAAGAAAAATATAAAGATGAAAAATGTGACAAATGTGGTTCAGACATGATTGTTAGAAATGGAAAATTTGGACCATTCTTAGGATGTAGTAATTATCCCAAATGCAAAAACCTTAAAAATATAGAAAAAAACGGTGAAAAAGGAATTGAAGTTAAATGCCCTAAATGTGAAGAGGGAAAAATAGTTAAAAAATTTAGTCGTCGTGGAGTTTTTTATGCTTGTAGTGCCTACCCTAAATGCAAAAATGCTTATTTTGCCAAACCAACTGGAGAAAAATGCTCTAAATGTGGCAGTTTAATGGTTGAAGATAAAAATGGACCTAAATGTTCAAATAAAGACTGTGAATAAAAAATATGAATAAAAAAATAAAAGTAGGTATATCTGAATTTAAACCACTAATTATTAGTTTAGCAAACAAACATACTGGTTTTGAAATTGAGTTATGGGAAATAATAGCCAATAAGCTAAATATAGATTTCCAATACAAAAAAATTGAATTTAATAACCTGCTAGAAGAAACTAGCAAGGGAAACATTGATATAGCTATGGCCGGAATAACCAGAACTAAAAAAAGAGAAGAAAAGGTTAGCTTTTCCTATTACACACTTAGATCAGGCTTATCAATATTAATTTCTAAAAGATCCAAGCTCAACATAACAACAACAATAAAAAATATCATAACAGAGAATTATAAGAAATCAATAAAATTTTTATTAATTTTTTCAGGCTTTATATTCTTAATTTCTAACTTATTTTGGTTTTACGAAAAAACAAACCCTCAAATAAGTAATAATTACAAACATGGAATTATTGACTCTCTTTGGTGGACAGTAACAATGATGGGTGGGGTTGGTGGTTTTTACCCAGAGTCTCCAATGGGTAAAACTATAGGCTTTTTGGTAGTTTTTTTCGGAATAACTATTTTTGCTATATTTATAGCTAAAATAACATCAGTAGCAACCATTAATGAAGCTAAATACAAAATCAACAAACCAGAAGATCTCAGAAACAAGTTGGTGGCTACCAAGGAAAAAACAACAGCTGTTGATGAGCTTGAAAAACTAGGAGCTAAAATAATTACCAAGAAAAAAATAGAAGAAGCTTTTGAAGATTTAAGAAATAAAAAAGTAAGTGCAGTAGTGTTTGATCAACCAGTTATTAAAAACTTTATTAAAAATGAAAAACAAGAAGAGTTTATATTAAGTGGAGAAACATTTGATAGGCAAACTTATGGTTTTGCTTTTCCCCACGAAAGTCTTTTAAGAGAAAAGGTTAATAGGGAAATACTAGGACTAATTGAATCTGGGGAGTATGATCTTTTATACAAAAAATGGTTTGAATAAAAAATGAATAAAATAAACATAAAAATTAGCAAAAAAATTGTTATTAAAAAGATTTTTCAATCTTTATTTTTTATCTTTGTTTTCTTTTTATTAAGTTTATTATTCTCCTACATCTTCCCAGAAGAAGAGTTGATAAGCAAAAACATAAGACTACCTCTACAAAAAAAGGTAATGGCTAGCATTGGTGATTACACAATTCACAATCAACAAATTATCAAATATATTAATGAGGATAATTTAATTATAGACGGTAAAAACAATATTTCTCTTGTTGACTTAGAAAAATATTTATCAGAATTAAAAACGGGAGATATAATTTTTACTAATAGCGGGAAATATCTAAGCAGCATCTTTATCCCCGGAAAATGGAAGCATTCAGCTGTTTATATTGGAGATAAAAATCAACTTTCAGAGCTTTTAACAGAAAACTCTAAAATGTTTAAAGACCTGGAAATATACCATCAAAATAATGAACAAAAACTAGTTATAGATAGCAGTTCTAATGGTGTCCAAATCAGAGATATCAAAGAGTTGTCCAATCTTTCTCAGTCTTCCTATTTAAAATCATTTACAGTTTTTAGAATAAATAAAAATAAAGAAAAAATTATTGATTTTTTGAAAAAAAGTAAAGAACAAATTGGAAAAGAATACGATTATGACTTAATTACTGAGGACGAAAAAGAATTATATTGTTCGGAATTAATTTATCACTCCTTAAACGAAATTGGATTTAAAATAAAAAAAGAAGAATCTTTTGCTAGAGAAATGGTTAGCCCCAACGATTTGGTTAACTACATGGCTTTAAATAAATACTTTTCTTTTATTGTCTTTTTAGAAAAAGAAAATTACTCAATTAAAGAATTAAATAAACTAGAGTTATTAAAAAAAATCTCTGCCTATTAAAAATAAGTTGAACAAAAAAAGACGAGAAAACTTCTCGTCTTTTTATATACATCTTAACTAGAAATAATCAATTCTCATGCCCTCTTTTACTTTTTTTAATATTTCGCTAGCTTTAACTCTAGCTTTTTTTGTTCCACTTTCAACAATTTCTCTTACTAATTCTGGCCTCTCTTCATAATATTTTCTTTTTTCTCTAATAGGTTCTAAATATTTTACAATATTACTACTTAGCTCTTTTTTGCACTGAACACACCCTCTCGCCCCAGATTGACATTCATTTTTAATATTTTCTAAATTATTTTTACTAAATATTTGATGATAATAATAAACCATACAATCATCAGGATTTCCTTTATCATCTATTTTTATCTTTTTAGTATCAGTTAAGGCTTTTTTTACTTTTTGTTCAATAACTTCTGGCTCATCAGCTAAGTAAATGGCATTGTTTAAACTTTTTCCCATTTTAGAATTACCATCAAGACCCTTAACACGACCAACGCTACCAATTAAAGCTTCTGGTTCTTTTAAGATGTCACCGTAAATACTATTAAATTTTTTAACAATTTCTCTTGTTTGTTCAATCATTGGCAATTGATCTTCTCCAACAGGAACTAAATCGGCACCAAAAGCCGTAATATCAGCTGCTTGACTAACAGGATAACCCAAAAAACCAAAAGTAACACTATCTTTAAATAGTTCTTTTTTTTGCTTAATTTCCTCTTTAACGGTCGGATTTCTTTGAAGACGAGAAACAGTAACTAAATTAGAATAAAAAACTGTTAATTCCGCAATCTCTGGAATCATTGACTGAATAAAAATAGTTGATTTGTTTGGATCAACGCCCACTGCTAAATTGTCCAAGACAACTTCAAAAACATTGTCTCTAACCTTTTGAGGATTATGAAAATTATCAGTTAAAGCCTGAACATCGGCCACCATAATATGGGCATCATACTCTTCTTGTAATTCAACTCTTTTTAAGAGAGAGCCAAAAAGATGACCAATATGAAGCTGTCCAGTTGGCCTATCACCTGTTAAAATTATTTTTTTCATACTTATTATTTAGTCTTCTTGGAAGAACTTTCTTTGTTGGTTTTTTCTTTTTTTTCTTTCATTTTTTCACCAAAATAATCCATAGCTTTATCAGCTAATTTAGAAAAAATAAAAAGATAAGAACCGCTCTGCTTAACTTTGCTCTTAATTAAATTTAATAAGTTTTCAGTTTTATTAGCTATTCCTTGAGCCTGAGCTGTAATCTTATAAATTCTCTTAAAACTAATCACTAAATAAAATAATAACCAACTAAGAAAAAAAGCCACAACTAAAACCGCTAAAGAAATTGAAATATTTAAAATGTCGCCACTGTTTTCCATCATAAAAATATTATTAATTATAAAATAATTAAAAGTCTCTAACTTGAGCACCAAACTTCTCTTCCAAAATGCTTATTAACTCCTTTTGAGCTACATCAATTTCTTCGTTAGTTAGAGTTCTTTCAGGAGATTGATAGCTAATATGAAAAGCTAAACTTCTTTTATTTTGACCTAAATTTTCACCAGAATAAACATCAAATAATTCTAGTCCAACTATTAAAGAATTAAAGTTTTCTATTTCCTTTTTAATATCAATAAATAAGACATTTTGATCAACTACAAAAGCCAAATCTCTATTTACAGCCGGAAATTTTGGAATTGGCTTATATTGCTTTAAACCAAAACCAGAAATCGCCTCTAATAACTTTTTCAAGCTTACCTCCAAAGAAGAAGTATCTTTTTTTATTCCATTTTTCGAAAGGATACCGCTATCAACTTTAGCCAAAAAACCAATCTCCTCACCGCCCAACAATAAAAGGCATTTTTGATCCTTGTCCGCCCAAGAAATAATTGATTCAGTTGGCAAGAACTCAATTTCTAAGCCATTGGATAATTCGTAAACAAAATTAAAAATTAAATTTTTTAAAAATTGAAAACTGCCCCCATTTGATTTAGCAGAGACAATAGCCAATTTTTTTTCCTGATAAGGCAAGCTTTCGGAAAAAGTATCGTCTTTATTTAAACCTCCAGGAATATTTAAGAAAATATTACCTATTTCAAAAATATCAATGTTCTCATATTTAGATTGATTGTTTTTTACATTTGCCAATAAATTAGTACTCAATGTTTGACGAAGAAGAGCATATTGGCTGGACAAAGGATTTAATAATTTAATATAAGCACTATAATCTAAATTTAATTTTAAAAGTTGATCTTCACTAACAAAAGAATAATTATAAACCTCGGTTAATTTATAACTAAGGGCTAAAATATTTTTAATTTTTTTCTCCATTTCCAATTCATAACTTTTTTCAGGAGGGTTAATAGCAACTTCCGGCAAAGAAGCCTTAATATTGTCATAACCAAAAATTCTAATTATCTCTTCTATAATATCTTCTTTAATTTTTAAATCCTTCATTCTCCAGGAAGGAATAACTAGACTCCAAACACTTTCATTGTTATTTTTTATCTTTATTCCCAAATTTTCTAATATTTTTTTTATTTCTTTATCTTCTATTTTTTGACCAATTATTTTTTCAGCCCAAAGCAAATCTAAATCTATCACTCTTTCTTCGTTTTCAAAATCACCTTCAGAAACTAAAGGCAGGTTAAAGGTGGCTGTAGGGCAAACCTCTTTAATGATTTCAGCAACGCGATTTATAGCCAACAAACACAAATTAGGATCTAAGCCCTTCTCAAAGCGCATAGCAGCATCCGTTCTAGAATTAAGTCTTTGAGCTGTTTTCCTGACAGAAACAGCCTCAAAATTAGCAGATTCAATTATAATACTAGAGGTTGTATTGTTTATTTCACTATTTTTTCCACCCATTACACCTGCTATAGCAATAGCTTCTTTGTTATTACAAATAAGCAAATCACTTTCATTTAAATTTTTCTCAATATCATCTAGGGTTATTATTTTTTCTCCTTTTTCAGCAGTCCTAACAATAATTTTATCAACTAAATCAGCATCAAAGGCATGAAGTGGCTGACCCAATTCAAGCATCACATAATTAGTGGCATCAACAATATTATTAATTGATTTAGAGCCTAGCGCTAAAAGTCTTTGTTTCAACCATTTTGGTGATTCTGAAATTTTAATATTATCTATTTTTAAACCTATATATTTAGAACAAAGTTTTTTATTTTTTATTTCAATTTCAATATTTTTAAGAGTTTCTTTTGATTTTTTAATTTTAATTTCTCTTGGTTTATATTCTTTTAATTTAGAGCCAAACAAAACACTCAACTCTCTAGCTATTCCATAATGCCCCCAAAGATCTGGCCTGTTTGATATTGATTTATTGTCTATCTCTAAAATAGTATCAGTTAAATCTAAATAATCGGAAAACTTTTGACCAATTTTAGCACTTTTATCTAAAATCATTATACCATCATGATTACTGCCCAAGCCTAATTCATCTTCAGCACAAAGCATGCCGTTAGACTCTTCTCCTCTTATTTCAGCTTTTTTTATTTCTAAACCATTAGGCAAGATTGCACCAATTTTAGCCAAAGGAACAAGCTGTCCGGCTTCAATATTGGGGGCACCACAAACTATTTTAAGATTTTTTTCTTCACCATCATCAACCATGGCAATTTGAAGTCTATCAGCCTTGGGATGTCTCTGAACTTCTAAAATTTTAGCTATAACCACATTTCTAAATTTATCTCCTTGTTTAATTATTTGTTCAACCTCTACTGTATGCTTTGTTAATTTATCTTTGACATCTTCAACTTTCACGCCCGATAAACTTACAAAATCTTTTAACCAATTTAAAGATATATTCATATTTTTAGTATTAAAATTGCTTCAAAAATCTAAGATCGCCGCTATTAAACAGGCGAGTATCGTCTATATTATATTTAAGCATTGCCAAGCGATCAAAACCAAAACCAAAAGCGAAACCGGAATATTTTTTAGGATCTATACCTCCGTTTTTTAAAACATCAGGATGAATCATGCCACAACCTAGAATTTCTAACCAGCCAGTATATTTACAAACTCGACAACCCTTGCCCGAACACAAAAAACAAGTATACTCACCATTGCTTCCTGGTTCTACAAAAGGATAATACTTAGGTCTCATTCTTAGTTTAGCATTGGGACCATAAAGCTTTTTACCAACAGTTTCAAAAACACCTTTAAGATGTGAAAAATTAATGCCCTTATCAATTACAATGCCTTCTAGCTGATAGAAAGTGTGTTCGTGACGAGCGTCAGTAGCCTCATTTCTGAAACATCTTCCAGGGACAATAGCCCTAAGAGGAGCTCCATATTTTTTCATAGCCCTAATCTGAACCGGAGAAGTATGAGTTCTCATAATCATATCATAATGCTCATCTTTATTTTTTAAATCAACAAAAAAAGTATCTTGCATTTCCCTAGCTGGATGATGAGGAGCAAAATTTAAAGCAGTAAAATTATGATAATCACTTTCTAGCTCTGGGCCATCAATAACCGCGAAACCCATAGAGTGAAAAAGGTCTTCAATTTCATTTCTAATTTGAGTTAAAGGATGAAGGTGGCCTCTCTCTTGTTTTTGAGCAGGTAAGCTAGGGTCAAATTTTTCCTTAGAAACCTTCTGTTTTTCTAGATTATTTTTAACTTCTTGCAAATTAGAAGACAACTCTTGTTTGATGCTGTTGGCTAACCGTCCAATATCTTTTTTTAAATCATCACTCAAATCTTTAATGCCTTTAAGAATGTTGTTAAATTCGCTTTTGCGATTAAAATATTTCTCCTCTAAATCTTTAAGGCTGGCAAGATCTCTAGCTTCTAACAACTTGCCCTCTATTTCTTCTTTTAATTTTAAAAGTTTTTCTTTCATATTTTAAATTTATTTTTCTGATATAAAAATATATTCTACAATTGATAAAATCAATATAACAATTATAATATTAAGCCAAGAAAAAATATTTTCAGCCAACATTATTAAAATGGCAATTAACAAAAAAGACAATAAAAAAGATTGTCGAAAAGACGAACGAACAGAGTTAAACAAAAGATTTTTTTTAGAAAATATTAATCTAAAAACAAAACCAAAAACAGTTAAAGTACCACTCAAAGCAAAAAACAAGGAAATATAGAATAAAAGAAAGCCAAACCAATTAGTAATCTCTGGGTCAACGGACCTAGTTATAAAAACAAAAACAGCCCAAAGCAAAAGGCTTAAAAAGCTCATTGAAATAAGATATTTTCTAAGAGTCATATAGTTTTATATATTTTATACTAACAAAATTAACCTTTTTGGTCAAATAAAAACACCAAAAAACTAGTTGACTAGCCTTAAAAATAAATATATAATAGTAAGTTAGCTTAATTTTATGTTACCAACAAGTAGCCAATTTTTTAATTTAATAGAGAAATCAAACAACATTTTGATTAGCTTTCCAATAGACTGGAATGGAGACGCCATTGCCAGTTCTTTGGCTATGTATTTATATTTAAAAAAAATAGGCAAAAACGTCGAAATTGGAGCAGAAAAAATGAAAAAAAATGATAATTTTAAAATACCAGCCGAATCATTTCATTTTTTACCAGCATTTTCAGAAATTAAAAGCTCTTTGGAAAATTTAATGAAATTTGTAGTTTCTCTTGATTTAAAGAACACTAAAGTTAGTCATGTTAAATATACAATTGAAGATAACAAGTTAAACTTTATAATATCACCCAAAAACGGTTTTTTCACCAATAAAGACATTAAATCTAGCATGTCAGGCTTTAAATACGACTTAATAATAACTCTAAACACACACGACCTAGAATCATTAGGCAGAATTTATGACAATAATATTGATTTCTTTTACAAAACAAACATCATTAATATTGATCACAATCCAGAAAACGAAGAATTTGGTCAATTAAATATTATTGATCTAAATGCTGTTTCTGCTAGTGAAATTATTTATGATCTTTTATCTAATCATAAAAAAGAGTTAATCGACGAACAAATTGCTACTTGTTTGTTAACTGGAATAATTTTTAAAACAAAAAGTTTTAAAACTAATAATCTAACACCCCAAACCCTAAAAACTAGCTCTGATTTAATAGAAATAGGAGCAAAAAGAGAAGAAATTGTATCTAATCTTTATCGATCTAGAAGTTTAAATACCTTAAAACTATGGGGAAGAGTTTTAAATAACTTGAAATCTGCTGAAAGCAATAGTATAGTTTGGGCTACTCTATTTAAAAACGATTTTAAAGAAACAAAAGCTAATGAAGAAAATTTACAAGATATTATTGATGAATTAATAGTTAGTATTCCCAGTGCTAAAATAATAGCTATTTTTTATTCTATGTCAGAAATTTCTATTTTAGATAATAACTATATTAGAGAAGAAGATAAGGAAGATTTTAATGACAAAACAATAATAGTTCACGATGAACAAAATAGCGAAATATTTCAAACTAAAGTTATAATTTATTCAGTTAAAAACATAAGTTCGGTTGAAATTTTGAAAGAATACTTCCCTGAAGGAACTAAAAAAATAGCTCAAGCCAATATTAAAAAACCAATAAAAGAAGTGGAAAAAATAATAATAAACAAGGTTAAAAAACGTCTTGAAAAAATATTTTAATAGTGTTAAAATTGTTTTAGCTAGAATAAATCTAGTTTTTTTTCTTTACGTTTTAGGGCGTATAGCTCAGTTGGTTAGAGCGTTACGTTGACATCGTAAAGGTCTCCCGTTCGAGTCGGGATACGCCCACTTTACGGGCATATAGCTCAGTCGGTTAGAGCACCGCCCTTATAAGGCGGGGGTCGATGGTTCAAGTCCATCTATGCCCACATATAAAAAAGACGGAAAATTTCCGTCTTTTTTTGTTTATACATTTTGTTTAATCTTTTAAACAACGAACAAAATATGCAGCATCGAAGCTATAAGTACGATAAACTGAAGAAAGAGAAGAAATTAAATTGCGATGCCAAGCCCCAGAACCATTAAAAGAAGATGTCCAAAAAGTAAAATTAGAATTAAGACCTTGATAACCAAGAGAGTAGCGATATCCGCCTGGCAAAGCTGTGAAACCAGAACTGTTATCACCACCCCAGGTATCTGTTTTTAGCTTAGCCCCAGCTGGATCACAGTCCCAAAGAGTGCGTGAAGAATCACAAGTTCCTGTTGACAAATAACTTTCTAATATATATTGCTGATTGTCAGTCGGTATATGCCAACCAACAGGACATATTCCTTGAGACCCTTCAGTTGTGTTTCCATTCATGACAACACTCCATTGATAAAGAAGTCCATATGTATCGCAGTTATTATTGTCATTATTGTAACAACCGCACCAACCTTCATCAGAGCCATTTACCCAAACAACAGAAGAACAACCATTATCATAGTTCATGTTTTTAACAAACCAACATTGTGTTCCTATTTGAACTGTTGGATAAACATTACCATCTCTGGTATCTATAAAATCATCTCCACAGGTCCAAACTGGAGTTTCTTCTCCGCCTAACTCACTACTACCAAAAATTATTCCACCTGGCGTCATTTGTTTAGCTCCTTCAGGTAGGTCTGATACTTGTTTGCCAGTACAGAAATTAATAGTGTAAGTAGCTCCATTATTTTGAGGAATATAAATATAAGTATTAGAAGAATCCAGACAATTACCATCAGCTGGAGTAGGGGCATTTGGAATATTCTGCATAAAAATTATATTTTCAGTAGAAGAGCCAATAAAGCCTTGATTCCACTCTTCTGTTGTGGGATATCTCCCATACTTATTAGCAAATAATTCCAGGGCTGTATGTAATTGTTTCATATCAGCCATTCTTTTAGCATCTCTAGCGTTTTGTCGTGCTTGTTGTAAGGCTACAACTGCTAGAGTTGCGAGTATTCCGATAATAGCTATTACTACCAGGAGTTCGATGAGGGTGAAGGCTTTCTTTTCTTGATTTAACATATTTTTTTATTAAATTGTTTTTATATATTAGCATTTAAAAATACTAAAAATTTATTTTAATAATTAATTATCTAATCCATATGTACAATCTTCTCAGGATTATATTTTTGCTTTTTGCCAAAAACCGCTATACCATAATTAAAAAATTTATTATTTTTTTCTTTTGCGTGCCATCTGATTTCAAGCTCTTTATTTTCTAAAAAAGTTCTCTAAAGAGAATAGGGATCCTCAAAAATAATTTTATTAGAATCATAGCCAATAACGACCACCCAATGGCCATCATTAAAATCATTTTTATATTTAATTTCTTTTGAATCTTTCCAGGCCTGTAAAAGAATAATAACTGGAATCTCTCTATCAATATAGTCTTTCAAAATATTAATTGTCATTTCCTTAGCTTCAAATTTTAGCTCAAACTTTTTTAAAACATCCTGTATTTTCTTTATTGATGTCCCTTCCTTTGAATTAGTTTTTGCATATTTGATTAAAAGCTCTTCGCTAATTTCCACTCCATAATATTTTAAAACAGCCTAAAGAGATTTGGCTCCACAATCCCACTCATATGTTTGTCTTAATTCGGGAAATTCTAATTGCTTCATAGTTATTAATAAATAAAATTATACTTTTATCTCTTTAAAAATATTATTTAACTCTAACAATTCTTTCTCAGAAAACTTTTGTAAAACAAATTTATCTCCTGGAATATATTTTCTAGTCTCGTTATTTATACCTATTCTTATTCTCTTAAAATTTTTAGTTTTTAAATGATTTATTATTGACTGGACTCCATTATGACCAGCGCTAGAAGAATTTATTGAAACCTTGTGTTTACCAAAATTGATATCCAAGTCATCATGAATAACAATTAATTTTTCAGATAGATCTAAATCTTTAACACTGAATAAGCCTAATTTTTTTGGCAATAATTTGTAATAATCCATAAAAGATTTTAGGGATAAACCAGAATTATTCATATAAGTTTTTGGTTTTATAAACCAAATGTTGTTGTGAAAACAAATATCAGCATTAAATTTTTTATTAAAACCCCAAGAAACATCTTGACCTAAAAAATAATCTAAAAACAGCCAAGCCACATTGTGCCTAGTTTTTTCATATTCTTTACCTGGATTACCCAACGCCAATATTATCTTCATGATAAAATTATAACAAAAATAAACAAAAAAGACGAGAACTTTATTTCCCGTCTTTTTTAAATATGAAGTTTTTAAGAAAAAAGTTTACTAAATATACAATTATTTATATATCTCTCTAGCTTTTTTACCCTTATATCCTGTTCCAGCCGGAATCAAGCAACCAATAATAACGTTTTCCTTTAACCCCTCCAAATAATCTATCTTACCACTTAGAGCAGCTTCTATTAGAACTCTTGGAGTTTCTTGGAAAGAGGCAGCCGACAAGAAGCTATCAGTTGTTAAAGATGTTTTAGTAATACCTAACAATAATTTTTCTCCTTTAGCCTTAGATTTACTATCTTTGTTTGATTGTGATAGAACCTCTTCTTCAACAACTTCTCCTGGTAATAAATTACTATCACCAGCATCTTTAATCATATGACGAGAAAACATTTGTCTAGCAATAATTTCAATGTGTTTATCATTTAATGGTTGTCCTTGAGAAGAATAAACATATTGAATTTCCTTGATAATATATTTTTGAGTTTCTAACTGACCTCTCAATTTGTATAACTCTTTTAAATCAAAGCTGCCCTCAGTTAAACGATCGCCTGGTTTAACAACATCACCATCTTTAACCCAAATCATAACCCCCTTAGGAATAGTAAATTCTTGAACTTTGTCTATTTCAGAAGAAATACTAATAAATTTATCACTAATTTTAACTATACCAGAATCTTTTGCCTTAACGTTTTTATTAGAAATAGAATAAAGTTCTGCTCCTTTAGAAACTTTGTCACCATCTTTAACCTTGATATTTGGTGTTGAATCTTTCTTGGTGATTTTTTCACCAGATAATTTAATTTCATTAATCAATTCTTTAAAATAATACTTTTCACTAGCCTTTCCTTTGTAAATTACCTTTAGAATCTTTTCTTGAGGGTTGTTAACTACAATATCTTTTCCATCTTTATCTTTAATTGTTCTTTGACCAAACTCAATTTTAACCTTACCATCAACTTCGGCCATTAAAGCTTTCTTTTTAGGAGTTCTGTTTTCAAAAATCTCTTCTACTCTAGGCAAACCTTGAGTAATATCATCAGCACCAGCCACACCACCGGTATGAAAGGTTCTCATGGTTAACTGTGTTCCAGGCTCTCCAATAGACTGAGCAGCGATAATACCAACAGTTGTACCAATTTTAACTTCTTTATTATAAGCCAAGTCAACTCCATAACATTTAGCACAAACACCTTTGTGTAATTTACAAGTCAATACAGAGCGCACCCAAGCTTCTTCGATATCTTTATTTTTTATTTCTTTTATAAAATCTTCAGTTAATAAGCTTCCAGCCTCTAACAAAACCTTTCCTTTTTTATCTGTTAAATCTTTAGCCAAATATCTGCCAGAAATCTTACGGAAAAAATCATCATTATCTTTTTCTATTTCAGCTCGATTTATTAACAAGCCTTCTTTTTCGCCACAATCTTCATCTACTACTATAACATCTTGAGCTACATCAACTAAACGACGAGTTAAATAACCAGCGTTAGCCGTTCTTAAGGCTGTGTCAGATAGACCCTTTCTGGTGGCATGAGTAGCTATAAAATATTCTAATACTGAAAAACCTTTTTTCAAATTTCCTTTGATAGGCAATTCAATAATGGCACCCGAAGGAGAGGTCACCAAACCTTTCATACCAATAATCTGAACCGGTTGAGCCCAAGAACCTCTAGCACCTGAATCAATCATAGAATAAACAGGCAAAGACTTCTTTAAACCTTCTTTACACAATTCAGCAATCTTTTCTTTAGTGCTTGTCCAAACTTCAATAACCTTAGTATATCTTTCGCTATCAGTTAAAAGGCCCTCCTCAAACTGTTCTCTAATTTGTTCTACTTGCTTATTAGCCTCGTCAATTAATCTATCTTTTTCTGGTAATTCCGGAAGATCACCAAAACTCCAAGACAAACCACTTTTAGTAATATATTTGAAACTTAAATTCTTTAAATTATCAATAAATTTAACAGTCTCATCTTCACCATAAATACTCAAACAATCTTTAATAATGTTCTTTATTTTATTTTTACCTAAAACTTCGTTTACATAAGCAATCTTGTCTGGCAAAATTTTATTAAAAATTATTCGACCTACAGTAGTGGTCATTATTTCTTTTCCTAATCTAACCCTTATTATCTCATGTAAATCAATCAATTTATATTCATGGGCCATTAAAGCCTCTTGATCATTAGAAAAATATTTATAATCACCATCTTCTATTTTTTCCCCATTTGAAAACTCTAGGGTTAAATAATAAGCTCCCCAAACAATATCTTGGTTAGGCGCAACAATTGGATCTCCAGTAGCTGGTTTTAATAAATTATGAGTTGAAAGCATAATGTCTTTAGCTTCAGCTACCGCCTCCTTAGTTAAAGGAACGTGAACAGCCATTTGATCTCCATCAAAGTCAGCATTAAAAGCTGTACAAACTAAAGGATGAATTTGAATAGCCTTACCTTCAATTAAAACTGGTCTAAAAGCTTGAATTCCAAGGCGATGAAGGGTTGGAGCTCTATTTAACATCACATAAGCCTCTTTAATAATATTTTCTAAAATATCCCAAACCTCATCATTACCCATTTCTATATATCTAGAAGCACTACGAACGTTATGAACCAATTCTCGTTTTATTAATTCAGCAATAATAAAAGGTTTAAACAACTCTAGAGCCATTATTTTAGGCAAACCACACTGATCTAAATTTAATTTTGGATTAACCACAATAACACTTCGACCAGAATAATCAACTCTTTTTCCCAATAAATTCTGACGAAAACGACCCTGTTTTCCCTTTAAAGCATCGGCCAGAGATTTTAATTGTCTTTTTTGTCCAGTGGAAGCAGTAACCATCTTACTGTTTCTAGCTGAATTATCAATTAAAGAATCAACAGCCTCCTGCAACATTCTTTTTTCATTACGACAAATAACTTCCGGGGCGTTAAGTTCTATTAATTGTTTCAAACGATTATTTCTATTAATAACCCTACGGTATAAATCATTTAAATCTGACGAAGCAAAACGACCACCGTCTAAGGCCACCATTGGTCTTAAATCTGGAGGAATCACTGGAATAACATCTAGAATCATCCATTCTGGACGCATTCCATTATTTTTAAGGTTTTTCAAAACCTTTAATCTTTTAACCATCTTTTCTTTTTTGGCATCAACCGCATCAACTAATTTTTCTTCGATATTCTTAATAGTTTTTTCTAAGTTTATTCTTCTCAAAAGAGTTTGAACAGCCCCGGCACCAATCTCAGCTTCAAATAAATGGCCAAATTTTAAACTCAAATTCTGATATTCTTGCTCTGTAAGAATTAACAAAGGTTTTAATTCTTTTAATTCTTTCTTTACTTTCTCATAATCGTCTGAAAGTTTTTCCAACTTTTCTTCTTTCTCTTTTTCTATATTTTCTACTTTAACTGCCAAATCTTTATCTTTTTCTGTAGAATTTTTAAGTTGACTAACTCTATTTTGAGTATCAGATTCAATGCTTTTAACTTTTCCTTTATACTCTTTTTTAATTATGTCTAAAGTTTCATTTTTAAGTTTTTCATCCACTTCAGTAACTATAAAATTAGCAAAATAAACAACTTTTTCCAGAGATTGAATACTTAAATTTAAAATAAGACCAATCTTAGAAGAAAGACCTTTTAAAAACCAAATATGAGAACAAGGAACTTGAAGTTTGATGTGACCCATTCTTTCTCTTCTAACAACACTTCTAGTAACTTCTACTCCACACTTATCACAAACAACACCTTTATACCTAATTTTTTTATACTTACCACAAGAACACTCCCAGTCTTTAACTGGGCCAAAAATTTTCTCACAAAACAGACCATCTTTTTCTGGTTTTTGAGTTCGATAATTGATTGTTTCCGGCCTAACAACCTCACCGTTAGACCAATCTAAAATGTCAGCAGGGGATGCCAATTTTAATCTAATGGCATCAAAATCGCTTGTTTTTATGGGGTTTAACATATATGTATATAATTTAATTTATATTTATTCTTTATTTTCAATCTCGGGAAGGGAGCCTTCATTATAAATTTGCTCATCAGCATTATTTATTCTTTCAATATCATTATTATTTTTCGGCTCTTCCTCTAAGTCTTCTTCTATTTTTTGTCCCCCCAAAAGATCAACATTTAAACCCAAACCTTTTAATTCTCTAATTAAAACATTAAATGACTCTGGTACATTCAATTTTTGAATTTCTTCTCCCTTAATAATTGACTCATAGGCTTTACTTCTGCCAGTAACATCGTCAGATTTAATGGTCAACATTTCTTGTAAAGTATGAGAAGCACCATAACCCTCTAAAGCCCAAACTTCCATTTCTCCAAATCTTTGTCCACCAAATTGAGCTTTACCACCCAAGGGTTGTTGAGTGATTAGAGAGTATGGACCAATAGATCTTTGATGAATTTTATCTTCGACCATATGGTTAAGCTTCAACATATATTTATAACCAACAGTAACCCTATTTTCATAAGACTCTCCTGTTCGTCCATCATACAAAGTAACTTTACCATCCTCAGCAAAGCCAGCCTTCCTTAATTCTTGTTTGATTTGTTCTTCGGTAATACCATTAAGGGCTGGGGTAGCAACATTATAACCCAATGTTTTAGCAGCTAAGCCCATATGAGTTTCAAGTAATTGACCAAAATTCATACGAGAAATAATTCCCAAAGGAGACAAGATAATATCAATTGGAGTTCCATCTTCCATATGAGGCATATCTTCAACTGGAACAATTTTAGAAATAACACCCTTGTTTCCATGACGACCAGACATTTTATCTCCAACTTGAATTTTTCTTAAATTAGCAATAGAAACTTGAACTGATTTCAAGACTCCAGCCTCTAATCTATCACCAGCATCACGTGAAAAAACTTTAACATCAATAACTTTACCATGTTCACCATGCTCTAAATAAAGAGAAGAGTCTCTAACATCCTTAGCTTTGTCACCAAAAATAGCTCGAAGCAATCTTTCTTCAGCGCTTAATTTGGTTTCACCTTTAGGTGTAATTTTACCAACTAAAATATCTCCACTAGAAACCTCTGCTCCAATTCTAATAATTCCATCCTCATCTAAATTCTTTAATTTTTCTTCAGAGATATTGGGAATATCATTAGTAATAACCTCTGGTCCAAGTTTAGTATCGCGAACATCAATTTTATAATTTTCAATCTGAATAGAAGAATAAACATCTTCTTTAACTAATCTTTCAGAAATAATAACCGCATCTTCATAATTGTAACCATCCCAAGTCATGAAAGCCACTAAAACATTTTTACCTAAGGCCAACTCACCATTACTAATAGCTGGACCATCGGTTAAAACTTGTCCTTTTTTGACTTTATCGCCCAAATCAACAATTGGTTTTTGATTAATACAAGTTAAAAAATTAGATCTTAAAAACTTGGTCAAATTATATTTTTTTATTTTTCCTTTACTATTCTTAACTTCAATACTTAAAGAATCTACTTTCTCTATAACACCATCTTCTTCAGCAATAATTACATGTCCAGAATCAATAGCAGCTCGACTTTCAATTCCGGTTCCAACAACTGGAGCTTCTGTTTTAACCAAAGGAACAGCTTGGCGTTGCATGTTTGTTCCCATCAAAGATCTTTGTCCATCATTATGTTCCATGAAAGGAATTAATGAGGTAGCAATAGAAACAATTTGATTAGGAGCAACACCAACAAAATCAACTTCCTCCACATTAACAGTTTCCGGCTTTCCTTCTCTTCTGCCAGGATAAGTTTCAATTAAAAATTTATTATTATTATCAAGAGGAACGGTAGCATCAACTACAACATATTTCTCTTCTTCAAAAGAATCTAAATAAACTATTTCACTACTAACTACTGGACCCTTTTTATCTTTAATAACTTTTCTGTATGGAGCTTCTAAAAAACCATAATTATTCAGCCTAGCATAACTAGCCAAATGGCCAACTAATCCAATATTTGGACCTTCTGGAGTAGCAATAGGACAAATACGACCATAATGAGTAGTGTGTACATCTCTAACATCAAAGCCAGCCCTCTCTCTAGTTAAACCACCTGGACCCATGGCCGACAATCTTCTCTTGTGTTCTAGTTCAGCCAAAGGGTTTGTCTGATCCATAAACTGTGATAGTTGAGATGACATAAAAAACTCTCTGACTACAGCAATAACTGGTCTAGCATTTATAAGCTTATTAGGGTTTAAAGCATCAATATCAGCAATACTCATCTTATCTTTAATGATTCTTTCCATTCTAGCAAATCCAACTCTTAGCCTGTTTTGAACCAAGCCACCAACCGCTCTTACTCTTCTATTTCCAAGGTGATCAATATCATCTTCTGGTTCCTTGGTTATATTTAATCTAATTATTTCTTTAACAATATTTAACAAATCTTCCTTTCTTAAAATTCTATTTTCTTTATTAATAGGTAAGTTTTCATCAAATCTTCTGTTTAGTTTATAACGACCAACTCTACCAAAATCATAACGATCAAAACGAAAAAACATATTTTCGATTAATTGTTTAACGTTTTTATCGTCAGCTAAATCTCCTGGCCTTACTCTTCTGTAAACCTCTTGCAAACCTTCAACTTGATTTTTGGCTAAATCTTTTTTAATTGTAGCCTCTATATAACCAACCTCATCTTCATTTCTAACAAGATCAACGTCTTTGAAAATTTTTAACAATTCTTCATCAGTTTCATAACCAAAGGCTCGAAGCAAAGAAGTAACTGCCACCTTTCTTTTTCTATCAATTCTAACCCAAAGAACTTTATTTATATCAGTTTCTATCTCCAACCAAGCACCTCTATTTGGAATTATTTTAGCACCATAATATTTTTTACCTTTAATATATTCAGCCGTAAACATTACACCGGCACTTCTAATTAATTGAGAAACTACAACTCTTTCAATCCCATTAATTATAAAAGTTCCTCTATTTGTCATCAAAGGAAAATCACCCAAATAAACTTCTTGAGATATTTCTTTATTATTTTTTTTATTTTTTAAAATAGCCTTTACTCTAAGAGGGGCTTCGTAGGTAATATTTTTATCACGACTCTCAATTTCATCAAACTTTGGCTTATCTAAATAATAATCACCAAAATAAAGTTCTAATTCGCGATTATTAAAATCAATGATTGGTGAGATTTCATCAAGCAGCTCAGCTAAGCCCTCTTTTAAAAACCAATTATAAGAATCTTTTTGAGACTCAATTAAGTCTGGAATCGGCATTGATTCCTTGAAGTCAGTAAAAAAAACTCGGTCTTTATTTTTGATGGTCAAATTACTAGGCATAAAGATAGATTATATAAATAAATAATATTTTAAAAAAATAAAAAATAGTCTTTAAAAAAGATTTTCAACAAAAAAATTCCAACGCCAGAAAAGCTTGGTTTTAAAAGCCTAAATAGGATTTAATTAATATAAATTTTCACTTTATATTAACAAATTAAGTATAGATTGTCCGTGATATTTATAATATAACAAGTAGAACAATCTGTCAATTATAAAGCGACACTAGGATATTAACACTTTTTCCCTAATTTATCAACAGTTATTTATTTCTCAATATAAGAAAAAACTGGGCCAACGGCCATATAATTGGCGCCACCTCTTCTAAAAACGACTGTTACTAGTTTCGGAGCTGAAATATCATAAGAAATTCTTTTACCATTTTCACCATCTAGAGCTAAAACCCTAGATTCAACTTTTTCGGTTTTATATTCTCTAGCCAAAATAGATATAAAAGTTAAATCTTCTAAACTAAGCTCCTCCCCTTTAAGCTCTTTAATCATTATCTCTTTTATTTTCTCTAATTTAACCTTTAAATCTTCTAGATCCATAAAAACACTTCTTAATTCTTCAGTTATTTTTAACAAAGAGAACATTTCATAAACCATTAAAGTACTAGAAAGTTGTTCATTTATTAAATCTAAATTAGGTTCAATGTAATTATATTTAATAAACTCCAAATCAGAAGAACTGGAAATTCCTCTCTGATATTTTTGATTAACTAAAAGATTTTCTACTGGTAACTGTAAATTAACCCAAGAACCAACAGCGGTATAGAGACTTTTTAATTCCCAATCAGAACTTTTACAGTAAATTGGCAAATCATCTTTATTGCTTTCTAAATAATTTTTAGTAATTTTAAGTCCTTGCCAATAATTATTATAGTGCCAAATTTGAGGAAACTTAGAAATTTGTTCTTTTAAGCTCTCTAATTGTTGATCATAATTATCGTATTTTGAGTTTTCTTGATAATATTCATTATTTTTTAAATCCTTGTTAAAAATTAAGCTTACGATATCAAGAGAAAAGCCATTACATCTAACTATCTTTTTTTCTACCTTGCAACCAGTAATATTATTTTTTGCTAATTTTTCTGACTGATAATCAGAAACCTTAGGATAGGATAGTTCATTAAAAATAAAATCATTAGGCCAATAAAAATCAGACAACATCTTAACTCCAAGCATTGGCTTGTCTTTAGCTTTGTTTTTATCAAAAGAGCCTTCAATTTTTAAAAAATCATATTCTAAAATTTTAGATTGAAATTTATATAAATTATCGACGCTCTCTGAGTTGTCATCAGCGAAAACCTGAGAAATATCATAATTTTCACCGAAACAAAAAGCTAGAGCGTCACGATAATGAACATAAGTTAAATCTCCTCTCAAACCTTTAAAGAAGGACAAAGTTTTATAAATTCTAGCCCAATCATTTTTTAAATCATGACTATTAAAAATATCATTAGCTATAAAAGCGGAGCTAATCATGCTAATTCTCCAATCATCAAAATCCAAATAACAATCCGGGCAGTCACCCCCCTTATAATGCAAAGGAAAAGTGGATGAAAGCCACTTGGTTGCTAAATAAAAATTATTTAACTTGGCATTAACGCTATATTCACTAGGTATTTCAAACTCTTTATAGTTTCTTTCATAAAGAAGAACAGGGGATTTAGAAATAGAGTTTTTAGCTAAAATTAATTCAACCTCTTTTGAAACATCAACTTGCAAATAACTAGGAACATCAAAGGAATAAATATCCTTTTCCAAAAAACCAAATAAATTAGAATTGCTCAAATCACCACTTTGAGCAACTTGATCTAGTTTAGGTTTTAACAACTCTAAAGAAGTGGCAAAATAAGCAGCCGACAATCTTTCTGCCTCTAAAACACGATCATTAACATTACCACTTTTGGCCAAACTATCTTCATATCTTTTTTTAGATTTTTCAAACAAAATATAATTAATATCCCAAAGATTTTTATAAAATATATTTTGCTCTATGTCTTTGAAAATTTTTTTCATTGACTGCTGATGATAATAAATTAAAAAATCAGAAGTAACAAAAAAAGGAACTCTTTTAGAATAAAGCTCTTCATAAACATCATAAAAATTTTTAGCAATTAAACTGCTAGACATCAAAGCAACACCACTTGAATTCAGTTCATCTAAATAAGGGTCAATGTTTAAGCGTCGAGACAAATCATAATAATTAACAACATCTGTTTTAATATTTAAAGGCAAAGAATAATCTTCAAAAGTAGGCTCAATTTCATCTTTTATTTCTTTATAAAAATCCAAAAAAGAAACATATTCAATATACAGGCTTTCATCTTCTTGGCTAAAATCAAACCCAATCTTTTCCTCACCCATTGGCAACCGACCTAAAGCTCTAGAAGATTCTATTGATTCCTCTAATCCAAGCAGTTGATTTTCTGGGCTCTGCTCTATCTCTCCTTTGTCTTTTTGAATTTCTTGTTTAGGGGCAGTAGAAGGCGCTTTATCCTTTTGAAGATAAATAAAAAGAGGGACAATAATAACTATTCCTAAGAAAAACAACATAATAAGTATTAACTTTTTAGAATTATCGCTCATATTTTTACTTTAAATATTTATTTTTGTTTAACAAATGCTCTTCATAAGTAATGCTAAAAATAGTTTCTTTAGTATCCGGTCGACTTAGAAAATAATTATAATTATTTTCTATTGGATAAATAGCAGCTTCAATAGCTTTAATTCCTGGATTAGAAATCGGTCCTGGCGGCAAGCCTCTATTTATATAAGTATTATAAGCCGAGGGCGTTCTAGTGTCTTCATAGCTATAAATTGCCTTATTAACACCCAGAATATAGGCCAAAGTAGCACAAGACTCTAAAGCTTGCCCATTTTTTATCCTATTCCAAAAAAGACCAGAAACCATTTTCATGTCATCTTCACTTTGAACTTCTTTTTGAATTATAGAGGCCATAGTAACTATTTCAAAAATAGTTTTTCCCTGGGCAATAATATCTTCTCTCATTTTACTAGTTAATTTCTGATCAAAATTCTTTAGCATTCGAACTATAACATCCTCCAAACTAGCATCTTCAAAAAAACGATAAGTATCTGGAAATAAATATCCTTCCAAACCATAATAGTTTGGTTTATCTTTTAAAAAATCAAACTGTCCTGAAAAATCTTTTGGCCTAATTCCACTTGATAAAAGCTGGTAGTTGAGCATAGGCTCACCAACTATATTAAAAAAATCCTCTTCTTCGGTTGAAAAATTTTTTTCTAAAACTTTATAATAATCTCGAACACTCCAACCCTCAATAAAAGTAACCGTCTTTTCTGGTTTTAAAGATATTTTTCTGGTCAGCTCTTCAACAACCTCTTTAATGTTCATATTATAATTCAAATCATAAGAACCTTCTCTGAAAACTAATTCTTTCTTAGAAAAACGAATATATAGCTTAAAAACAAATTTAGATTTTATTAAATTTTGTTTATACAAATCTTCTCCTATCCCAGAAATACTATTACCCCCATCAATCTTAAAAACAATGGTCTGATTTTTATTAGAAGAATAATTTACAGCCCTGATATAAGCAAAAAAACAAATTAAAAAAACAATTAAAATTAAAAAAATAATTTTTTTAAAATCTAAGAAGTTTTTATTTCTTTTTCTTTTTAGCTGCATCAGCAATTAAGATTGAGCTAGAGCGAATTTTTTTCCCTAGTCCATCAACCATTTTAATTTTAAGTTTTTGACAAACATCATATTCTGGCACATCATTAAGATTTTTTCGATCACCACCATTAGCAAATATGTTTGGCTTAATTTTAGCTAAAGATTTACAAACAGTTTTATCCTTGTCTATAGACAAAAAAACCTCATCAACCTCTCTAAGAGCTTTAATAATTTTGACCCTATCTTTTTGGCTCATAAAAGGGACACTGCCCTTTAACTTTACTTGATAATCATTATTAATAATAACAATTAAATAATCTCCTATTTTTTTAGCCTTTTCTATCATTTCCAAATGACCAACATGAAGAGGGTTAAAATAACCACTAACAGCTACTTTTATTTTTTCGTTATTTTTCTTTTTATGTACCATACACAAACAAAGCTTAAATAATTATAAAGAAATTATAACATATTTCAAAAAAAGAAAAAACAACCTTTTGATTATTTTAATATAAATATAACATTTCTTTAATCAAAAAAGAGGCTTTTCGCCTCTTTTTTAAAATAAATAATTTTATTTTACATCATTCCACCCATACCACCCATTCCAGGCATACCACCCATATGACCATGACCGGAATCACAAGAACAAGCATCCTTATTTTCTGGTTTATCAACAATCACAGTTTCAACTGTTAAAAACATAATAGCTGCTGAAGCTGAATTTTCTAAAGCACTACGAACAACTTTGGTTGGATCAATAATGCCGGCACTAACCATATCTTCAAATTTATCATTAGCAGCGTTATAGCCAATATTAGTATTACCTTTTTTATGTTCTTCAATAATATTAAACAAAACCAAGGATCCGTCTTTACCAGCATTTCTAGCAATCTGTTTAATTGGTTCTAATATAGCATTATCAACAATTGTAACTCCTGGCTTATCTGCTTTTTTATCTGTTAGCTCCTCAAAAGCATCGCCAGCCAAAGCCAAGGCCAAGCCACCTCCAGGAACAACGCCCTCTTCTTGGGCAGCGCGAGTTGCATTTAAAGCATCTTCAATTCTGTCTTTCTTTTCTTTCATTTCTGTTTCAGTAGCAGCTCCAACTTTTATAACGGCCACGCCACCTGTTAATTTAGCCAATCTTTCTTGTAATTTTTCTCTATCAAAATCAGAATCACTCAACTCCATCTCTTTTTCAATTTGCTTAACCCTATCTTTTATATTGCTTTCATCTCCTTTACCATCAACGATGGTTGTATTGTCCTTAGAAGCAATAACTTTTCTAGCTTGTCCCAAAACCTCTATTTCAACAGTTTCTAACTTCAAACCAACTTCTTCAGAAACAAGTTTAGCGCCGGTTAAAACAGCAATATCCTCCAACATAGCCTTTCTTCTATCACCAAAGCCAGGAGCCTTAATACCTAAAACATTAAATGTTCCACGAAGTTTATTTAGAACAAAAGTTGTTAAAGCCTCTCCCTCAATTTCATCAGCAATAATTACAATGTCTTTTTTGCCTGATTGAACTACTTTTTCAAGCAAAGGTAAAATTTCCTGAATTGAAGCTATTTTTTTATCAGTTACCAAGATTAAAGGGTCATTCATTTCAGCTTTCATGTTTTCGGTATTAGTTATCATATAAGGAGAAACATATCCTTTATCAAATTGCATACCTTCTACCACCTCTACTTCAACACCAAAAGACTGTCCTTCTTCTACAGTAACAACCCCATTTTTACCAACTTTATCCATGGCCTCAGCAATTTTTTCACCAATCTCTTTACTGTTAGCACTAATTGAAGCTACTTGAGCTAATTCTTCCTTGGTTTCTATTGTCTTGCTCATTTCTTTCAATTTTTTAACAATTGAACCAACCTTCTTTTCAATACCTTCCCTAATTTCAATTGGCGAAATTCCAGCTGAAACTAATTTTAAACCTTCTTTAATCATAGCTTGAGCTAAAATAGTAGCGGTGGTTGTTCCATCTCCAGCCATATCATTAGCCTTAGAAGCTACTTCCTTAATCATTTCAGCTCCAATATTTTCAATTTTATCTTCTAATTCAATTTCTTTAGCTACACTAACACCATCTTTGGTTATAACTGGTGCTCCAAAACTTTTTTCAATAACCACATTTCTACCCTTAGGACCAAGAGTTACCTTGACAGCATCAGCCAATTTATCTACTCCCGCTTTTAAAGCATTTCTTGCTTCTTCATTATAAATAATTTTTTTTGCCATATATTTTTTTATCTCTTTATGACAAAAGACACAAAGAGATTAATTTTAATTATTCAATAATTGCTAAAATATCATTTTCACTAATCACTAAATATTCTTCTCCGTCAATCTTAATATCGTCTGGAGAGTATTTTTTAAAAACAACCCTATCACCAATCTTAATTGACATTTCTGACCTTGATCCATTTTCTAACAATCTTCCTGGACCAGCAGCGACAACCTCTCCTTGTTCTGGTTTTTCCTTATCTATTGTGTCTGGCAAAACTATGCCCGACTTAGTAATCTCTTCCTTGGAGGAGGCTTTAACAATCACGTTGTTGTTTAAAGGCTTAAGTTTCATAAAATAAATAGTTTAATTACTAACTTTTAATTCAAAATTAAAAAGTATAATAATTAAACAATAAAATAATAAATTATAAATATTGTTAGCAATCTAACTATGAGAGTGCTAAAAATATTTTAGCATAATTAAAATACATGTCAAGAAATAAAACTTTATAACAGCTTTTTAAATAAAAAAGGGGAATAAAATCCCCTTATAAATTAAAAAGACAAAACCTCCAGCTTATCTATATTGGCTTCCGCATAGAAACCGTCATACCAAACAATATGAATAATCTTGTTTGTTTTATCATAAACCAAGCCAGGTAATAAAATATTTCTTTTACCTTCTATTCGAGAAGCTCCACAAGTAAAAATCGAAGAAATCAAATTATAAAAACCTGAAGAGTTTTTTTCAAAAAAAATCATCATACAAATAATTCCTTCTGTTAAGGTGACCTGGTCTTTAGCTCTTGAAGATACATATCCAGAACCTAAAAAACTTAATTTTGTTAAATTTTTTGAAACTAAAACAAAATAATCAGTTTCAGCCTCTCTAATAGAAGCAATTCTCCCTCCAAAAGTCAGGTTATTTTCTATTCTAACACCCATTATTTTTTCTGCCACATCTAAAACTTTTTCAAAAAATAAACCAGCAGGAATAATAATTAGAAAATACTTTTGATCATCAAATTCTGGTATCTTTATTCCAGAAAAATTGGCATCTATTGAAAAATTTCTCCGATAAAAATTTTCCAAATATGCTTTTTGGTCTGTGATGGTTTGTCTCATATTCTTTATATATTAGGTTTTTTAACGAACTTCTATTAGTTTACATTATCTACAATCAAAATGTCAACTTGCCATTGCTTTTTTTGATGATATATATTATTATATTTTTATAATTTTGGTCCGATGGTGAAGCGGTTTAACACTGCAGTTTGCAAAACTGCCACTCGTGGGTTCGAATCCCACTCGGACCTCTGAAAAAACCAATCCAAATTTCTTTGGGTTGGTTTTTTTGTATAACAAAAGAATGGGGGTTGAAAGCCGAAGGCGATGTGCACAAAGTGCAACACCGAGGCCAGGCCAGAACACTTAGTGAGTCCCATATAGCTACTTCACAGAAAAGAGCTGATAGCTTACTTAACGAAATCATGTGATGGTGGTGTCCCGTGCCGAGAGCTGTATAGAAAAGCCATTTTGCACGACAAAATGTGACTTAATACCACTCGGACCACAAAAAATAAAAAGCCCCTTGATGGAGCTTTAAATAATAAAAAATATTAATCACCAATTTTAACCATTAACTTTAATAAAAAAGTCTTTTTTCCATTTCTGAGAAGACAAAGACTCTCCTCGGGTTATTTTTTTAAATTCTTTAGAATTTTTGTCGAGAGCATTATCATCACTCTCCTTTTTAGAACCTTTGTCAGGCCTTTGAAGTCTTTCACTTTTCATGGTCAAATATTTTTATGGTTAATAGAAAGAACTTAGCTTAGTATATTATATATATCTTTATTGGTCAATACAAAAAATAGCCATTAAAGGCTATTTTTATATCTAAAACATCTTGAATTACTTTAAAAATATTAATTATTCTATCTTCTTAAACTTCTCCATTTTTTAGCTGATCTAACTCTAGCCAACTCTTTTTCAATCTGAGCAGCTAATTGAGCAAACTGAGAAGCATCAACACTACGCATGTCCTTAAGAGATTCTTCAGCTCTTTTTCTAGCCTCTTCAGCTCGTTCGATGTCAATCTCTTCAGCTCTCTCAGCTGTATCAGCTAAAATAATAACTTTATTTAATAAAACCTCAACAAAACCACCAGAAACTGAAATTATCTCTATTTCACCATCTATTTTTTTTAATTCTAAAACACCTGGTCTTAGAACCGAAACCAAAGGAGAGTGTTTTGGTAACACTGTAATCTCACCTTCCTGAGTAGGAACAGTAACTTGCAATATTTCTTCTTTTAAAACTACTCTTTCTGGGGTTGCTATTTCAAATTTTATTCTTTTTTGATCTGGCATATTTATTTTTTAACTACTTCTTCAATAGCGCCTTTCATATAAAAATCACCTTCACTTTTGTCATCATGTTTGCCCTCTAGTATCTCTTTGAATCCCTTAACTGTATCAGATAATTTAACATACTTACCAGAAACACCTGTAAAAGTTTCAGCTACACTAAAAGGCTGAGACAAGAATCTTTGAATTTTTCTAGCACGAGAAACACTGACTTTATCTTCGTCTGACAATTCCTCCATACCCAAAATAGCAATAATGTCTTGTAAATCTTTATATCTCTGTAAAACCCTTTGAACTCCTAAAGCAACATCATAATGCTCTTGACCAACAATTTTTGGATCTAAAATAATAGAAAAAGAATCAAGTGGATCTACAGCCGGATAAATACCAAGCTCAGACAAAGAACGAGAAAGCACCACAGTTGAATCTAAATGACCAAAAGTTGTAGCTGGGGCTGGATCAGTCAAATCGTCAGCTGGAACGTAAACAGCTTGAATTGAAGTAATAGAACCTTTATTAGTCGAAGTAATTCTTTCTTGAAGTTCTCCCATTTCAGTAGCAAGAGTTGGTTGATAACCTACAGCACTAGGCATACGACCTAATAAAGTGGATACTTCCGAGCCAGCTTGAGTAAAACGAAAGATATTATCAACGAAAAATAATACATCTTGATTTTGTTCATCTCTAAAATATTCAGCTATTGACAAACCACTTAAAGCCACACGAGCACGAGCTCCTGGTGGTTCATTCATTTGACCAAAAACCATAGCTACTTTATCAATAACTCCAGCACCCTTCATTTCATGAAACAAATCATTACCTTCACGAGTTCTTTCTCCAACACCAGCAAAAACAGAATATCCTCCATGAGCTTTGGCGATATTATTAATAAATTCTTGAATAACAACGGTTTTACCTACACCAGCGCCACCAAAAAGACCAACTTTACCACCCTTAGCAATCGGACAAATTAAATCAATAACCTTAATTCCAGTTTCTAAGATTTCAGTTTTAGTTGACTGATCAACAAAGTCAGGAGCACTACGATGAATTTCATATCTCTTAGCATCAACCAAATCAGCTTCTCCATCCACAGCTTCTCCCAAAACATTAAAAATTCTACCCAAAGTTTCTTTACCGACTGGAACGGTTATTCCTTTGTTGGTGTTTACAACCAAATCACCTCTTTTTAAACCGTCAGTTGTTCCCATAGAAATAGTTCTAACAATATTAAAACCTAAATGTTGTTGAACCTCTAAAACAACTTTTTTGCCATCAGATGATTCAACTTCTAAGGCAGTATAAACTTCAGGCAAGTTTTCTTCAAAATAAACGTCAACCACAGCTCCAATTATTTGCTTAATGATTCCGTTTTTTTTATCTTCGTTTCCCATACTTTTATTTTAATTTTATATAAATTATATTGAAAATCTATTAAACCTTTAAAGCATTAGCTCCGGCACTAATTTCAGCAATTTCAGAAGTAATAGCGGCTTGACGAGCCTTATTATAGAACAAAACCAATTCTTTAACTATATCAGTAGCAGCTTCAGTTGCCTGATGCATTGAAGCCATTCTCACACTATGTTCCGAAGCATTAGACTCTAAGAGGGCTTGAAATAACTGAACCTCAATTAGTCTTGGAACCATTTGATCTAGAACTGCTCTTGGGCTCGGCTCATAAGTAAATAAATAATTATACTCACTATCTTTTAAATATTTGGCCTCTTTTTCAGCAATATACTCTTTAGTTGTACCAACTCTTTCGTCACGACCAACAACTCCCAAGTATTCCTCATCAACATTTATGTCAATTGGTAAAATTTGCTTAACTCGAGGAATTTGCTTAGTAGCGCTAACAAAATCAGTATAAGCAACAAATATTTTATCATATTTACCATTCAAATAATCATCCATTGCTAAACGAGCAACTGGCATAACTTCTTTTATTTCAGAAACAAAATCAAGCTTATCAAATTCAGCCACAACATTATAGCCATAACGACTATTAACAGCCAAACCTTTTTTACCCAACAAAATAAAATCTGTTTCTATATCTCCATGCTTTTTAATTCCAGCAACAGCCTTATTAATAATGTTAGTATTAAAACTTCCACATAAACCACGATTAGAGCTTATTAAAATAATAGCGACTCTTTTGGTTTCTGGTCTAACATGAAGCAAAGGATGTAAATTTTTTCCATCCTCCAAAGAACCAGAAATATTCAAAACAGTAGTCCAAGCCAAGTTAGCATAGGTTCTGGTTTTAAGAACTGCTTCAACTGATTTTCTCATTTTAGCAGCCGCCACCATTTCCATCGCTTTAGTAATTTTTTTAGTATTATTAACAGACTTTATTCTGCGTTGTATTTCTTTGGTTTTAGCCATAATTATTTAATCAAATAATCTAAAGTATCCTTATAATCATTAACTACTTTAGTTAATTTTTCTTCATCTTTTTCTTCCATAATCTTAACTTCTTTAATGTTTTTTAAAACATCACCAGCATTGTCTTTTAAATATTCAATCAAATCTTTTTCAAATTCTCTAATCTTATCAACTGGAACATCGTCCATTAAACCATTAATTAAAGAAAAGAAAACAGATACTTGCAAAGCTACATCCATCGGCTCATATTGATCTTGCTTTAATATTTCCATTAATCTTTTACCTCTTTCTAATTTTTTTCTAGTCTCTTCGTCTAAATCAGAACCAAATTGAGCAAAAGCAGCTAATTCTCTATACTGAGCAGCCTCAAGACGCATTTTACCAGCAACCTTTTTCATAGCCTTGATTTGAGCGCTACTACCAACACGAGAAACTGAAAGACCAGCATTAACGGCTGGACGATTACCTTGATAAAATAAATCTGGCTCTAAGTATATTTGACCATCAGTAATAGAAATAACATTAGTAGGAATATAGGCAGAAACATCTCCAGCCTGAGTTTCAATAATTGGAAGAGCTGTTATTGATCCACCACCAAAATCTTTATTCAACTTACAAGCTCTTTCTAATAAACGTGAATGCAAATAAAACACGTCACCTGGATAAGCTTCACGTCCAGGAGGTCTTTTTAGAAGTAAGGATATTTCACGATAAGCCACAGCATGTTTTGATAAATCATCATAAATAATCAAAACATCTTCTCCTTTATCTAAAAAATATTCAGCCATGGCACATCCAGAATAAGGAGCAATATACAAAAGTGAAGCAGGGTCACTAGCACCAGCAACAACTACGGTAGTATAATCCATGGCACCAGCAGCCTGTAATTTAGCCACAATTCCTGCTACCTTGGATTCTTTCTGCCCAATAGCAACATAAATACATTTCATGTTTTGCCCTTTTTGGTTAATAATAGTGTCTATAGCAATAGCAGTTTTACCGATTTGACGATCACCAATGATAAGTTCTCTCTGACCACGACCAACAGGGATCATGGCATCAATCGCCTTGATACCAGTTTGAATTGGCTCATCAACAGATTGACGAGTAATAACACCTGGAGCAATTTTTTCTACTGGATAAAATTTTTCAGCTTTAATATTTTCTTTTCCATCAAGCGGAGAACCTAGAGGATTTAAAACGCGTCCAATTATATCATCTCCTACTGGAACTTCTAAAATTCTTTTTAAAGCAACAACCTCTCCTCCTTCCTTAATCGCACTACCATCTCCCAGTAAAACAGCTCCGACACTATCCTCTTCTAAGTTTAAAACTACACCAAAAACAGAGCCAGACTCAGTTTTAAACTCAAGCATTTCTGACATCATAGCCTCTGATAAACCAGAAACCTTAGCGATACCATCACCAACCTCAACTACCTTACCAAAGTTTTGTTCTTTAATCTCTGATTTAAAATCAGAAATTCTTTGCCTTATCTGTTCAATTATAAAATCTTTTGAATTATTTTCCATATTTTTATATCAATTTAGTTTAATAAACTATTTTTAAAAGAATTAATTTTATTTTTAATACTAGCATCTATAATTTTATCACCGTATTTCAAAACAAAACCACCAATAACTTTTTTATCTTCTTTTTCTTTTATTTCAATATTCTCTGCTTGAGAAATTTTCTTTAAATAAGACACAACATCACTCCTTAAATCATTTTCTAAAAAACGAGAACAAGTTATCTCTGCCTCTACCAAAGAATATTCTTTATTCCAAAGATTATTAAAATAAAAAACTATTTTTTCTAATTGAGACAAATTATTATCAACTTTTAAAACCTCAAAAAATTTATCAAGAGTTTTTAAAAGATCGTCTCCTTTTTTATCTCTTGTTTCTAAAAATAAGGCTTGAGCGTATTGTTTAGCTTTGATTTTCATACCAAATTAGTTGTTTAAGGCTTTTTTTATTATTTCCCTGTCTTTTTCGTTGTTCATTTTTTCTTCAATAACTTTTTCTACTGCTAAAATAACCAACTCTGACAAATTGTTTCTCATGTCTTTAAAAATTTCAATTTTTTCTTGATTAAATTTTTCCCTTTCTTTAACTATAGCTGAAGCTGCCTCTTCCTGGGCTTTTTTAATAATTTCTCCACCTTTCTTTTCAGCATTTTCCTTAGCTTCATTTATCAAATTTAGAGCTTCTTTCTTGGCCTCAACTAAAACTTCTTTTTCTTTTTCTCCAATTTCAATTAGTTTTTGAGTAGCTTGCTCAGCATTCTTAACCCCTTCTTCTATTTTATTTTTTCGCTCCTCTAAAAATTTAAAAATTGGCTTATAAGCAAATTTCCATAAAACAAAAACTAAAATAGCAAAATTAAAAAATTGAGCTAATAAAATTTTCCAATCCAGGCCTAAAGCACTAAGTAATTCCATATATTTATTTTTAAAATTTGAAAATAATTTGTAATGGCTATCGATAAAAATCGACAGCTATCAAAAATCATTTATTAAATGATAAGAAAAATTAACTAAACAAAACAATCGAAGCAACAACTAAAGCATAAATAGCTGTTGACTCTGTAACGGCCATAGAGGCAAACATTAAAGGAGTAATTTTTCCTCCAGCTTCTGGATTTCTACCAATAGCTTCCATAGCTTTTGAGGCAATCATACCCTCACCAAGAGCTGGACCAATAGCACCTAAACCAATGGCAATACCAGCGGCAATATATTTTGCAGAAACTGCATCCATATTTTTCTTAATTTTACACATTAAAATTTTAATGAATAAAATATTAATTAATTATATATAAATTTTTATTTTACTTCTTCAGGTGATGATTCCACAACCATAGATGTGAAAACCAAAGTTAAGACAGCAAAAACAAAAGCTTGAACAACAGCTGTTAAAAGTCCTAGAAACATAAATGGTAATGGAGCAAAAAACGGCATTAAAAATAAAATAACTGCCGTTAAAACCTCACCAGCAAAAATATTTCCAAACAAACGAAAAGACAAGGAAATCACTTTGGCGATTTCACCAACAAGATCCATAAGACCTAAAAAGAAATCTAATGGACCCTTCAAATTAATAAATTTGCCTATATATTTAAATGGACCTAAAACAGCAAAAGAAACAACTTGAGTAGTAATAACTGAAACTAATGTCATTACTAAAACCAATCCATAATCTGACATGATTGCTCTAAAAACAGGAATTGGATTTCCTCCTTTATAAATAGTAAGAGCCGATTGACCAGGAATATAAACCAAAAAGTTAGAAAATAAAATAAAAATAAACATTGTTCCTACTAAAGGAAAAATTCTTCTGGCTGGCTTTCCAGGACCAATAACCGATTCTGTAAAAGAATAAGCTCCTTCAAGCAACATTTCAACTAAATTTTGAGCACCTCTCGGAACATCTTTCATTCTCTTGGCAATTAAAACAAAAAAAATCATCAAAAACAAGCTAGCAACAACAGTCCATAAAAAAGTGTTAGTAACTGGAAAATTGCCAATCGAAAAAAGTATATTAGATGCTAAAGTTATATTATCCATATTTTTATTTATTCTCTTCTTTTTGACCAAAGCTTTCTTTTTTTGACTCTCTTTCTATTTTTTCCAAAGAAGCATTAAATTCTTTTATCTTTTTAAAAACTAAAAAATTGCTCAAAACATAGGCCACCAAAACAGATCCTAACAACATAAAAGGCTTTGTGCCAAAAACATTGTCCAAAATATATCCAATAGCGCCTATTGTAAGTAGTGGTCCTAATACAGAAAAACTAATATACATCAAAACACCTTTGGCCAAACTTTTATTTTCTCTCATTTTTTTAAGCATAAAATAATAAAAATTAAATATTTAAATTTAATTTTTTAAAACGCCTTTGTTTTTTGCCATTATTAGGCCAACTAAATTATTAAGTATAAAAAATAAAAAGTCAAGAGTGTTTTAAAAACACAAAAAAGGGGAAAATAGCCCTTTTTTATTTAAAACGCACATTACTTATTTATCTTATTCCTAATAAAAGCTGGGACATCCAACTCAGATTCTTCGTCTGTTTGAGATTTATTTAAATTATTAATATTTTTATTAGAAGAAGGAAGGTCGGTGTCATCATCAATTTTATCTTTATGAAAAAGACTCTTGGAATTAAAATTAAAGATTGATTTTTTTTCTCTTTCTTCTTTTTCAGAATCAAAAGATTTCTTACTACTAACATCAGCCATCAAATCAAAGGTTTTTTTATTACTAGAAGAGTAATAATCATTATCAGAATTAATATTTGAACTAATTGTCTTTTTTTCGGTTTCGTTTTTTTTGTTTGGCCTAATATTTTTATCATTAAAACCAGTGGCAACTATAGTAACTTTTATTTCATCTCCTAAAGATTCATCAATAACAGCCCCAAAAACAATTTTAGCTTCTTTGTCAGCCAAAGAATTAATCATTTTAGCAGCTTCACTAACGTCGTGCATGCTTAAATTAGCCCCTCCAGTTATAGTAAAGACAACTCCCTTAGCACCTTCAATTGAATATTCCAATAACGGGGAATTAATAGCAGATTTAACTGCTTCTATAGCTTTATTTTCTCCAGATCCTTGCCCGATGCCCATTAAAGCTGATCCAGTATCAGCCATAATATTTCTAACATCAGAAAAGTCAGCATTAATTAATCCAGGAACAGTTATTATTTCTGAAATACCCTGTACTCCTTGACGTAAAACATTGTCAGCGATTTTAAAAGAATCAATAAATGTTATTTTTTTATCAACTATTTCTAATAACTTTTCATTAGAAACAGTAATGATCGTATCAACTCTTTCTGATAAGTTTTTATAACCTTCTTCAGCTATTTTTTGTCTAGACCCCCCTTCAAAGAAAAATGGTTTAGTAACAACAGCAATGACTAGAGGTTTTTTGGAGTCTTCATCAACAGCCTGTTTGGCTATTTCTGCAATAATTGGAGAAGCTCCTGTGCCGGTTCCACCACCTAAACCACAAGTTATAAAAATCATATCAGAACCCTTTAAAAGATCTCTGATTTCATTTTGTGATTCTTCAGCTGCCTTACGGCCAATTTCAGGGTTCATACCGGCCCCCAAGCCCCTAGTAATTGTTTTTCCAATATTAAGCTTCTTGCCAGCTTTACTTTTTTGCAAGTCTTGTATATCAGTATTAATGGCTATAAATTCAACTCCCCGGATGCCGGACTCTATCATCCTATTGATAGCATTCCCTCCAGCACCGCCAACTCCAATAACCTTTATTTTAGCCGATGTTTCAATGTTTGGTTTTATTTCTGGCATATTATTATATAAGCTTGACGCTATTTAGGCATTATTTTTTTAAAAAATCCGCCGACGCCATCAACTATTTCTTTAAAATTATTTTTTAAAAAATTATTTTTTCTTTCCTTGCCACTATTTTCTTGTTGAGAGGCAAGCAACAAACTAAGAGAAGTAAAAAATTCTGGACTTTGTGCTTTGTCAATTTCTAGCCTTAAAGCGTTAATATTTATAGTAGTAACAGGCAAAGACAAAATTCTCTTAGCAACTTTTTGAACATTTTTAATTAAAATACCGCCGCCGCTCAAAAAAGCACCAACTGGTAAAATTTTTGATCTATTTATTTTTTTCAGTTCATTATCAACCATAGAAAAAATTTCTTCAACCCTAGCTTCAATTATCTGAGAAAGATATTTTTTAGAAATAAAATCTAAATCATCAACATTTTCATTTTGTAAAAGTGGTCTAATATCAATCTCTTCATCTTCTTCATAGTTTTCTGAATCAGCATCACCAAAATTAATCTTTATTTTTTCAGCTAAACTAATAGGACACTTCAGACCTAAAGCAATATCAGAAGTAATATGTTCAGAACCAATAGGTAAAACCGCTAAATGCATTAAATTACCATCTTCATAAACAGCTAAAGACGTAGTAGTAGCGCCAATATCTATAACAGCCGAACCGAGTTCTCTTTCTTTGCTACTTAAAAAAGCAGATGACAAAGAAAGTGATGGTAGCAATAAACCATCTATATCTAAATTAGCTCTATGAACTATTTTAATTAAATTATTTATTTGACCACTCAAAGCTAAAACAACTAAAACCTCAACCTCTAAACGAACTCCATTCATTCCTATGGGGCTTTTAACGTCTTCATTACTGTCTATATTATACTTAATAGGAATGCTGTCTATAATTTCATAATTATTGGGAACAGGGAAGGATTTGGCTGAGTCAATAGCTCTTTCAATGTCTGAATAGTCGATCTCGCCATCATTTTTGCTTATAATTGCCACCCCCTTAGTTTTTTCGTATTTTATCTTTGAATTATTAAAAGAAAGCCAAACTGAATTTATTGGTAAACCAACCAATCTTTCTGCTTTTTCCAAGCAAGCAGACAAAGAAGACACAACATCTTCTATGCTGTTTATCATGCCACCCTTACCAATACCAGAGCTCGGACAAGAGACAGCTCCAATAACACTAAGGCGATCATCACCGTATTCGCCCTTATGTTGGCCAATGACTAATTTAATACTGTTTGATCCAATATCAAGACCGACAACTATATCGTTTTTCATAAAAAAAGCAAGCAATGTTTAATTGCCTATATTATACTAAAATTTAAAAATATTAGCAATAACAAATATAATCCAACAACACAAATCTATTAAAAAATCAAAGAAAAATACCAGTTAACAATTTCTTTTCCAAAAAACAAAACAATTAATAGCGATAATGACAAAAAAATACCCAAAGGTAAACGAGAGCCTATTTTCTTAATTTTAAAAATAATTAAAACCATGGCCACCAAACCACCAATTATATAAGTTAAAAAAATAGATAATATCAACAATTTAATATCCGGGAAAATCGCCCCAAATAAGGCCCCTAACCAAATATCACCCTCGCCAATTCCTTTCCCACGAGTTATTAAATATTGAAGACCAAAAAAACTAGCTCCAATTAACATTGAAAGTAAAACATTTAAAATTGATGCTCCAAAAAAAATATTTAAAGAAATTATAAGAACTCCACCAATTATCACCACCCAAACCGGAATCAAATACCATCTCAAATCAAAAACAAAAATTATAATAGACAAAGATATTACAAAAAAATAAAAAAACAATTCTAAAAAAGAAAGACCGTTCTGAAGAGAAAAATAATAAGAAAAAGCAAATAATAAACCAGTTATTATTTCCACTAAAGGATATTGCCAAGAAATTTTATCACCACAAAAACGACACTTACCCTTCAAAAAAATAAAGCTTAAAACAGGAATATTATCATACCACCTCAGTTCTTGACCACACTTAGGACAATAAGATCTGCCCAAAACCGTTTCTTCTTTATAAAGACGCCAAATCAAACAATTCAAAAAACTACCAATTATCAAACCAAACAAAAACATGAAAAATACAAAAAAAGACTCCATTAAAAACATATATTTATTAAAATTATATTAGTATTTATTTTAAATTATTATTCTGAATCTTAAAGTGAACATTATTAATTTCATAAAAAATCAGATTTCTATAAAAAGACAAAGCATTGCGACTAATATCACTTTTTATTTCCCCTTCTGGTAGTACGTTTATAATATTATACAACAAATTCAAAGAATCATCAAAATCACCAAACACAACTTTATGACGAGCATAATTTAAATATAAATCAGGAAAATGAGGTGACTTATTAATTAAATCTAAAAATATTTTTTCTGAAAATTTTTGTTCACCCAAAATTGACAAAGACTTTGCCCTAAAAAAATTAAAGAAAAATGAATTTTTATTACTAATAATTTTTCTATTTTCTATTTTTTTTAAAGATTTTTTTATTTCTTCTTTCGCTAAAAAATCTAAAGATTTCTCCTGAAAATAATCTCGAACATAATTACCCAAAAAAACATCGGCCAAATAATAGGCATAATCATCATATTTATAGCCATCCCTACTAAGATAAGAAAACATTAATATTCCTTCACCAAAAAAGCCTTGTGATAAATATTTTTTAGATTGAAAAAAGTAATAATCATCCCCTAACGACTTCAATTCTCCCTTTATACCACAAAAAGAAAAAATAAAAACAAAAATAAAAACAAAAAGTTTACAAAAAACGTCTTTTTTTTGACTTAAATCTTTATTATCTCCCAAATAATAGTTATCCTTTAAAACAAGACTGTCTTGCATATCCAAGACAAAAACAATAGCCAAAAAAATTAAAAAAACCAAAAAAGTAGACAAAGAAGAAAAATTAAATTGTAAAGAAACAAGATAAGCTAAAAAAGAAGAAGAAATAAAAACAAACAAATTATTTCTATCTTTTTTTCTTAAATTTTTTATTAATATTTTTAATAATAAAAACAAAAGAAAGCAAAAGAAAATAAAGCCAAAAAAACCAAGACACAAAAGAAGGTCTAAAAAAATATTATGAGATCTATCAAAAATCACATTAACAACATTAACCTTAGCCCACCTTTCTTCATAAAAAGGAATTAGCGCCTCTCTTTGATTTTCTATTCCATAACCCATTGGGCGTTCAATAAAAGCCTCAACAGCTTTCGGCCACAACCAAACTCGAGCTGCGGTACTACCAGAATTGAAATCAAAAGAAGATAAAAGTCTTTGATTAAAAGACTTGTTTAAAAAAAACAAAGAAAAAAACAACAAAAAAAGAAAGGCAAAAGATAAATAAAAAAACTTTTTATTATTTTTAAAATAAAGAAAAAAGAAAATAAAAAATAAAGAAACTAAAAAACCAATCCAAGCAGATCGACTACCAGAAAAAAACAAAGCCAATATTTGAATTAAAGAAACAATTAAATAAACAAACTTGCTAGATATTTTTTTAGATCTTTTTAAAAAATAAAAAGAAATTGGTATACTTAAAATTAAAAACATGCCCAAATGATTAGGTTGTCCTAAGGTTGAAAAAGACCGACCAGTTAGACTTGGCGGTTCAGACCATTGAAAAAAATCCCAAGCAAAAAACTGACAAATAGCATAAAGAGACACTAAAAAACTTGACAATAAAATAGAATACAAAAAAAATTTAATCTTATTTTTATAATTATTAGAAATAACTATTTCTAAAATCAAAATAAATAAAAAAATAAAAAGAAAAAAATAATTAAACCAACCAAATTGACGATCCAAAGAACCAAACAAAGAAACATGAGAATCAATCGACCAAAAAACAGACAATAAACAAAAAAACAAAAAAAATAAAATCGGCCAAAAATATCTTTTAACAACAAAAAAAGAAGTTTTAGCAAGCTTCTTAATATCTACATAAAAAATAATCTTCAAAAACCAAAAAAAGATTAAAACAAAAAATAAAAAGCGAAATACAAAAAATTTATGAAACTCAAAGACTTCATTGGTTTCAAAATAAAAGCCAAAATGAAGGGGAACGTAAAAAACAACTAGCAACAACAAGCCCTCTGCTATAAAATTTATTATCTTTAAAAAATCAAATTTCATATTATAATTATAACAAAAAAGACGAAAACTAAAAAATTCTCGTCTTTTAAAAAATTGAATTTTAAAAACTTATTTTTTTCTTTTATCAAACATCACCAAAAGAGGGCTGGCAATAAAGATAGAGCTATAAGTTCCTACAAAAACACCAATAGACAATGCTAAAACAAAATCTTGGATAGTTTTTCCTCCAAAGAAAAGAATAGAAAGCAAAACTAAAAGAGTTGTAAAAGAGGTGTTAATTGATCTAACTAAGGTTTGATTAATACTTTTGTCGATAGTTGCGATAAAAGAATCATCGCTTTTCGGTAAATTCTCTCTAATACGATCAAAAACAATAATAGTATCATTAACACTGTAGCCCAAAACTGTTAAGATGGCCGCAATAAACGGAGTGTTTATTTCTACTCCATAAAAATTGCCTAAAAAGGCAAAAACACCCAAAACTATTAAAACATCATGAAACAAGGCAATTATAGCTGAAATTCCATAATTCCAAGAAGAAACCGGCTTAGAAACTTTCCTAAAAACAAAAGCAACGTATAAAACAATTAAAATTAAAACAATAATAACAGTATTAAAAGATTTGCTTTTTAATTCTTTTCCAATAGAAGGGCCAACTGAATCAAAACGAACCTCCTCTAACAATGATTGCCCACCCTCTAATTGGCTAGCCCCGTCATTTAAAGACAAAGAAACTTGATTTAGTTTTTCTAAAAGCAAACTACGACTATTGCTATCAATTTCTTTAAATTTTAAAATAAAAGTTCCCCCTTCAGTTGGTTGAACTGATAGACTATTTAAACCAAGACTTGATAATTCCATCCTTAGATCAGAAACACTTGGAGCATTACCTGAAAATTTAACTTCCATTAAACTTCCTCCGGTAAAATCAATGCCAAAGTTTAAACCCCAAAGAAAAATAAAAACAATAGAAACGGACATTAAAACAGCCGAAATAGATAACCAAATCTTTCTATTTTTTACAACTTTTAAATTTATCATATTTTTATATTAATTAATTCTTATTTTTTAGCCTTAACTCCTAATAAAAAACTTAATTTTTCTACCTTTTTATTTAATATAAGAAGTAAAAAACTTCTAGTAACAACTATAGCGCTAAACATGGAAATAGAAACACCTATAAATAAAGTTGTCCCAAATCCCTTTAAAACACCAGTACCAAAGCTCATAAGAATTAAACAAATCAAAAGGGTTGAAAAATTACCATCACGAATTGATGACCAAGCGCGTCTTGTCCCCTCGTCAACTGCATCTTTTAAGCTTCTACCTAATTTCATTTCTTCCTTTATTCTTTCAAAAATCAAAACATTAGCATCAACCGCCATGCCAATTGACAAAATAAAACCAGCCACACCGGCCAAAGTTAAGGTTACAGAATTTAATCCATATACAAACAAAACAACCCCAATAGCCACAAACAGTATCGTTAAAGAAAGATCTAATATCTTCAATTCATCAAAGGCCATTAAAATTAAAGCTACAAAAAGTAAGCCAAAAATCAAAGAAATCCCCAAGGGCAATGCTTTAAAAATAGCTAAAACTGATAAACCATAAAGCAATAAAGAAAAAACAGAAGACAAGCCAAACAATCTGTAAAAAATCAACATAAAAATAGCTACCAAAACAAGTCCCATAATACCAGCTTCTAGACTATCAACAATTGATTGATGTCCAAGAAGAGCTCCAACGGTTTTTTGATTTACTAATTCTATTGGGACTGGAAGAGCGCCAGCTTTTAATCTTTGAACCAACTCTTTAGCTTCTTCAATACTAAAGTTGCCACTAATAACTGCTTTTCCCTCTGAAATTTTTTCATTAACATTAGGAACACTAATTGGATAATCGTCTAAATAAATAGCCACCGGACGTCCAACATTTCTGGCTGTAATATCCTCAAACAACTTAGCTCCGTCTTCATCAAATTCTAAAGAAACCTCGGGAAGATTATTATTAGGATTAAATTGCAAAGTAACTCTTTTTAGATTTCTTCCAGACAACTCTGTATTTTTCCAGTTTTCTGAAATACTTCTCAAATAATCTTTAGTCATTTTACTTAAAGAAATTTCTCTAACTTTGTACTCATAATCATTTGAATTTTCTTTTTGTTTTTTATCTTCGAGTTTAACAATTTTAATAGTAAATTCATCTTCTACAACACCAGAAACTTGGCCAACAGACAAGTCTTTAATTAAGTCATAAGTGTCCGAATCTTTATCTAACCAACCTAAATCACCATCATTTTCTGCCCCTGGTTGGCTAGGATCGCTTGAAACCTGTAAAGGAGAATTGTTCGCTATAGCTAATTCTAAAAAATCATTTCCTTCACTTATTTTTTGGACTATTTCATCCATTTTTTCTTGAAGGCCTTGATTATAATTATTCATTAAACTTAAAGATTGTTCATCGATTTCTGTTGCTTGGTCGTCTTGCTCTTTAAATTCTAATTTAGGAGTTTCACCAATTTCCTTAATAGCATCATCAACATTTTTAATTCCGGCCAACTCAACTATAATTCGATACTCTCCATCAACTGTTTTATTAACCTGAATAACTGGCTCACTAACACCAAAAGTATTGACCCTTCTTTCAATTACATCTCTAACTCCATCCAATAGGTCATCTTTATCAGCATCACCAATATTAGAAACATCTGCCTGATATATTAATTGAGAACCACCCTGTAAATCCAATCCTAGTCTAAAAGGATTTTCTTTAACTTTAGGCAAAACAATTAAATTATTTGTCTTTCCTGCTAACCAAGAGGAAAATGAATTATATTGTGAATCTCCTGTTTGTATAGCAGCTATAAGGAAAAAAACAATAATTAAACCGAATATCCAGCCATTTCTCTTTTTGCTGGAAAAAAATATTGATTTTTGTCTAGACATAATATATTGATACTTATTATAAATTATATTAATTTTAACTAAGTCTAAAAGCAGGTAAACCCTGCTTTCTTAATATACTATATAAAAAAAATAGAAAAATCAAGGGTTTGTTTAATTGTAAAAGTGGATAATCTGTGTTATAATCAAAAATGAAATTATATTTAAAATTAAAAATATGCCATTGATACCAACGGTTATTGAAAAAAGCGGCCAAGGAGAAAGAGCTTATGATATTTATTCTAGGTTATTGAAAGATCGTATTGTTTTTTTAGGAGAGGCAATAAATGATTACACTGCCAACATTATCATTGCTCAGCTTCTTTTTCTTGACGCTGAAGACAAAACAAAAGATATAAAATTTTATATCAACTCACCTGGAGGATCAGTAGTTTCTGGACTAGCTATTTATGATACGATGCAATATGTAAAATGCGATGTTTCGACTATTTGTGTCGGAATGGCCGCTTCTATGGCATCGGTTTTGTTAGCTGCTGGAGCTCCCGGGAAAAGACTATCACTACCCAATAGTGAAGTAATGATTCACCAAGTTATGGGAGGTTTTGAAGGACAAGCTAGCGACATTAAGATACACGCCGAACATATTATTAAAATAAAAGATAAGATGAATAAAATATTAGCCAAACACACAGGCCAAAAAATAAGTGAAGTAGAAAAAGATAGTGACCGAGACTATTTTATGAGTGCCGAAGAAGCTAAGAAATATGGAATAATTGATAAAATAATCAATAAATAAGGCAAAATAAAAAGAACGAGACAAATTTGTCTCGTTCTTTTTATTATTTAAAAAAATTATTTTAACTCAAAAGAATTAATCATCATTCTAAAAACATTATAATAAGTAGCGGCTTTATTTTCTGGAAAACTATAAATAATACTATAAACATTTTCCTTGTTATCATCCGTCAAATAAAATGAATAAAAATCTTCCCCATAAACACCAGACCATCCATTTTTATCAACTATCAAAGAAGAGTCAACTGTTTCAAAAAACCTAGAAAAATACCAATCTTCAATATTTTTTTTGTCACTATTTTTTTCTACCAAAACCTGCAAAAAGGACTGGTCATCTATCAAAAAGATAGCGGAGGTTCCATCTGACAAAGCTTTTAATTCAAATTGCTTTGGATAAAAAACATTATAATTAAAAGCTAAATTTTTATAGTTCTGAATTGACTCGTTTTGCAATAAATCACCCATTCCAGCTGGATTATAAAGATTTAATATTTCTGTTAAATCATCGTAACCATCATTATCTGTGTCCATATTAATACTGTTGGTTGAAAAAATTATTTCCTCTTCATCATTTAAACCGTCATTATCAGTGTCAATAAAGTAATCAGACATAACAACCTCTTCATTAAAAGAATCTTCGGTGGTGGTAGCAAAATCCTCAGTGCTAGTAGCGATGTTATTATCTAAATTTTCCTCAATAAGAACATTTTCCTCTGTATTATCAAATTCAATTATAACCAGGTCATCATCAATTTCTTCTACCGTTCCAGAATTCTCTATAATATTATTACTGTCTATTTTTTCTACTTCTTCTATAATTTTTTCTTTATTATCTTTTTCAGTAGCGAAATTAAAAGACGGAAGTTTTATAGAAAATCCTTCGGGATTTTTTACATAAGAGAAAACTGAATAAGCCAAAAAAACAACAACAATCAAACCAATAGAAATTATTAAAAAGCCAGTTTTTTTACTGTGATGCTTTTTTTCCTGATGATTCTTTTCCTCTAAAACGGAGAGATTTTTATTATCAGTCTTAGTAGCCAAGGATTCAAATCTCCCAGACTTATAACCTTTAGGCATTTTATGAACGTTAAAAATTGGCTCTTTGATTTTCTTATCTTCAGAACCTAAATCGCTATTAGATTTTTTTTCAGAGCCGATGTTAGCCATAAAATTAAAGATTAAATTTCTCAACTAAATCACTAAATTTACTTCTAAATAATTCCTGATCTTTAAACAAGGAAGGATCTATAACTCCACCACCCAATGGATTATAGCCACTAAGCATTTCTTGTCCGTCAAAATAAGTATCGCCATCGGTATCGGCACTAAGAGGGTCTGTGCCAATAATAATAACCTCATTATAATCATTTAAACCATCGCTATCAGAGTCTGGATTATATAAATCAGTCTTATAAACATAAAGCTCTTCATAATCATTTAAACCATCGCCATCTGAATCTAAATTTTTCAAAACTTCCTCTGAAGAATTTTCTTCAACATCAGTAGTTTCTCCTTCTGTCACCTCTGGCTCTTCTGTTATTTCATTATCAACAAAATCTTCTTCTAAATTTTCATCAACAACATTATTTAATTCTGATTCGTTTTCAATATCAGTCTCCTCTTCTAAATTACTTTGCGACTGGTCAATTGGCATTTGATTATTTTGATCAGAAGAATTAGGCAAAAGTATTTTAGAATAAACAAAATAAGCTCCAACACCAATTAAAACAAAAATTATTATTAATACAAACATTTTTTTTATAATCCCGCCACCTTTTTTTTCATCTGAACCAAAAGAATTTTTAAGAGACTTATCGTTTTTAATATTTGTTTCCATCTTATCAAGGGATGATTTTAATTGATTCATTGATCCAGCTGGGTTTGAATTTAAATTTTTTGCACTTGGAGATCCAGTTGTACCAGAGTCAGTTTCGGCAAAAATATCATCAACTCCATCTGCTTTTTTTTGTAAATTGTCAAACATAGTTTTTTTATTAATTTTATTTATATAATTATAACACAAAAAATTTTTATTTAAAACAATTATTGCATAGTACAATAAGAACAACCGCCGGAACATCCTGAACAACTATTGCCATAAGGTTCACCATTACAACAATAAACATCACAAGGAGAACAAGGCTGTGTGGTTCCAGGAGGAAGATCCGAACAACACGGAATTTCTGAAAAAGTAACTGAAATACTCTTATTAGAATTCATAACAACTGTACAATTATTTCCAGAATAAGAACTGCATCCAAGCCAGTTAATAGAAACTGGAAAATCTGAACTAGCCGAAAAAGTAACTGTTGTGCCCGAACTATAATCATAGCTTCTTGAATAACAATCATATCCGCAATATGGATATATAGAGCCTGTAGTTGCATTATTACTCTCAACAATGCCATCTCCACTCTTTGACAAGCTTACAGTATAATAAGAGGGGGCATTAGACGTCCATTTAGCATACAAAGTAACATTAGACGTTCCCATGGTATAAGGAGCTCCGTTAGCGTAAACAACTGAACCAGTAGGACTTGTGGCCCAACCAGCAAAAGTATAACCAGTTCTAAAAAATTTATTAGCGTTTAAATTAGAAGTAGCTCCACTAGCAATAGTTTGACTAGACATAGTTCCAGTACCGCCATTAGCATTAAAAGTAATAGTATAATTACTAGTCTTCCAATGAGCATACAAAGTAGCGTTACTTGTTTTATCCCAATTTCTAACACTACTCATTGAACTACTGTAATAAGCTACTTTTACGCTACTAGAGTCATGATAACCATCAAACGTATAACCAGCTTTGGTTGGAGCAGTAGCTGAAGGCATAGGAGATCCATAAGCAACTGTAACAGAATTAGAACCCCCTCTTCCTCCCTGCTTATCAAATGTAACAGTGTAGCTAGTTGATGTCCACTTAGCATACAAGGTGGTATTAGCGGCTAAATTCCAAGTTCTAGCACTAGCCATTGTATTGGTATAGTATTGTGTGCCTCCTCCATTTACAGCGGAATAATAACCTCCAAAGTTGTAACCATCTCTAGTTGGAGCAGTAGCTGAGGGCATGGAAGATCCATAATAAGCAGTAACACTACTACTACCACCAGATCCATTATCTTTGTTAAAAGTAACTGTATATGCATCAGGTTTCCATTTAGCATAAAGATTTAAACCAAGTGGTGGCATAGAAATACTTTCATTAACATTGTAAGAGTTACCTGTTCCTTCTGCATTAGTACTCCAACCAACAAAAGTATTACCAGTTTTAGCTAAAGTATTTTGACTAGAGATAATAACACTATCACCAACATTAGCTGTTTGAGTAGCTGGTGGAGTTCCGCTGGTTGAACCGTTACCACTGTAAGTAATGTTTTTGCTAATTTTGGTGGTAAAAGGAAAAGTCGCACCATAAACAGTTCCGAAATCACTAGCGATGTAAGCCTTTAGGTTGTAAGCAACTC
>Ga0334901_1000169_pt1 | contig 105187 bp, 101 predicted proteins | sample GraSluR3_MG_3_FD_207216 | JGI IMG/M metagenome (GOLD analysis project Ga0334901, IMG submission 207216) | Sludge microbial communities from methane-producing bioreactor in Wageningen University, Netherlands - Granular Sludge_15_08-R3 | ecosystem: Engineered > Bioreactor > Anaerobic >... | reverse complement strand
TTATTTTTGTGCCTTGGATTATTTTTTTGATTCTAAAATGTCTTTGATAGAAAAGTAGAACTTTCCTATCAAATAAAAAATATTAAAAGCAATAAACATGACTGTTGCATTAGTATAATTACCAATTACATGCTTACTCCAGAGCAATATCAATAAGCTTAATATACCAGTAATAACCAACCCTAGTTCAATATAATCATTCATTATAATAAGTATTGAAGCAACAAAAAATAACGCAATTAATTGCCCTATAAAAAAACTATCCTTCTTCACAAAATGTCACCTCCATACTAAACATCATGATTGCCGACCAAAAGTTTGTATAAGTTTGACATATAAGAGTCTATAGAGTACTTTTTAATACCTTCTAGAATAACGTTTGAGTTATAACCATCTTTTGAAATTTGCAATATTTTATTGGCAAACTCTTTTTTATTTCCGTATGTCACTATACTTCCATTTACCCCTTCTTTAATCATTTCTTTTATTCCACCAGGCATATCATATGACACAGCATATATTCCACAGGCATTTGCCTCTAAAACTACATTTGGATATGATTCTCTGTGTGATGTAAGTAATAGCACGAAAGAATTTTGCATGTACTTATATGGATTGTCGACATATCCATATAAGGTGATTTTACTATCCATAGATTTTTCAGAAATATAGTTTTGAAGATTTTTTTTCTCTTTACCATCACCTAATATATTTAAATGAAATTTATCTGGAAGAGTGTTGAATATGTCTATCATATCCTCATAATTTTTTACTTTTTCAATTCTTCCTACAGCAATTAAATTAATCTTGTTAAAATCCCATCTATTATCATTTAATTCTTGCTTTTGAAGTTCGTCTATTTTACTGTGTTCTAATGGATTATTAAATACAGCAATATTGTCTTTTGGAACATTAAAATATCTCACTACTTGTTCAGCCATAAAATTTGACTGAACCATTATAACGTCCAATTTTTTTAAATAAATTGAATATAACATACCCAATACAATTTTTTTGATGTTTCTATCTTTATACAGCCACTCACTATAAACTACATTCTCCCTAGCAATAAACTTAGTATTCTTAAAAAACAGTACTTTTAGGATTGCCATATATATGTTAACATGCCCAATTATTGAAAAGACTGTAGTAGGCTTCTCCTGTCTAATTACTTTTTTCAATTCTAAAATAGATTCAATAGGACCTTTAGCCTTTAAATCAAGAATCTCAATATCATTTTTTAATTTTGATAAGTGACTACCTCTTTTCTGTAACAAAGCTAGTTTTACCTCGTAATTTTTTAAATCTATATTATTTATGATTTTAACGAGTACCGATTCCGCTCCGCCATGTTCAAGGTTAGGAGCAACAAAAAGTATTTTTTTCATACTATCACCATTTTCATAAACAGTTAGACTGCCTACCCCTTTGATTTTATCTTATAAATTCTCCCTATACCATTCTATTGCAGCCTCAATCCCTTTTTCAAAACTCCAACTAGGATCATATCCTAACATCTCTTTAGCCTTATTAATATCAGCATTACTATGCTTTATATCACCTTTTCTATCTGGGCCAAAGATTGGTTTAATATCTTTTCCAAGAGCTTTACATAAGGAATTATAAACATCAATCAAATATTCTCTACCACCATATGCAATATTAAAAGCTTCTCCTGCAACTTCAGATGACGCCTTGCACGCTTTTAAATTTGCCTCTATTACATTCTCAATATAAGTAAAGTCTCTACTTTGTTTGCCATCACCATTTATCGTTGGTCTTTCGCCATCGAGTAATTGCTTAATAAACTTAGGGATCACTGCAGCATAAGCGCCTTCAGGATCTTGTCTTCTTCCAAACACATTGAAGTATCTTAGTCCATAAGTATCCAATCCATATAATTTTGAATAGAGCTTTCCATATTCTTCATCAACCATTTTAGTTAAAGCATATGGCGATAAAAGGTTCCCTTCTCTACCTTCTTGTTTAGGAAGGTTAGGTTCATCTCCGTAAACGGAAGAGCTAGATGCATAAACAAATTTTTTCACGCCATTTTGTCTTGCAGCTTCCATCATATTTAGTGTTCCTCTAATATTGATTTCTTCATATAATAACGGCATTTCAATGCTTCTTGGAACACTTCCCCATGCAGCTTGATTTAATACATAATCGACGCCCTCACATGCCTTCATGCATGTATCTAGACTTCTTATATCTCCTTTGATAAAAGTATAATTTGGGTTATTAATAAATAGATCCACATTAGTCTGTCTTCCATTAGACAGATCATCTAGACATCTGACCTTATAACCCTTATCCAATAAAGCTTCGCACAGATTGGAACCAATAAAACCAGCTCCACCTGTTACGAGAAATACACTATCTTTTTCAAATTCAATATTTTCATATCCCATGATGTACACAACCTTTCATTACAGTCTCCAGTATTTATATCCTGCTGTTTCATACTCTTTTCTATCTAGGATTCCTTTAATATCAAGTAATACTTTGCCTTCATTTGAGCCTTTTTTGAACATCTTACTGAAGTCTTCTGTAGTCAATTTCAAGAATTGATCATGTCCAACAGCTACAACAACTGCATCCATTTCTTTAATGTCTTCTATTGTATCAAACGCAAGTCCATACTCATATTTGGCCTCTTCAGCATCAGCTTCCGGATCTGCAATCATAGGAGTCAAACCATACTCTTTTAGTTCATTTACGATATCGATAACTCTTGTATTTCTAGTATCTGGACAGTTTTCTTTAAATGTAAACCCTAGGATTGCGACTCTTGCATCTTTGACTGGAACGTCTGCTTTTATAAGATTCTTAATCAAATTCTCAACCACATATTTACCCATGTCATCATTGATTCTTCTTCCTGAAAGGATGATTTGAGAGTGGTATCCTAATTGTTCCGCTTTGTAAGTTAGGTAGTATGGGTCTACGCCAATACAGTGTCCTCCAACTAGACCAGGGGAGAAGTTAAGGAAGTTCCACTTCGTTCCTGCAGCCTTAAGAACCGCTTTTGTATCAATTCCCATCTTATTAAAGATTATAGAAAGCTCGTTCATAAATGCGATATTGATATCTCTTTGTGAGTTTTCAATAACCTTGGCAGCTTCAGCCACCTTAATTGATTCAGCTCTATGTACTCCGGCATCAACAACCAACTCATATGTTTTAGCTATTACATCAAGAGAATCTTCATCCATTCCGGCTACAACTTTTACTATTGTTTCGAGCCTGTGCACCTTATCGCCTGGGTTAATTCTTTCAGGTGAATATCCAACTTTGAAATCTTCTCCACATTTCATTCCTGATTCTTTTTCAAGAATAGGTATACAAATGTCATCCGTTACCCCCGGATAAACTGTAGATTCAAATACAACAATAGACCCCTTAGTAAGATTTCTACCTACCGTTCTACTCGCTGATTCAACTGGTCTTAAGTCAGGTGTATGATCTGCATTAACCGGAGTAGGAACTGCAACAATATGAAACTTAGCTTCTTTAAGTTTGCTCTCATCTGCTGTGAATTCTACAGTTGTCTCTTTTATCACATCATCTCCAACCTCTTTAGTTGGATCTATTCCTTTTTTGTATAATTCAACCTTCTCTTTGCTGATATCAAACCCTATGACATCTGTTTTTTTTGCAAATGCAACCGCAATCGGCATACCTACATAACCAAGACCTACTAGTGAAATTTTTTCTTCTCTGTTTTTGATTTTTTCGTATAAGTTCATTTTGATTACTCCTTCTCGCTATATTAATTGCATAGTTTTCATTATAGATTCATTGACTAAATTGACATCATATTTTTCTCTGGCAAGCCTCAAGCTATACTCAGCCATTAACTTACTTGTTGATGAATTTTCAATAAGAGCTTTCATTTTATCTGTTAAGCCATCAATGTCTTTGACGGGCACTAGGTACCCATTGTATCCATCTGTAACAGTTTCTCTACAACCTGGAGCATCACTGGTTATAATTGAACGCCCTATTGCCATAGCTTCAAGAACAGTTTTAGGCGTCCCTTCATGATAAGAAGGTAAAACATAAGTGCTACACTGTTTCAAATATGGTCTAACATCGGCCTGCTCTCCAAAATACTCAATAATATCCTGATCAATAAATGGCTGTAGTTCTTCTGGCTTCAAAGCTGAAGGATTGCTATCATAAGGTCCCACAAGTAAGCATCTTACTTCAGGATATTCAGCCTTAACTCTCTTACAGGCTTCTAAATACTCCATTACACCCTTATCTTTGATTAATCTACCGATAAACAAGAATGCCGGTATATCAGGCAAGGGTTCTGGTTTAAACTTCTCAAGGTTTACACCTGATCCATTAATAATCTCGATTTTTTCTTCTTGAATAAGTCCGTTATTTATAAACTCGTTTTTATCATCATTGTTTTGGAAAAACACCTTTTTACTTGCATTACATGACAAACGATATTCTGTCTTCATTATTGTTTTGATTATTTTGTTTTTAAGCCCTTCTCCTCTGAAAATAGATCCCAGACCTGCTATCAGGGTATATACTTCAGTAATGCCATTAGATTTTGCTGCAAGACTTCCATAAACTACAGTTTTTGCTTGATATGCAAATACTTTATCTGGCTTTTCTTCTTTCATAAATTGCTTAAGCTCTCGATACGTCCTTAAATCATTAAAAGGATTTATACCATTTCTTTCTACAAAGAGTTGCTTGTATTGAATACCATATTCTTCAAATTTACTTCTCCAGTTTAATTCAGGTTCTGGTCCTAAGGCGATAACAGAATGCCCATGTTTTATAAAATCTTTCATCATATCCATACGAAACCAAAATAGTGATGACGTATGGCTTGAGAGTACAGCTATTTTCATATTGTCAATCCTACTTTCATCACTTAGTTACTTCTTCAAATACTGATTCACTTCAATTTGAATGCCCTCTTCAAAACTCATCGGACTATAGTTGAAATCTTTCTTGGCTTCAGCATGAGGATAACTTCTGTCTTCACCCATACGTTGAACTCTTTCTACATAATCTATTTTTCCAAGAGTCAGCACCTTGGCAATTTGGGCAAGTACTACCCCTAATCCTAAAGGCACACTAACAAAGATTGTTTTTTTGTTGAGGTTATCTCTTATCATCTTAAAAACTTCTATCATCTGTAGAGGCTTTTCGCCTGATAAGTCATATGCTTTTCCAGCTGTCTTTTCAGAAGATATGAGAACTGTATAGAATGCTTTTCCTAAATCCCTTGCATTTACTGGTTGTATTAAGTTTCTCCCACCGTTGATAACCGGCATAATTCTTAATCTATCTATCATCTTAATGAACTTACTCATGTTGCTATCACACAGATCACCGTAGATCATAGTCGGTCTAACAATCGTGACTTTTGTAGAGCAGTTTGGATCTGAAGTCATTTCAAAAACTTTCTTTTCAACATCTTTATAACCTTGAGATGCATATTTGAAGTTTGAATAAATTCCTGTTGTATGAACTAAAATTGCTCGTTTCACATTGTTCTCAATTGCCGTTTCAACAATCATCGGAGAATGATGTATATTATAAATGTGCATAATATTATCTACACCATTCATAACTTTTCTTATGAACTCTTTGTCATTGAGATCTCCATAAACCTTTTCAATATTTAATCCGCTGTTATCCAACATTGAAGTGTCAGATGTCTCCCTAACGATGCAGCGGATTGGTCCTTCGTATTTATGATCAATAAGTTCTTGAAGAAAATATCTTCCTGTATGTCCTGTAATCCCTGTCACTAATAACATCTACTCACCCCTAATGTTTCACTGTCTCTTTATCAGCTTTTTTCGTCCCAGTCCCACCTTCAACAACACCTTCAGTCCTCAGTACGCTTATCACCGTACCAAAGAAGCACCTGATATCCATCATGAACCCAATCTTCTCAGCGTACTCTCCATCAAGTCTTGCCTTTACCTCAATCTCAAGCTCGTCTCTACCATTAATCTGTGCCCATCCTGTAAGTCCGACCGGCACATAATTTGCCCCGTACTTGTCTCTTTCTTCAATCAAATCATACTGATTCCAGAGTGCTGGACGAGGACCAATGATACTCATCTCACCCTTGAAAATATTGATGATTTGAGGTAGTTCATCAAGAGAAGTCTTACGGAGGAACTTACCTACCTTAGTGATCCACTGATCCGGATTCTCTAACAGATGAGTTGGCGTGTCCTTTGGCGTATCAATTCTCATCGTTCTAAACTTCAATATATGAAAATGACTCTTATGGATCCCAACTCTCTTCTGTTTAAAGAGAACAGGTCCAGGGGAGTCAAGCTTGATCGCTATAATGAGTACTAAAAAAACAGGAGATAATATGATAAGTCCAAGTGTAGAAAGTATGATATCTATTAATCTTTTAACTTTTAAGTAAACCATGTTAGTTCCTCCTGCTTCGGTTATGTATGTTTGTGGTGTGTAGAACACCTTGATTTTCTTAATCTATATGTAGTGTTTCGCGCTTGATTCGACACTATATCTTGCATAAATGTATGCTTTGATTGAATGAGACTACGTGCAATGGTTCTGTAACATTAGTACATTTGGTAGTTATGCTGAAACCCTTGCTATTACTACCTTACAGCCTCTTTATCCTTTCACCATACTCACGTCGCCATGATACGAGAAGGATAACCCAGAGCCAATTAGTACATTTTTATTCCGATTTTGCTGCTCTGACTATGCTATATGCTCCCGAATAAAGGCCTCTATCTTGAAATTCCTCAAAAAAAGCACAAAAAAATAAGCCCACCACAATGCGATGAGCTGTAATCTTGATTCATATATACTCTTTATTGAGCGTTTCTTATTTTAGTTTTGTTCTTCTAAAATGCTTATACATCAGCATGTATAAACGAGTTCCTTCTATTATATAGTGATTTGAATTTGGAGTTTCTTCTATTATATATGTACTTAAGTTTCAAGTTCCTTCTATTATATAAGCAAATAAATAACCCGCTCAGATGCTCTCTAAGCTCGGCATTTTTCCGAAGCTAGATTCTATCTAGGCGGGTTACATGATTTATCTAGTTTTCCATATGGCCATCGGATGATTCTTTATACGGTCCAGAATCTCTTTATCATCAAATAAGAGTTCAGGAGCGTATTCTCCATTTTCAAATCTATCCAGGAATTCCTTCTCTTCCTTTGTAAGAACCATCAAATCAGAAATGTACTCTTTGACAAGCTTCTTAGCTGATTCCAGCTCAAAATCATCTTTTCTTTTAATTACTGGAAGGAGATCCGTTTTAATTTTTCTTTGGGTGATGGAATCTATAGCCTTGGTGTCAAAGGTCTTATTAATGTCTTTAGCAGATACTGCAGCATAGAATACAACGCACTTTCTCAGCAATTCTTCTTCCGATTCGTCAAACAGCCCAAAGTGGATCATATTTCTAGCATCATATAAATCTCTAGCTGCAGCTCTACTTAATAGTGCATTTATCTTACTTCCATATATCTCAATTGGAGCTAAGGACTTCACCTTGTATTCACTTGAGAAATGCTCAGTGATGATTGGTCTTTCCTCGGCTTCAAGTACATGAGATCTCAGAGAGTAGTTGATTTCAATTTTAATGTTATCTCTATTCCCACTGGCTCCCAGGTAATCATAAACCCAAGAATCAAGGCTATGGGGATTCTTCGTCTTAGGATTTTTTGAATATCCCTGGGAGACCATATAGCGATCAATGGTAGTGTTAATGACTTCTCTGCTCTCAAGCATTTCTTCTCTGCTGTTGGTAATTAAATAATCCAAATCTATATCTACCGAGAGACGGGGTAAATTAAAAATGGTAAGATTTATGGCAGTCCCACCCTTTAATGCGAGACTATCCTTTAAGATTGGATTTGTATTAAGATACTCCAAAATATCTGCAAGTCTTGTCACCTTTTCTAATGTATCCCTGACAAAGCCAAGCTCCTCTGCTTTTTTCCCTAAATATATAATATCGTAATTAGACAAGTATATCGCCTCCTTGATTTATTTCAAATAGCCCTTCCGGTACCATCAGTTCCCACTCGTTGTTATAATAGCTTTCTTCTTTTAAATCACTAACCAGGTACCTTCTACTCTTTCCTATCTTGCTTTTACAATAATCTATAAACTCTGTTGAAAGCTGCATCTCTTTTCTGTAATGGTCCAAAAGATATCCTACTCTTTGATAAAGCCCCTGGGTATCATATATAGAAAGATAGTGTTTTAGCTTTTTTTCATCTAGGTAATGGATTCCTTCTAGGCAATTGAGCAGCTCTTCAAAGCCGCCTATTTTATTGAAATCTCTTATGCTGTCCACCACAGTTCTCTCTAAATCTGTCATTCTAACACCGGTGGTATTTTTAGCTTCCACTACTCCATCTTGCATTCTAGAAGCGACATATTTGTAGGTTACATTATCATATTCAAAATGATTAAACTTATTTTCTGATGAAACATAGACCTCATAATACACTTGATTCGCTAGGCCATAATATTCAAAGGCACTGTGGTGAGAGATATAGGCAGTGTCAGTTATGGCACAGGCTATTTGATATCGAGTAGCTACTACCTGTCCTGTTGTTGGATTGACTACAGAGTAGATATTTTTTCGTATCTTTTTGACAAGCCCCTTTTTCATTAGACGGTCCATCTGAGAATAAGCTGTTTTCTCATTTCCAGTAAGCTTCTTAACATCTTCTATGGAGAAAACAGGATATTTCGCTAGTTCAGTATAGACATTCACGTTCCTCACCTCTTTTTTTACTTTTGGAATGTTTTTCTCCATATTCAAAGAATAACGTTCCATTATTAAAACATTATGCCCGTTTCTAACGCCAATATTCATCTTTTTTTAATTTTAGCACGTTATTCTCTATTTGTAAAGAAAATCGTTCCATTATTAAAAAGTGATTAACCATCCAACATTCGGAACCATTTCCGTTTTCGCTCCGTTTGTTTGAAATAAAAAATAACCCACCAAGTAGCTTGATGACTTCTATCAGGCGACTCAGTGGGTTTTAGTTTTGACTATTTGCTGGCAGTTTTGGATATGCCAAATATTAGATTAAAAGTAATAATGTTATCAGATGAAATGACACCGTCTTTTATTATTCTTTTGAAGATGTCATTTCTATAATCCAATTTCTTCTTATCAGGAAGGTTATCTAGCTCTTTCATGAGCCATTCCTTCTCCTCTACAAGGAATTTATACTCATCCTCTTTATCTATAATCTCATTAATTTTATCTTGTACTGCCATTATTCCGTCTGTATGCTTTTTAATTTCTACAGTATCTTCCCCTGATTTTCCTCCAGCCTCCACTACTTTGTATAGCTCTTGATATCTCTTTTGAATCTCTTCCTCCAAATAAGACAATAGCTGTTTTTCATTTCTTGTTAAACTTTTTTCTTCAATTTTTTCTTCGATAAGAGATTTAAAACTACTGTCTTTTTTACATTCAATTAGCATTTTCATAAATTGTTTTATAATCTCCGGTTCTTCAATATATCCAGCATCGCAACAAGCTAATGGTTCTTTCTTTAAAGAAGCTTTGCATCTCCACTTATGTTTTGTTACCAAAAGCACATGGGCATAAAAATTTCCACAATTCGAGCAAATAAACCTTGAAAAGAATTCTTCCTTATCATGACTTCTTTTGCTATTCGTTTTAGGATTTCTTCTTTTCTCCATGATACTTTGCGCTTTATACCAAATTGCTTTATCAACAATCGCAGGGTGGTGATCTTCAATCAATAGCTGGGGGACCTCACCAAAGTTCTGTTTTGATCTGCTTGTAAAAGTATCCTTTGTATAGTTTTTCTGATAGAGAAGGTCTCCTGTATAACTTATGTTATTGAGTATAGTACTTATCCTCTTTGCATCCCACGAAGATCCCTCCTTCATAGTCGGTATTCCTTCTATCGTTAAATCCCTGCTAATCTGAGGTGTCCTTATTCCATTTATATACCGCTCAAAGATCGATCTAACTACTTTCGCCTCTTCTTCAACAATGTACCAACTCCGGTCTTTATTGAAATCGTAGCCATAAGTTCTGGCATTATGTCTTACTATGCCTCTTTTAGCCAGTGCCTTTTTACCCCAAGAAATACTCTCCCCAAGGCTTCTTGATTCTTCTTGAGCTAAGGCACTGTACACAGTTAAAAGCACTTCTCCGTCTTCTTTTGCCGTATCGATTCCTTCTTTCTCAAAATAGATGGAAACTTTATACTCTTTTAACTTTCTGACATACTCTAAGGCATCGACAGTATTCCTAGCAAACCTTGATATTGATTTAGTTACTATCCTATCGATTTTCCCATTTTCGCAGTCTTTAATCATTTTCTGAAATCCTGATCGTTTTTTTGCATTGGTGCCTGAAACACCTTCGTCTGCATAGATCCTCACTAACTGATTATTTGGGTCCTTTAGCAAAGCAAAAGTATAATAAGCGACCTGAGCTTCTAAGGACCCCAATTGATCTGGTTCTCTGGTGCTGACTCTTGCATATACCCCTACCCTAGTTTTCTTCTTAGTTTTTTTCGGTTCTATTTTTAAAATGTCTGTGGCGCTCTCTTTATATTTTTTCTTTATTTTATCTATAAGTTCTGTGGAAGGTTTATTTTGAATCTCGATGATTTCCACTTCTTCACTCCTCCTTTCATCATCTCTTTTCTCAGTCTTTTTATCTTCGATAGGCTCTTTATCAACTTCTCTAAAAATACTTATTCCTGCCTTTTGTTTTTTTGATTCGCTAAGCTTAAAACTTCTTTTCTCCTTAATGGAAATATAGTCACCCAGTTCTTCGTAGGAATCATCTAACCACCTTACTTTAAAATCATTCTTAGTCAATACACTAATTTCCATAATCCAAGCCCGTAGAATTGATGCGTCTAAAGACTTAATAAAGTCTTCTAAAGTCTTGCTCTTTACAATCATTTCTACGGCATTTTCTCTGTACACTCTATCTTCTTCAATCTTTGAAGCTAAATCTTCAAAGGCTAGAATTTCACTTTCTATTTTTTCCACCTTTGCTATCAATAGGTCTCTCTCTATTCCTTCTGAAATGGCCAACTCTTCCTTTGCTGATAGTAGACTCATCAAATTGCTCATCCGATGAAGTTCAAACCGGTCGTTATTATTAAGGCGTTCAAGATCCTGTTTTAATCGTTTGAGAGCACCTGGTTTCTGAAAATCATATCTTTCATCCAAGGCCCGCTTCATCATTTCATTTAGTGTCGTTTCCACTAAAGAGTTTGACTCACATAAAGTAGCATGCTCACCCTTTAAGCCGCATTTCCAACGATGTTTATTTCTTTTTTCGCTATGGTAATATGGCCATCCACAGTAAGCACATATTATTCTCTTTGAAAGTGGATAATTCTTCATAGGAGGTTTACTGGTCACTTGCTTACTTTCTAACATTTCTTGCACCTTATGAAATGCTTCTTCATCAATAATAGCAGGATGAGTATTCTTAATATAATACCGATTTTCCTGCCCTTCATTGCGAATGTATCTTCTTTCCATTAACAAACTTACATACTCATTGGTTAACCGGTCCCCCAAATAATTGTTGTTCGTAAGGATATTTTTAATGCTTGTACCTCGCCATATTTCATTGCCAGATGGCGTTCTAATACCACTTTCTGTGAGTTCTAATGCAATTTTTGTTGTACTGTTACCTTCAAGAAATCTTTTGTATATATATTTAATCGCCCTTGCTTCTTCATCAACAATCTCAAAAGTCTTCCTTCCATCAATTTCAACCACTCGATAACCATACTGGTTTCGGAAAATCGGTCTGCCCATTTTATTCCTGTTTTCAGCACTCAATTTATTATTTGCTGATATCTCTAATGACTCTTGCTGATAAACAGCTGATAACGCTGTAAGAAAAAACTTGTTCCTTGTTTTCATGGAGTCAATTTTTTCTTTCTCGAATATTACAGTAATATTATGTTCTTTTAATAACTCTACAGTTTCAAGCAAATCTTTGGAGTTTCTAGAAAACCTTGAGATGCTCTTTGTTATTACTACATCAATTCGGCCTTCAAGGCAATGTCTAATAAGTCTTTTAAATCCAGGTCTTTTTTGTACAGTCATGCCTGAAACGCCACTATCGTAGTAAATGCCTACCAGTTTATAATCTTCATGTTGGAGGATGTACTTTGAGTAATAATCCATCTGGTTTTCTAAAGAACTCCTTTTGTCATCGCCATAAATATCGCTCGCCCTACAATAGGCAGCAACCCTTAACTTTTCACTTTTTTTCTCAACTGTCTCTTCCTTCACTGAAGGCCACAGCACTTCCACTGTTTTTCTTTCCAAAATAAAAACTCCTTTCTCTAGAGCGATCCTGCTAAAATAGCAGGTATGTTATTAATGGCTCTAGTCCAAAGATAATGCAAGTACTATCTCTGGTATGAAAGAAGTTATTTTCATTTACTTACTTTTTTCTATTCTTTTTGGGGTTATTTTTCCTTTTTGCTCCTTTGTGGTCTTCTTTTAACAGATACCTTGTAGGAGACTCCGCATTTTAAGTGAAGCTCTACCTGCCACTTCGCAAATACCGTTCCCCTTTCTACGGTCCTCTTAAAAAGTTCTTCATTAAAGGGTTCCTCTTGGCCTTCTATTTTTTCTAAATCTTCAAGTAAGATTTTAATATTCTCTTTTAGATATTCGCTTTCTTTTTTATTTTCATTTAGCCCATCGTACTCCATCTGTAGGATTTCCTGCTCATAGATCATGTGTCTCATAGTAGCTTCATAAACAACTTCATTTCCTCCTGAAGCTCTCGTTGCCATTTCCGTTATTTTATCAGCAATTCTTTCTATTTGAATGCCTAGTTCATTTAGCCTACGTTCTTCCTCTTCTGTTAATGAGGCTTCCTCGATAGCAAGCTCAACATCTTTCAGTAGACGGTTTTTATCTTTCTTAATATCAAAGAGTAATTTCATAAAAGCTTTTTCTAGTTCTTCTTCCCAAATATAACTACAGCTACAATCTGTAAACTCTTTGTCTCTCTTGGAAGCTGCCCTGCAGTGCCAAGCAGTAAACTTAGCTGGAATCCTCTCTTCTCCAAAGTGGGTGGTAAGCCTCCTTCTAGTAACTGGCCTTCCGCACTCCCCACAAAAGAGCTTGTTTGAAAAAGGTGCCGCTCCGCTGTAAGTCATGCTGTATTTATTATCTGGATCCCTTAGCATCTTGTTACGTCTTGTCAGTTCTTCCTGGACCTTTTCCCAGTCTTCCTCGCTGATGATTGCTGGGTGGTGATTTCTTATATAGTACTGAGGCTGGTGCTCTTTGTTTCTGACCCTTTCATGGGTGAGATAATCTACGGTTACGGTCTTTTGTGCTAAGCAGTCGCCTTTGTACTTTTCGTTTTTAAGGATCTTGAGAACAGCATCAGAAGTCCAGGTTTTCTTGTTTCTGGCGGTTCTAATCTTATCTTTCATCAGCCCCTTGGCAATGGTTGGTGTCCCCTTACCTTCAAGGAGTTCTTTGTATATTCGCCTTACAACCTTAGCCTGTTTTTCATCGATAATAATGTTCCCATCTTCATCCTCTGTGTAGCCTAGAAAGTAGGTGGTGGGGATATGAGCTTTCCCTTGTTGGAACCTTTTCTGTACTCCCCACTTGGTGTTTTCAGAAATGGAGCGGGACTCTTCCTGAGCCATCGATGATAAAATCGTCAAAAATAATTCACTCTTACTGTCCAATGTATCGAGATTTTCTTTTTGGAAAAATATCCCAATGCCTAGATTTTTAAGCATTCTAATGTAGTGAAGGCAGTCTAGGGTATTCCTAGCGAATCTACTGATGGACTTGGTTATGATATAGTCGATTTCCTTGTTTTTACACCTTTCAATCATTCGGTTAAATTCAACACGGTTTTTTGTTGAGGTGCCTGACAAGCCTTCGTCTGCAAAGATTTCTACAAGCTGCCAGTTTGGATTTTTCTCTACATATTCTTTAAAGTAGGATACTTGAATGTCATAACTGGTGGCCTGCATGGCTGAATCTGTTGATACACGTACATAAACGCCGATTCGCTTCTTTTGGCCATCAAAGTGTTCTTCATCTCTAGGGGTCCTTGTCCTAGCTGGAATTACCCTAACTCTAGCTGTTGGCGCTCTCTCTATTTGCCCTGTGTTCATTAATCATCTCCTCCTTCACTGGCTTCAACTTCTGTTTCCTCACCGCTCACCCATGTGATGGAAAATAAAAAAGATGACTTCGCTTCTATGCGTGTCATCCAGGCTCTTAAGAATTTAATATTATCCAGCTTTTTATACAGTTCCGTTAAGGGATTAGCAGCATCTTTTATTTTCGCTAGCTCTTCTAGTGCTTCTTTTCTATAAGGGTCATCTGCATCAACCAATCTCCACCATACTTCTTTTTCTGCTATGGTTTTTTCGATAGCTTCTCTGTGGTCTTTTAGTTCTTTTTCATCTTTATTATCCAGCACAGCCATACTTTCAGCAAAGAGGGCTTTTTCAAGTTCAAGCCTTAAGCGGTTCTGTTCTCCATCTCTTAATACATCTGTATTTTGTAGGTTTTTCATCAGCTTTATAATCTGCCTTTTTCCTGAACTCTTAGGGTCGATTTCATGCTTTTCTATAAAGGCTTGTTTAAGTACCTTTAATAGAATTTCTTCCCCAACACTTGTCATTTTACATAGTCGAGTGCTTTTCCTGCGATTGCTACAGCGCCATGTAACATAACCTCTGGTTTTGTAACGGTGAAAGTTAGCGCCACACTCTGAGCAAGCAACTCTTCCCGTTAAATCATACCGTTTACTCGGCCCTCGCTTAACACCCTTAGATTTTGGCTTAAGCATCTTTTGGACTTTATCAAATGTCTCCCTATCAATGATTCTTTCATGATTATTTTGGATAAGGTACTGGGTTTTTTCTCCTTGATTCACTCGTGTTTTATGGGTTAGATAATCTTCTGTGTATGTCTTTTGGCAAAGAACATCTCCCACATATTTTTCATTTCTAAGGATGGATATAATGGCCACATTGGTCCAGTCTCTTCTACCATTTACTTTTACATAATTGTTGCGTATCAAATAATTTGCAATTTCCGTAGGTGTCTTACCCTCTAAGTATTGTCTAAAGATTTCTCTCACTGTTGAAGCTTCTCTTTCGTCAATGACCCAGGGCTTTCCTTTTATCTTTTTGTAGCCTAGGATTCTTGCAAATCTGGCTTCTCCCTGTTCAAAACGTTTTGATGTTGCCCAGCTAATATTTTCTGATATACTTCGGCTTTCTTCCTGAGCCGTTGCAGCAAGCATGGTAAGGATGAATTCACTCTGCATATCTCCCGTATGAAAATTTTCTTTCTCGAATAGTACAAAAATATTTCTCTCTTTAAGGTCTCTTACTACTTTCAAGGTATCCATCACATTTCTTGCAAACCTTGAGATGGATTTACAGATAATCAAATCAATCTTTCCAGCCATTGCGTAGCGAATCATTTTATTAAATCCTGCTCGGCTCTCCATCATTGTTCCTGATTTTCCTCGGTCTGAAAAGATACCAGCAAACTGCCACTGTGGGTTGGAGCGGATGTAATTGGTGTAGTGGACAATTTGGTTGTCCAAAGAATTCATCTGCAGTTCTTCTTCTGTACTTACCCTGCAATAAGAAGCCACTCTAAGCCTTTGACTGTCGATTGCTAAATTCCCATAACTAAACTCACTGGATCTTGTCCTAGAAGGTCCATATCTAAAGATTCCATCATCTGTATCTATCATGCGTTCTGTAGTATTGGTTTCCACGTTTATTCCTCCTTTCGTTTAGTAAGCCACTCTTTTAAAATATTTTAAGTTGTCATCCAAACACCTAGTTTAAAATTAAAACCCTGAAACGCCCATAAATAAAGGGTTCAGGGTATTGGCGTCATAGTATATATCACTTATCTGCTCGGATAATGCAAGTCATTTCTACTATTTATCTACTATATATAGGGATAAAAATAAGCCGATGCTAAGGGGATAACACCGGCTCTAAATTTAAAAATTTTTCTTAATCGTATTTCATATAGGCATCAAATCCTGCCTTTTTAAGGCGATCCATTAGAGCCTTAGCATTCTCTTTTTTACTAAAGGCCCCTACCTGGACCCGATAGAACTTTTGAGTAGTTTTCGTTTCAGGCTTAGGCTCTACCTCTACACCTTTACTCACTAAATCTAAAATGTCTTTATCTGCCCAGGTCATAATGCCATCTTTTTCATCCATGTTACTTTTAAGAATGGTCCTACCTAAGAGAACACATTCTTTTCCACCTTTAATAACCGGCCTATTGCCAGACTTATCTTGAGTGATTAAATGATAGTTCCATTTCACCCAATTTGGAATAATAGGCCCATTTGGATAATAGCGTTTAGCTGAGGCTTTAATTTCTACAATATCTCCAGCTTCTAGATCATCTTCACTATCAATAGAAATACCTGTTGTAAGACCTTTCTTTACTTCAGCCCTAAAGGTATCCATACTCTCACCATGCTTTGGATACCAGTGCATGGGGTCTGCATGATTGCTGGCTATACCCTGCCTGTGACCTTCAGCGTGACCTATGATATCCTTCTCCGTCAGACCATATTCCTTACAAAGAAAAACACATAAGTCTACTGCATTTTTCCAGGCAGCTCTAAAGTAGGCTTCATTCTTTTTTACATCATAGTTCACCATAGTGGATCCTTGATAGGAGTGTCCTCTCGGCTCGCAGATTTCAATCCCTATATAACTATTATTGGCAGCACCACCTGCATGCCAGCCCCTGTGATTCCAAGGAAGGTACTGCCATATTTCTTTATCGTCTAAAAAGGCATGGACACAAACCTGCCTGTTAATCTCTCCGGCTCTAAAGGACTTATTCCATCTACTGAACCAAGCAGCCGCCATTACACCAGGTGTTGCTGTGGAGTGGATCATAATGCCTTTAGGAGTAATTTTCCTTCCTGCTGTATAGCAATCATTTCTGGTCATGAACTTTGTTTTTAGATTACTTAGTGCCATCCTTATCACCTCCACTTTTTAGCTGTTCTAAAACATCTACCAGTTTCTTAGGTATAGGTAGTCCAAGCCTTGTAGCATTTTCAATGATGCTGATTCCCTCATTGGATAAATAGAAGAAAATAACTGCAGTCCGAATGGCACTGCCATCACCGATGATGTTCTGGTCAATAATATGGGCCACACCTACTAAAGAGAAAATCACTACTTTCTTAAAAATCCCTCTAGCACCTACATCGCTGGACAGGTGTTTTTCTAAAATTGAGCAAAGAACACCTGTAATATAATCAATAACCACAAAAGCTATCAGAGCATATAAAAACCCATCGTAACCTCCAAGAAACCAGCCCAGCCATCCGCCGATGGCAGCAAATATCATCTGACTAATATTCCAAACTTCTCTCATGTACTTTCCCTCACTTTCATAAAAGTTTTATCTATTAAAAAGACGTCCTCACGAAGGACGCCATTATCTTTTTCTTAAGTTGTTGTGATTAATAAGCCCCAAAAAAAACGAACCCATTGCCCTTAACGTAGAAGCCATCTCCCGGTACATAAATAGCACCACCAAACATATTCCCATGAGGTGAAAGTGAGAACCCCGGCTGCTCTACCCCTTCCCAGTAAATCCCGTCCGCTGAAGCGTACAGCATATTTTGAGTAAAGAGGGCGTATTTCCCCCAGTCCTTCATCCATACTATATTTTGAGGATTTGGCGCTCTATTATCTGCCAAATCTCCATAGTGGGATAGATTGGTCTCAATCAGCTGGGTGGCGCTATCGTTTAGAACACATAGATTAACACTAAAATTCCCCGGCGATCCATGGTATCTAAACCGGTGGACAAAGAGTTTGTTATTAACAGAGCGAATATACATATACCTGTGGTCCAGTGGATCTTCTGGAATGGTAGTAGTCCAAGCCCAAGGTGTGGCAGAACTTGCTACAGCGATGGATTTATCTCCTCCAACCACCCCTACAAAGTTTCCTTTATGGGCAGTCATATACTTAAAAATCGGTACAGAATTTCCATCAGAGCCTGTAAGGGTCCATTCTGTTCTTTCCGTAAGGGAATCAAAGCTGTAATAGACGGGTGACTTATACCACCACCAGCTTACTACTCCTACATTCCTTGTAATGTCGTAAGCCCCTGTTTCCATATGGTTTTGGGCACCTCTACAAAATCCTGCATTATGCCAGGTGATACCGTCAAAGGAAGCGATGATGTTAGCAAGCCCTACGATTCTAGCTAAAAACACACCATCTCCCGCCCATAGAATTTCTGGTATTCCATGATTCCACCAAGGCACATCGGCGATGGTCCACTGCCCCGTTTGATGGTTAAAATATGACATTCTAGGACTAGAAGCTCGGTACACGGCAATTTGCGCCAGACCATTATCAAAAACATCAATCCTTGTAGCACTGCCGGTTTGAGGATATCCAAAATCATGATAATAGCGTTTTTCCCACTTTAAGGTTGGGATAGGAAGAATAAGATTTCCCCTACCACCAAAGGCTGTCCATATGGCCAGTGTATTATTAAATCTTTCATGATAGGTCACTTTACTCCCCCTCCCATACCTTTTCTATTGCTGTAATTCTGCCACTACTATCTGTGGTAAAGTTGTATTTTGCCTTTTTCCCATCAGCGTAAACAATATCGAAACTTGTCATATCCACTATGAGGGTGGATACTTCTTTTAGTAATAGCTCTGAAAATATTCCCTCAAGGGTGATGCTGGTCATACGCCCTGAGTCATCTAAGGTAAAACTATAATCCGCATGATACTGATGGGTGCTGCCCCTCTCCACTTCATAGGTGACATGAATCATATTTTCTTCGATGCTTATATTTTTTACAATGGTATAAGAGACTCCCAAATCATCTAGCTGAGTCCTAATACCACCAATGGATTCATCCACTTCTTGAAAGTTTTCATCGACATTTTCTTTAAATTCCTCAATGTACTGGTCAAGTGTATAAAGAGGTTTTCCTAGTTCCACTTTGGTGTTTTGAGATCTTAGGATGTCCTTTTCAATGGAGATCACTTTTATTTTAAAATCTACACCAAGAAGCTTATGCTTTACGGTTACAGTGTCTCCAATGCTTACTTTTAAAAGCGGCTTATATTCCTCATACTCCTTGGTGTGTTCAAGCTGGATAAAATCCACTTGATAATTAACTGCGAAGCCTGCATGTTCATAAAGGTAGTTCTCCGCCATTTGTCTAAGGCTTTCTTCATCCTTGGCTTCTTTAAAGTCTACTCTCTTGATTAGTTTAAAATCTGGATAATCTGCGCCTGACCACTGGGCATTAATAAGATATTTCTCTGGTAGGGTTAAGCCTTCTGCCCCTACAGGATAAATACCTGTTAGCACCTCATCGGCACTGAGCTTCTCGTTAATTCCGGTGATGTTTTTTCCATGGGCTACAGTAACCCCTTTATCATTTAAGTGTCTTCCATTAATCTTTATATGAAAATTATCTCTGAAAAGCTCACCCTTCCACCTATTAGACACCATAAACATGGCCTGAGAAGCTGACCTTCTAATAAAATACTGGGTGTTTAATGCTTCAATATCGCTTTCAATGGTATAGATATCTGTTAAACCTGCTTCATCTAAAACCATCTCCATAGCATCGATGGCCTTTTTATCTACTGCCCTTCGATCTTCGATGAAATAATGATTAAGATCATAAAAGATATGCCTTCCACTAACCCTAAGAAGGTTACTGGGTGTGTCTTTTTCCACATGATAGATCCTAAAAAGCTGTCCATCAGCTTTGATGATATTAAAGGGCTTTAGATACTTTTTCTTCTCTAAATGTAGGGGATAGGAGAGCTTAATTTCATATATTCCGTTTAGCTTTTCTAGGGTTTTACACTCTGAGCACTTATCTAAAATACCTAGACCATTGGTTGAGAAGTTACTTTCCTTCTTGTCATAAATCGTAATCATTATAACCACCGCCAATTCGGGAGAACTTCAAGCTTTGTCACATTCCCAGTCCAGGATATAATATTTTCCCCGGTCTTTAGAAGTGGAAACTCCCCTACCATTTTAGAGTTAAGATTGTTCATGGCGTCGTCATAGCAGTCCTGGATTTCAGAGTTTAAGATGATTTTTCCTTGAGCTCCATTTAGCCCTATGGATTGATCATTAATATTTAATAGGATATCCCCAGTTCCATACACATAAATCACAGGTTCACTCTCTAGGGATCCTGGATTGTTGATTAACTCTCCGCTTGTATTCAAAGTTATTAACTGATTTTGAACTTCATATTTAAAAGGATGGCAGTTAAAAACAACTGGAAAACTTGAAGTGTATTTATAGACTTGGGTGAAGTCGATAGAATTGACAACCTGTGCGATGTATTTCTTATCTTCACCAAAACTAAAAATAAGGTCACTTTCCCCAGCATTAAAAAGCCAAGCCTTTACGGTATCTAATCTGTCTACCAAATTCTCTGTATCTTTAAGGCCACATTCCACTACGATTGTAATGTCCTCATAAGTCTTTTCATCGTACTGAACCCTTCCATGCCTTCCTGGGATATCCATATAATGTACTCTTCTTTTAGGAGAGGGAAGGTTAGGCCTTTTGGCAATAACTATCCCGTAATCTTCATAGCTGTTCTTTCCGCCAAATGTAAAACTAAGCATTAGCCTCTCCCCCTTCCAAGTGATACTCTTTGACGATAGAACTCCAGCTCATAGGCCAGTTGTTCAATATCTTTTTCAGTGTTGTTTACAAATTTATCTATATTAAGGGTAAGTCCTCCACCACGACCAGTGCTATCTCCCATAATTTGATTGGTCTGATAATCGTTATAAATTTTACTTCCACGGGGTAGCTCTACAAGTTCTGGTCCAAGCTCTCCTACCATGGTTAGTCCCCCTTGGAAGAAGGAAGTTCCTGCAAAGTTCTTTCTAAAAGGAGCAGTTACGGTGTTTACCACATTCTCTGTAATATTTCTAATTCTATTGGTGAAGGTGGCTTCTTTGTTTTCTACTCTTTGGTTATTCCATTCACGGATTCTACTTATACCCCCTTGGATGGCATCTCTTACCCTTGAAAAGGCACCGGATACTTTACTGGCCATAGAAGAGAACTTTCCACCGGTTACGCTATCCATGGTGTTAAGTGCGGCTCCCCAAACGGACTTATAGCCTTCAGTATAGGTGGTAATAACCCCTCTAATACCTCCACCATTTTCTTCGATTCTTCCTTTGATGTTGCTCCAAGCTGAAGCAGTATTACTCTTTAAAAACTCCCATGTTTCATTGGTTCTGCCCTTTACATTGTCCCAGCTAGAGCTTATATTTTCTCTAATGTTCCCTAGCGTCTGTGAAGTGCTGTCTTTGATACTTCCCCACTTCTCTGAAATACTTCCTCTAATGGATCCCCATCTTTCAGATGTAGCGGTTTTGACATTGTCCCAGCCATCTCGGATGGATTCTCCCATGGAAGATAAAGTTTCGCTGGTGCTTTCCTTGATGCTAGTCCATCTTTCACTGATCCCTGTTTTTACATTCTCCCAGGCTTCAGCTGTACTTTCTTTGATAGAGCTCCACCTTTCAGAGATGGCATCTTTCAGCTCCCCTGCCTTTTCCTTAATGGTGTCCCAGTTTTTATAGAGGGCTACACCAACTGCGGTAATTCCAACAATAGCTGCAACAGCGATCCCAATGGGACCAGTTAAAGCTGTAAAGGCGGCAGCTAATACTCCTTTAATGGCAACAAGTCCACCTGCAGCTGCAGAGGCCCCTCCTACGGCGGCTGTTTTACCTGCAATAGCGAGGGATATCTTAGAGAATGCTCCAATAATGGCTCCTGCTCCTGCTACAATCTTTCCTCCAATAATTAAAAGAGGACCTACCGCTGCAGCTAGGGCCGCTACTTTTACTATGGTTTCTTGGGTAGCTGGATTAAGGTTAGAAAACCACTCCACTGCTCTTTGAAGATTTTCAACTAAAGTCTTCAGATGCGGAACGAGAATTTCAAATATCTCAATGGCTACTCCTTCAAGTTGAGATTTTAAAATGGTAAGTTGCCCCTGAAGGTTGTCCTGCATAATATCTGCCATTTCACCGGCGGCACCACTATATTCTCTGGTAGCATCTGTAAGCTTTTTATAATCTTCATCAGTGGCATTTATCACTGCAAGCATTCCACTCATGGCTTCTTTTCCAAATAAAGTGGCGGCATATTGGGCCTGCTGCTCTTGAGTAAGGTTTCCAAAGGAACCCCTAAGTTGATCCATCACATCTTTAAAGGGAAGCATATTCCCATGAGCATCGGTTAAATTAAGGCCTAGTTCTTCAATAATGTCTGCCGCTTGTGATGTAGGCTGAGTAAGCCTGGTAATGGCTCCTCTTAAAGTTGTACCGGCTTGAGATCCTTTGATTCCTGCATTAGCCATAAGCCCTAGGGCTAAAGCGGCATCTTCAGCTGAGTAACCTAAAGAACCAAAGAGAGGTGCCACATATTTAAAGGACTCCCCTAGCATTCCTACATTGGTGTTGGCATTACTGGATGCACTTGCAAGTAGGTCTGCAAAGTCCCCGGCATCTGAAGCCTGCATACCAAAGGCGGTGAGGGCATCTGTGACGATATCAGATACTGAAGCTAAACTTTCTCCACTGGCTGCTGCAAGCATCATGACACCATCTAGACCATCCATCATCTGAGTTGTGTCCCAACCTGCCATGGCCATATAGTTTAGAGCCTGGGCTGATTCGCTGGCACTGAACTTTGTAGAAGAACCCATCTCTTTTGCTTTATCACTAAGCTTCTCTAAATCCTCTCCTGTGGCTCCTGAGATGGCCTGAACTTTACTCATTTCAGCTTGAAAATCTGAACCGATTTTAACTGCTGCAGCTCCAATCCCCACAATCGGTAGGGTGACTTTTTTGGTGAGGTCTTTTCCTACGCTTTCCATCTTTTTACCGATGTCTTGCATAGACTGACCGATTGGCTCTAGGCTTTTTCCAAGCTTATACCAACTAGAGGATTGGACTTCGATTTGCCTATTAATGCTGGTTAGGTCTTGCTCCATCTGAACAAGCCTTGTCCTGGCTTGATTTAGCTTTATTTCTAAGTCTCCAGTGGCCTTAGCATCTTTTCCTTTAGTCTCCACTGACTTTTGATGGGCCTTTTCTAAAGCCTCTACCTTTTGCCTTTGGAGTTCTTTTTGTTTAGTTAGAGAGTCTGATTTAGTTCTTAATTTATCCAGCTCACTACCGTGTTTCCCAAGCTCTGTACTTGCCAGCTTAAACTCCGACTGAACCTTTCTCATTTCTTGATTCAGTTTTCCAATTCCGTTTTGAAAGCCAGTAGAATCAAGACCTACCCTAATATTTAATTGACCGATATCTGCCATATCCCTCACCTCCCTTGGCATAAAATTTAGTTATCATAGGCAATAAAAAAACACCCATTTTAGGTGTTATAGAATCTCATCGATATAAGTTTGCTCAGTTATCATTTTTCTTTTTAGAAGCTTTAGATAATAGATCATGTCCATCTGGTCGATTTCATGAAGCTTCCAGCCTTTATCTATTAAAGCGAGATAAAACTGGTCTATAAATTCCTGGGGATCCATGCAGTTCCCCTCTATTCGTTTTTTTCATCACCCGCTGTGGCTTCTCCCATTTCCCCTACCACTTCATTAATACAATTCATCATGGTGGGTATCAGCTCTTTTGAAGGTAGCCCATCATAGACATCGTCAATGGTAAACTGATGAGAAAATAGCTCTACAATAAAGCCTACCATTTGATCCAGTTCCTCTGGAGCCATGTCATTAAAGTTAATGCCCTTTGACACTTCAATGGTTCTTCTCACCATCCTTGCTGAAATAAAATCAGTTATAAAGGTTTTATCTTTCCCCTTTATCTTTAATGTGATCTGCATCTTTTAACCTCCCATCTATTCTTCTATTCCTTCACCATTTTGCTCTTCCAGTGCATCACCTGGTACTTTTTCAAACCAGCTATCAGCTCCTATAAACTCAGGTGTCCCTTCATCGGCAGTCCTCTTCCACTCTCCGTCATAGGCCCTTGGCATAAAAACAAATTTAAGCTGTGGTGTCTTATGCTCCACATTGTCTTTTTTGGTAGAGTAGTCTTCTGCCATGGGCTGGGCCACACCTTTTAATAGCCAAATGTATCTGTAATTCCCACTTGACTTTTGACTTCTAAAACCTAGGGCCACATGAGGTGGTTTGTCAGAGGCTTTTTCGATTAAAACCCCATCCTTCACTTCACTTCCTGTAAGCTCTGCCCTGGTCTTCAGCTGAAGGTCTGCAGTTTCGATTTCTACATCAATCTTTCCAAGAGCCGATACGGATTCCCATAGCTGATCATCTGCATAAAGTTCCTGAGTATTGACTGTAGGGTTAATGGTGGCGTTCATGGCACCTGCCAAAGGTTTAATCTCTCCATAAAGCACACCCTCATTTGTATCTTCTTCTAAAATAGCATAGTGTAAATCCTTAAGTCCTACTTGAGCCATTTACTTTTCCTCCCTTCGATAGCGCATCACTTTGTGATACACCTTTGTATCCTTTTCATAAAGGTCATAAAAATTCAGTTTAATAAATCCTGCTTCTTTCATACGTTTGTGAATCTCTCCTATGAGTTCCGTGTAATCAGACTTTGACCATAAATCCAGTTGAATGTAGTTCCCTGAGGTTTCCTCTTCATCATCTGCATGAAGCTCCGCCTTTTCCAAATAACTAAAGAAGGTAATATACGTGTCTGCTTTCCCACTGTAAGTTTGAAAAGCTACTGGAATATTTAAAGGACTAAGAGCCATAAGAATATCTTTATTTAAACTCATAGCCCCAGCCCCTTTCTAATCTCTTCGGATATCTTACTCATGGCTTCATTTTTAGATTTTTCATATCCCCTACCCATAAAGGGATTAGCTTTAATGTGGACCGTTCCAAATTCTATAAACTTGCCATAAAAACCATCATTCCCCGGGCCTACTTCCACATGTTTCATCCCATCTTTGGTTTTCACACCAGAGGTTTTAATGCTTTTTTTAAGGGTTCCAGAGCGGACAGGTGCTTCATTTTTAATGGCATCTTCCACCACACTGCCGGCTTCTCTTAAGGCTTTATTCTCCACCCTTTTACTCTGATCACCTAACTTTTGAAGTTCTGATAGAAGCTCTTCAACTCCTTCAAGTTCCATCTTAGCCACTAGGCATCACCTCCTGGCTCCTAATTTCAATCCACTTATTTTTATACTTAATATTATCGATTGCGATGATGTTATAGCGTTTCTCATTAAAGAGAATTACCATAGAAGGCTCAATCCCTTTTACATAACGAACTGTAAACTTAACCGTATGCTCTGCCTGCACCTGAGCCGCTTCGTAAAACTCTCTACCATGAAGATGGCTTGCTGCGGCCCACACCGTCTTTACATCTTCCCATGTTTCTATTTCAAAACCATTTTCATTCAAGGTGACGTTTTTCTTTTGAAAGGTAATCCGATGTCTTAATTCTCCAATCTCCATAGCATCACCAGCTTTCTTTTCTGTAAGGACTAAGAAGCCTTTTGATGACATCAAGGGTAGTTTTAAAGCCTTCTCCTTCCCTTTTTTCATACATTGAAGCTATGGAAAATAGGACCGCATTTTTCACAAGCTCTGGAACTTCGTCAAAATCTGTTAATGGGTATCTTAGGATCCCTTCACAAAGCTCTACCGATGCTTGGATAAGACCAAGAATTAAATCGTCTTCTTCATCGCCATCGATTCTTAAATATAATTTAACTTCATCAAGTTCTAGCATCTTTTCACCTACCCATCGGTTTTAGATTTGGTAGTAGTGCTGGCTTTCTTTGGCGGTTCTTTTCCTTTTACTTCTGTAGCCACACCAGCTTCAATCCATTCTTTTGCCTTTTTATCTTCCAGATCTACTTCATCACCTTTTTTATAGCTAAAGTCTAATCCTGAAAGGGATGTCTTTAATTTTACTTTCACCCATCTCACCTCTACTTTCTTTAAAACCCTTAAAGAGAGGCATAAAAAAAAGACCTCTCTTTAAAAGTCTTGGGGTATTCTAACTATTGCTTTTTCTAAGCAGACTTCATCGTTAGTACCTTCACTGCTTCAGGAAGGATTAACTTTCCATCTACCCTTTGGTAAGCCCTAAAACCTACTTGCCCACTTGCAGCATAAAGCTCACTCAGTCTTTGGAAGGATCTACCCTGTCTATCTGCAATCCAGTAGTAGGAGTAATCTCCAAAGGCTAGTGCCTTTTCTCCTGCAGCAATCTCTGGCATAAAGGTTGAAGTTTTCACCGGGTTATTTAAAATTTTATCCGGCACTCCCACCTGTACAGATGGCTGCCAGATGTATTGCCCGTTGTCATCCTTAAGCTTTCTGATGGCCTTTGCAGTGCTGTCATTGAGTAACCATGTGGCATTCTTTCTATACGGCTCTCTTAGTGAGTGCCAAAGGTCAATCACCTCATCAAAGGTAATGGCATCTGCCACAACACTTGTCACCCCAACTTGTGCGGAGTTAAGAACTCCCGTTGGCTTATTGGTTCCATTCCCTTTAATAAAGGCCTCCTCTTCAGCTGCACCAATACGTCTGGCAAACTCTGTGGCGATATAGTTTTCAAGATTAAAGACGCTGTCATTTAGAAGTTCCTCTGAAACCTTGATAATGGTTCCAAGCTTATGGGCACCTAAAATAACCTGGCTAAAGGTATCGTCACTTTCAGTAAAGGCTCCACCCTCTTCAATCCATGAAGCTGTTCCCTTAGAAGAAACTACTGGGATTTGTCTGTCTCCATAGGATGTAGTGATAACCTTAGCAAGGGTTCTCATAATATTGGCATCGTTTAAAGCCTGAATTAAGGTGGCTTCAAACTCATCGGGAACAAGGTAGCCCCCTTCTGAATCCTGACCAATACGAAGGGCATTTTCTGCCCCAAAGCTCCCTTTACTTCTCATGGCATTCCAGAAGGCATTTTTGTACTCCTTTGATCCTTTGCCTTTTCTTTCCGGCTCATCTGGATTCATAGGGTTAGATGCGATAGGGTTACTTGTTGCTCTTGAAAGTTCTAAATCAAGTGCAGCTTGCCTTTCTAATCGCTCCACCTCTTTTCCAAGGGCCACAACCTCTGCTTCCATCTTTTCATAGACTGCTTCATCCTCTGGTGCAATCAGACCATCTTTTCCACGTTTTTCATCGAGAAATGCCTTCGCATCTTCCCACACCTTAGCTCTTTTTTCACGTAATTCTAAAATTCTATTCATGATCCATTCCTCCTATTTTAAAAGTTCTAGCCTTTTGGCTAAATGTTTGTACTCAGTTCCCTTTTCTGTTGGTTCAATTTCTTTTTCTTCTTTATTCTTCAGTGGCTTTACCCTTTGAAACTTTCCTAAGAAGTTATTGGTTACTGTCACTTTGTCAAAGATAAAGCTTGCAGTAACATTTTCAGAAGCTACTGACTCTTGATACAGTACCTCATCACAAAACTTAAGCTCTAAGGCTTTTCCTGCACTCATCCAGGTTTCCCTGTCCATCATTTGAGATATCTTGTTTCTAGGTAGCCCTGTCTTAGTTTCATAGGCATTGATGATCCCTTCTTTCACTTCTGAAAGTATCTCGATACCACGCTTCATGTCTGACGCTTCTCCCCACACAATTGTGGATGGATTGTGGATCATTAGCATGGCAGTGGGAGACATGTACACCTTATCCCCAGCCATAGCAATAACAGAAGCGGCACTGGCTGCAATGCCATCGATTTTTACAATAACCTTTCCTTTGTATTCCTTTAGCATGGTGTAAATCTGTGATGCTGCAAATACATCTCCACCTGGTGAGTTAATCCAAAGGGTGATATCATCATCCGCTTCTTCAAGCTCTGCTTTAAATTCCCTAGGAGACACTTCATCGTCCCACCAGCTTTCTTGGGCGATATAGCCATCGAGATAAAGTGTTCTCCCATCTTCGTTTTTCACCCAGTTCCAAAATTTCATCTAGGTTTTCCCTCCTTCCTCATCATTGTTTACATCCTTCTTCGCATAGGCCCCGATGTCTTCAAGCTTAAGCATATTACCGTTTACAGCATAGACGTCACCGTGTTCAATGGTATTTAAGTCTTCTAGCTCCCTGACATCGTTCGGACTTAAGAAACCATTTTGAATACCAATGCTGTAGCCTTCCATTCTTGTCTTGTAGTCTCCACGAAGAAGTCCTTCTACGTTGTGCTTTATAAAGTAATCCTTCTTTTCAGAAGGAGATAACAGGGATTTTTTCATGGCCATCTCCCAGCGAGAAAGCCATGGGGTTAATGTGTATTTCACAAACTCTAAACTCTGCTGCTCTATATTAGAAAAACTGGATTTCTCAAGATCTCCAATCATATGAGGTGGAACTCTAAAAATACGGGCGATTTCATTAAGCTGAAACTTTCTCGTCTGTAAAAACTGTGCCTGCTCCGGCGGTATTCCAATCGGCTTAAAACTCATGCCTTCCTCTAAAACTGCTACTTTATGGGCGTTACCACTTCCGGCATAGACACTGTTCCAGCTTTTTCTCACCCTTTCAGGATCCTTTAAAATTCCTGGATGCTCTAACACCCCACCGGGATTGGCCCCGTTATTGAAAAAATTAGCTCCATACTCTTCAGTGGCTATGGCCATACCTATAGCATTCTTTGCCATGGCAATAGGCGAGTGACCTAGAAGTCCATCAAAGCCAAGTCCTGGAATGTGTAGGACTTCGAAACTTCTAAGAATATGTTCCTGCCCTTCTTTAGAGTAGCTATAATAAAGCTCTCCCCCTTCACTTCGGTGGACCGTCATTTTGTCAGGCATTAAAGGATAAAGGGCCATAACTTTTCCCCTACCATCACGTATCACCTGAGCATAGGCATTTCCCCAAAGTAAAAGATGACCCATCAGCGTTTCTCTAAACACAAATGAAGTCATCTCCGGATTAGGCTCATCATGAAGCAAATGATACAGCGGGTGGTCTACAGCTTTTTCCTTTCCCTTATCTGTCTTTTGATAAGTGTGCAGAGGAAGAGATGCAATGGTCTCTGATAAAATTCTTACACAGGCATAGACTGCTGTGGTTTGCATGGCACTTTTTTCATTGACCACTTTTCCACTTGATGTAGGGCCAAAGAAAAACTGGTAGGCGCTTTGCCACATGCTGTTTTTAGGGTCTGCCCTCGACCTAAATAGTTTTGATAATACGGGTATTTTCAAATGTCATTCACTCCCTTCATCATTTCTAACCAAATATAATTAAATCTCTTTCATCATAAACCGAGTCATCTCCTGATGGATTAAACTGTGCTCTAGCCAGGGCCATAATCAGGGCCACTATACCGTCGATTTTTTCTGAGGATTTTTCCTTATCCACCTTAATGTTTCCAGCTGGGTCTGTCCTGACCACAATATTATCTGCCATCCATCTTAAAACTGGATGACCGCCATGGGCGATTTGACCACTTAATGTTAGTCTCATTAAGTCCTTTGTTGGTGGGGACATATCCTTAAATCCCTGACCAAAAGGCACTACTGTAAATCCCATTCCTTCTAGGTTTTGACTCATCTGTGTTGCTCCCCATCTGTCATAGACGATTTCCCTGATATTATATTTTTCCCCTAGCCTTTCAATAAACTTTTCAATAAATCCATAGTGAACCACATTACCTTCTGTGAGATTGAGTAGTCCCTGCCTATGCCAAATATCATAAGGCACTGCATCCTTTTTCACCCTTTGATGTAATGTCTCTTCTGGTAGCCAAAAGAATGGAAGTATCTGATATTTATCCTCTTCGTCCTCTGGTGGAAACACTAAAACAAAGGCTGTAATATCTGTGGTAGAAGATAAGTCCAGTCCTCCATAACAAACCCTGCCTTTTAGTTCTTCAGGATCCACTGGATAATTACAAAGGTCCCATTTATCCATGGGCATCCACTTGATTTCCTGTTTAAGCCACATATTCAGTCTTAATTGTTTAAAGAGAGCCAAATCCGCTGGGTCGTCTTTTACTTGGTTATAATGCTCTCTTACTCTTTCTATTTGAATGGTATGGCCAAGGCTAGGATTGGCTTTATACCAGTTGTTTTCATCTGAAATATCTGCATCGTCTTCCAGTCCGTAAATGATGGATAGGAAAGTAGGGTCCACCCTTTTACCATCTAGGATGTCTTTTGCCTTTTGGTGCATCTCCCATCCATAGCCAGAGAGTTTATTCCCGGCTGTTGTGAGATATAAAAAGAGAGGCTGGGTTCTAGCATCTCCTGAACCTGTAGTTAGCATCTTTGCAAGGTCTGGATTAGGATAGGTCCAAATCTCATCGAGAATAACGCAGGAAGCATTTATACCAGATTTCGATTTAACATCAGAACTTAAAACTTGATAAAAACTTCCCGTCTTTGGATAGGTGATTCTCTTAGTTGATCTTACAAGATTGGTCACCTTTGATAGGGTCCTATTCCCTTCCACAAAGTTCATACTGGTATTAAAAATAATGCTGGCCTGTTGTCTATCACAGGCAGCGACATACACTTCTGCATTAGGCTCTCCGTCGGCACATAACATATAAAGGGCAATGGCTGCGCCGAGTTCACTATTATGAGTTGGCACCATAGATTTTCCAGCTAAATATAATCGTGATTTACTGCTTACCTCAATACATTTCACTGGAACAGACTGTACTTTTTCAATGCTTACTATTGTTCTAAAGGAGTTTTTAGTTGCCTTCTCAGGTGTTTCTTTAAGCCTTTGATTCTTTCTTTGCAAAGAAAAAACAGGATTGCTCCTGTATGCAAAAAAATGTATTCGATATTTTGGCCCGTAATCTTTCCCTTTTAACCTTGCCCTCCCTTCAGTTATTGAACACTTAAATCCTAGACTTCTAATAAGTTCTGCCACATCTTCAGCTAATCTTTTACTTACTGTTGTGTATTCACATTCTCCATATTTGGATATACATCCATCGGAATCCATAAGACCTTTTAATAATTCTAGTCTTTGTTCATAAGAGGATCTTAAATATTCAGTGGGAATATGTTTATTGCATAATAAGTCCATCTTTCTCATTTTAGCTTGCCAAGAAATATCCCTAGCTGCTTGGGTTCTATCGCCATTTCCAAATGCCAAATGAATGCTACCTGTATTATTTGATTTCCACTCCCTAACTTCTACACCAGATGATACAACCTTGTCTGCTATTTCTAAATCATTGATATTACAAGTAAAGCTTGCATTATAAGCATTTCCATCGGCTAACCAAACCCCTAATACATAAGGTGGAAATTCTAGTTCCCTTTCTTCCAGTTCTAATGCCCCAATATTAGGAATTCGATAATTATAACAGCCATTTTTATTTTTAATCTTGCCTAACATGTCTTCTGTTTTTAGTATTTTTGTTTCATAATATGGCGCTTTATTAGGTTTATATTCATTTACCTGCCACAAATGCTCTCCATCGGCAATAATACTTTCTCCATCAGAGAATTTCACTTCATAACAAGGCCTGTCATACATAATCTCTGTACATCCCAAGACTCTGCAGGTTTTTCCATTCTCATCAAATACTTCATCCCCTACTTTTAAATTTTTCATTGTTGTCCATCCACTTGGAGTTGGTATAGGGGTATCAATAGATAATGCTTTCCCATTTTTCTTGCCGATCTCTACATAAGCGGTACGGTATTGCCTTGTTCCGTCTTCTCTTAAAGTTCCAAATAGACGCCTTACCAGATCCTTCTCCCAAGGTAATAATTTAAAAGGCTGACCAGCCCATTTGCCTTTGGTCAGCTTAAGTTGTTCTATAAAACTAATGGCGTGATTTGCATGGGCTTCACTAAATGGCATCTGGCCTCCCTCCTTTTTTAACTTTAGTCATCGTCCTTCTTGTTTAAAAGATCCTCTGCCTTTGGTACATTGAAAAGCAGGTCTTCCATGGCATCCCCTTCGATGACGTTTCCAGAATTATTAATATTGAGCCTGCTTCTTGCTGATGGGCTTAGCCCAAGTTCCGAGCAGAAGTTTCGCATCTGTTTTAGATTTTGCTGGGCAATAGATACCTGGGGAATCTGCTGAATATAACCTGAAGCCGTCTTTAAAATGGATCCATGCTTTGATATAAATTCCTCCGCCTCTTTCCATCTGGCATAGGCCTGACAATACCCAGCAAAGGCTGCCATATCTACCTCCGTCAGTAGCCCCATGGCTTCAAGTTCCTTTGATAATCTTCTCCATTCCTTTTTAGCATCTGGCTCCAGCCATGACGGGCATTTTGGCGCTCCTTGCTTAGGCTTTGGTTCGTTTTTATTCAGTGGTCTTTTTCCAGGATTACCTTCTAGCTCCTTAATAGCTGTAGGTTTTGGTGGTCTTCCTCTACCTGCCATAACTTTCACCCCCTTCATTTTCTGCAAAGAAAAAAGACCCGCAGGTCTTCATTCATCTTTTAGTTTTTGTTTGCGTTATTTTCCACGGATGCCTTTGTAATTAAAGTTCCCTTTTTTAATTTCTTCATGATCTACTTCTACAGCTTTTTTGTATTCAGGGTCCTTGGTTTCCTTATCCTTACAAGTCATACAAAGTACGTCTTCACTGAACATGGACATAATCCGTCCACCTTTTAAACTTCCCTCGCACCGATCACAGTGTTTCTGACTAAAAAATTTATCCATTTTCACCCTCCTATTCTACATCCACATATTCCATCAGTATTGCTAGGGCTTCATCGTAGCTTTTGGCTTCAGTTGTAATCCGCCTAGTCATCTCTTTTGCCTTTTCAGATTGCCCTGCTTTTTTAAGGGTTCTTGTAGCAATCCCCATGAGATTAAAAATGTTACCATCTTCCCCTATCAGTCTACATTTGGGTTTCATCTAAAACACCTGCCTTTCTAAAAGCTCCACTTCCCTCTAAATGTTTTAGAAGGGTCTTTCTGGTTTCCTTATACTCTGGCCCATTCATCCCAATTCGAATAAGCCAAGTTCTAAGGGCGTACTTTGGATTGTCATCTTGGGCTTGTTTAAAGGATGCTCGGTTCAGGGTTTTAGCATACTGAGCTATCAGGGCCACTAAGTCTTTAAAGGCGGATATTCTCTCATCACTTAGCTCTGATCCGTAAAGGTAAAAGCTGAAGGTCCCTTCCTCAAAGTCAACCTGAAACCCTGGGCATCTTTCAGCACCTAGCCTTTGAGTGACCTTTTTAAGTCCCTCTAAATCTAAGGCTTCTTCTTTGTTTAAATCCTCTGCAAAATCCTCATCCATAAAAGGTTCATCTGTCTCAAATGCCATCATGATTAATTGCTGCTTGCTATAAAGCATGTTTATAATGTTCTTAAGGCTTGTGGCTGTTTGGTCTTCTATGGGAAGCTTTACTTCTACACCCTCTAGTTCCTGAAGATTTGGAGCTGTTGCTTCATTTACCCCTTCTTCCCATGCATTAGGTTCTTCCCATGCATTAGCTTCTTCTAGATTTTCAGTAAATTCTTCCACTATAGGCCCGTTTAAAATTTCATCCATGGTGATGGTGTCACCATCTGCTTTTGTAATGGTTCCATGTCTATCGATTGTGTAAACTTCAGTATTTGTCCTAATCTCATAATTGAAAGTTGGAACGCTCAAGTATTTAGGTTTTACACCAAAATGCTCACCTAGTCTTTTGATCATCTCTTTTCGATCCATGTTCATACCTCCCTTTGTATTTGGTACTTACATTAATCACTCAAATTCTACATAATAGCAACTCATTTTTTTATAAACATGCTGATTTTCATTGTAATTTCAATGTTTTCAAACACTCCACTGAACTATAACTTATTAAAACGTAACACGATACAAATTATTACTTGGTTTTAGGTTTTATATAGAATTTGAACCTGAAAAGCTGCTATTCTGTTATAGGAAGGTATTTAAGGACATTAAAAAAGTAGGTTAATGAAAACCTACCTTCTTTTAAATATATTTTTTATCTTCATAGCTCCATTTTTTAAAGAACTCATCTTGGTTAATTATTGATTGATAGGGAAGTAAGGTAAAATCAATGATTGTATCTATCACAACTTTAAAATCTAGTTCGTATTTCAATATCTTTTTACAGAAATTATTCCACCTCTTTTGAATATCAGTGTTATCAGCAAGCCTTGCTATAACAAGGATTGAATCTTTTTCATGTGGGGTACCTCGATTAGAAAGTGTTTCATAAATTGCTTCTTGAAGTTTTCTTCCTTCAAAATTAAATGTGGTCGCTAAATAATATATGTCGTAAAAATCCTTCATACGACCTGTCGCTTCCATCAAAGAAATAATTGCATCTAGTTTTTCTGATACTGTAGATTCTAAAGAGTAGGTTAATACTTCTGGTTCTTCAAAATCTGGAAGTATTACTGGTAGCATCCTTTCAACTGGAGAAGGTATAATAATATCCCCTACTCCAAAATCTATGCTAAAAGGTGTTTTTGTCTTCCCTATAATTCCCATAAGATTAACTCTAATCCCGTGATATTCTTTGATTTCACTAATTTCCTCTAAACTTCTAATTTGGAACTCTATAAAATCATTTTTCCCAGGTTGAGATATAATCTCTTTAACAAGAATTTCTATATCTTTTAAATCATTTGAATAATTTTTCAAAAGATAGTCTGCATCTATTGTAGACCTGGTAGTGAATCCACTAATCGAATATAACAGATATCCCCCTTTAAGAATTAGATTTTCTTTATAGCTACTATCTGAAAGCCTTCTGATAAATTCTTCCTGACAAAAGAGATTCAAAAGTTGTTGGAGTGGGAGCCCTTGTTTTTTCGCTTTGTCTTTTAACCTTGCTAAAACTGATGCTGCTACATCTTTCATTACAACCACACTCCTAGATATATTTGTACTTTATTTGTGATATTAAACTCTCCAGCATATTCAAATAGCCTTCTTACATTTTTCTTAGGGTCTTTTAGGTAACTTTTTATCGCATGAGTAAAAACTTCTTCTTCTAATTTGTTTTTATATCGAAGTGTATCGCATATTGTTCGATCCCTATCATATATTCTAATGTCTACACCATCTTCACAGATTATATCTACCCCAATGTCAATAAACTTAGGTTCTAGATAATAAGGCTCTATTACAGGATATTCAATATCATATTGATTAGGTTTGCTATGCCTATCCACAGCTATTTGCCAAGCTAAAGGTATCCTATCTGTATATCCGTAATGCATCAATGCACTTTCTAGAAAAATCACTGCTTTAGGAAATAGTCTCGATATAATAACCTGTTCTTTTGGAGGATATTCATTCGATTCATAAAATCCATATTTAATTTTAGAAATCATTCCCTCTTCTAGCAACTTATTAATCTGACGACTAGTTATGCCCAATTCTTTAAGCTCTGATGTCTTTAGAACTCCTCCATTTTTTATAAATTCATTTTTTAGTTTTTCAATTTTTTTTATCATTTTGCACCTCTTGGCAGGCATTTGTTTTTAATTGCCTTCTTTAAAGTGCATTTTACCACAATTTAACTTAATCTGCAACAATTTTGATTTAGTTTTTTCGATTAAAGAAATGTATCTGATTTTCCGCATTCGATCTTTTAGTTCGGGTAATTAAATACTCAATCTAAAAAAAGGGCTTTATGCCCTTCTTTATGATTTCCTATATCTCAAGACCGGTGTAGCGTGGCCAGGAATACCCTTCTGTGTTCACCAGAACCTTCTCCCCGGTGTCGATGTTGACTACCCTAATGCATCTGACTTCACCTTCTTGATTGACTCCGCCATCTTCTGCAGTAATCCAATCTTGGTCCTTAAAAAAGTCTTCTGCAAAGTCCCTAAACTCTTTGCCCTTTAAAATTACTTCTCTGGTAATGGTGTAGGGCTGCCCCTTTTGTCCATCTTTAATGGCTTGATGGGTAAGTTCCCTCAGTTCTTTTAAGTCACAAACCTTTCTTCCAAATAAAGCTCTCATTATTTCTCGCCTCCCACTCTTTTGAAATGCCCTGTTTCTAAAAATTCCTCCATCTCTGAGGGTGTGTAAACCAGGCATTCATCATCGCTTTCTTTAATGGGTGATAAGATAAAATCTTTTCCCCATCTTCCTGCGATTTCGTATGCCTTTCCACTCCCCCATTCAAATTTGTCCTTTTTCTTAATCATCATTTCTCTGACCTCCTTAAGATTTCTTTGCTTTGGGTACTACCATTAATGCCTCTGAATCTACATAATAGCAAGTACAATCTTGAGAAATGATGATTCTTTTTTTAGGGCTATAAATACTTTGGTGGGTGCTTCATAATTTACACAATAACTTGGGCGGTTGTTCCATCTTCTAAGACTACTTTCACATCTTTTAGCAACTTATTACTAGATAAACCTAAATTTTAAAGCTCTAAAGTCTTTATAACTTCTTCATTTTTTTAATTAATAATTTTGGTTTTAAATCATTTTGCATCTCTTGGAAGGCATTCGTTTTAAATTGCCTTCTTTAAAGTGCTTTTTTTATTTTGAATTTACCATCTACAACTTTTATTTATTGTTTTTTAAGGATTTTGCAATAACATAGGCTACATTTACCGTTACTGCATTTCCAGCCTGTTTATAAAGTTGAGCATCTGAGTTTACTTCCCTTGCTTTTTCAAACATTTCATCGGGAAATCCCTGGAGTCTAAAGCATTCTTTAGGAGTAAGCCTTCTAATTCGATAGTTTTTATCTAGGGTAGCCATTTGACACCCAGTATCTATAGTGTTTGAGATACCCTTTCCAACTCTGCCTCTTCTTGTTTTTGAATTTGGAACTGAAATATTTATACTGTCACCAATTTCAGCTTCAGCGTAACCCTTTTTAGTCGCTTCTTTTATTGCAACTTTTGGAGATAAAAGTAAATTATCCTTTTGAACAGAGGTTAGTGTATTGGACACGCCATCTTCTCTAGGCTTTAGCTCTGTCATATTATGCCTACTTTCTTTTATTTCTCCTGACTCATATTTCTTTCGTATTTCTTTTCCATACTCATTTCTTGTTGCTTTTAAAATAGCTACTCCGTGCCTGTCTTGAGACGTCAAGGTGAACATAGGCTCTTCGGACGCTTTCATTCTTCTGCCATTTTGCCTTTTATCTTCCCGATCAGGTGTTATAACAGCCCTTGCTTCTAAAACCGCACTATTTGTAGCTGTTCTATTGACAATCCCTGCTGTGTATCTTGAAGTAATACATCTTGAGTTTTCTGTTATCTTACTTTTGGTATTGGATTGATCTATAAAATAAAGGCCTGTTTTTGCACCCGTTCCACCACCATTAGCCGTCAAAGTTGGAGAAATCCCATCGGTGTCATAAACATTGCCACTTGCACCTTTACCACTTGGATTAATATTTCCAACTTTATAAAGGCCAGTCTTTGCACCAACTCCCCCAGCGTTACCCACAAGAGTGGCTGAAATTCCATCTGTATCATAAACCCTATAACCTTGCATTCCGCCTATAATTTGCTTAAGAGCTGCTGTGTTTTCTCCTCCGATAGGTAATATTTCTCGTCTACCTCTGCTTCTAAGATTTGCGATAATGAACACACGCTCTCTATTTTGGGGAACTCCGAAGTCTTTAGAGTTAAGCACTTGCCACATTGCATCATACCCTGCTTCATCCAGCTCAGAGAGAACTGTGGCAAAATCAAATCCACCATTAATTGATAGCAGGTTCTTAACGTTCTCAACGAGTAAGAATGTGGGTTTATCTTCTTCTTTTTTGCCTTTGACGAGGTCAATAATGCTGAAATAGATTCCACTTCTTTCTCCCCTAAGTCCCTTCTGTTTTCCAGCAACGGAGATATCCTGGCATGGGAATCCAAAACACCAGATGTCTGCATAGGGTATTTCTTCTGATTTAAGTTTTGTAACGTCACCTGCGAACCACTCTCCTTTCGTATCAAACATCGCCCTGTAGCTTCTTACAGCGAATTTATCATTTTCACAAAAACCTATACACTGATATCCTGCAAGTTCAAGTCCCAGCCTAAACCCACCGATACCAGAGCATAAATCTATAAATTTCAAAATTCCACCTCCTATACCTCATTACATCTTGCAAATTCTCCAAAATATTTTTGAGCCGCTTCATTATAGGCTCTTGCTGCATCTATCTCGTAGACATATTTACCTAAGTAAATAGCTTTATTATTGATCTTTATTCTGGCTTCCCATTTGGTGGAATTTTTGCGTTTTAATACACCTTTATATTGGGATGTGCATTTTACTTGAGGTTTTTTCCTATTAAAAGAATTCTTCTGTACAGAAGCAATTCTTAAATTAGATTTTCTGTTATCCAGCTTATTTCCATTTATATGGTCTACTTGTTCGCCTGCATTAGCTTTCAAAATAACTCTATGCATGTGAACTGTTCTAGGCTCATTACAGTTCTTTCTTCCTTTTCTAACTGCATATCCTGTAGAGGCACTATAGGACCATTTATATTTTGAGACTTCTTTAAAATCTTCATCGCTAACCAATACTTTCTTTCCTTGAGTAATCTGTATTTCTTTCAATCTATCAACTCCTATCAATAAAAAAGAGCCTTAGCCCTAAAGCTACTGCTCTTTTTCCAGTTCACTATATTTGATTTTCTCGCCATCTCTTAATAGAAATACATCTTCATCAGAGCCTACAGCTTCCATATATCTTTTCGCAATAACATCTGCGAATTTTTCATCAAGCTCAGCTGTATAGCAAATTCTATCAGTTTGTTCACAGGCAATCAAAGTACTCCCCGACCCTCCAAAAGGATCTATTACAATAGAATTTACACTAGAGCTATTCTTTATTGGGTAAGCTATTAAAGGCACTGGCTTCATGGTACTATGGAGTTCACTCCTTGAAGGTTTGTCAAAATTCCAGACTGTTGTCTCTGATCTTCCTGCATACCATTTATGTTTCCCCTTTTTCTTCCAGCCAAAGAGACAAGGCTCATGTTTCCATTGATAGGGCGATCTTCCTAATACTAGTGATTGCTTTACCCACTGGCAGACTCCTGAAAGATAAAAACCTGCATCCTGAAAAGCCTTTCTAAAAATATGGCCTTTTGTATCTGCATGGAATATATAAATTGATGCGTCATTAGCCATATGATTTTCCATATTGATAAAGGCATCTAGTAGAAACTTATAAAACTCCTCGTCTTGGAGGTTGTCATTTTTTATCGTTCCTTGACTTCCATCGTATGAAACCCCATACGGAGGGTCTGTCACCACAAGGTTTCCTTTCTTTCCATCCATGAGTTTTTCAAAGGTTTCAGCTTTCGTACTATCACCACAAATAAGTCGGTGTTTTCCTAAAATCCAAATATCACCTTGTTTTGATATAGGTTCTTCTTCTAGTGCCGCATCAACGTCAAAATCATCTTCATTCACATCCTTATCATGAACCTGGCTAAAGAGGTCTTCAATTTCTGCAGCATCAAATCCAGTTAATGTAACATCAAAGTCCTGTGCTTCTAAATCTTTTATAAGGTCTGCTAAAGCCTCAAACTCCCAGTCGCCTGTTACTTTATTTAGGGCCACATTAAGTGCTTTTTCTCTTTCAGAGGATAGCTTGACCACTACACATTCCACTTCATCATGGCCTTCCTCTAAAAGAATCTTATAACGTTGGTGACCACCTACAATGTTTCCCGTTTCCTCATTCCAGATAATCGGCTCCACATAACCAAACTCCGTCATGGACCGCTTTAATTTTTCATAGGCTGGATCCCCTGGCTTTAAATCTTTTCTTGGATTGTATTTAGCCGGGTTAATTTTAGATACTGCCACTTTTCTTATATTCATGTCTTGATTCACTTTTATCCCTCCGTTTCTTTGCATTAAAAAAGCCCGTGACCGCTGTCATCAGGCTAAAAACTGCTGAAAATACTATCAAAATAGTCATTTTTCAGTATCCTATTTACTTAAATTTCTAATCTAGTTCATCTATTTCGTATTCCTCTTAAAGCTTGTAACCATGCCTATTTCATGGGAAACGCCCTCAGCCGTTACTCAGGCTGAAATCCCTGATATACCCCCCTTGTGATTTTTGCGATTTTTCACAGAAGACCCCCGCGCGTTGTTGGAAACACAAGGCTGTAGAGATTCAGACCCCCTACCCCCATCTGTTTCCTGGACTGTTGCCAAAACCACCATCTTCCTTGGCAGTCTTCTTTGAATGACAACTCTTACAAAGAGGCTGCCAGTTTCTTTTGTCCCAGAAGAGTTTCTGATCTCCTCCATGGGGTTTGATGTGGTCCACTTCTGTTGCAGGAGTAATTCTACCAGCTCTTTCGCAGTGGATACACAGGGGATTCCTTCTTAAGAAATCTTTACTGGCTTTTCTCCACTGATAGGTATAAAGCTTTGAGCTTCTCTCGTTTTGTTTTCTAGTCATTTCTTTTTTATGTCCTTCACAATATCTATCATGGGTTAAGATTTGACACCCAGGATAGTTACAGATGCTCTTTGGTTTCCAGGGCATCAAGTTCACCTCCATAAATTCGTTTGCAACGATAAGGCTCTCGTTGCATTTGTCGTTGCGTTTTATAGTGTTTTTTTTATTTATCGTTGCACAGCGTTCTGAAACGAGGAAAGACAAAGGTATAGAAAAAGCTCCAGTTCATTAACCAGAGCTTCATAGTTTTATTAAAATGTTGAGAGATACACTTTTAATTCCCTCATCTTTACGTTATAGCTAATACTCTTTTTTCTACAATAATCCTGAATCCATTCATAATCTCTTTCCGTACCGTTTTTACTGCTAAACCTACGAACTGTGGTTAACATTCTACTTTTAAAATTCATAGGAAATTTACTCATGCTCCTAGAAGTAACAGTTTCAAACTCTTCATGCATTTGTACAGCTGTAAGATCTCCGGCTAAAAACTCTAAAAATAAAAGTTCATAGAATGAAAACGGCATAACATCTTTAATTAATTCTTTGACCAAGGTTTCATGTGGTCCAAATTCTTTGGTATCATCTGATACAAAAGCAAATAGCCCCATTGATTTAGCTAAACACACCGAGTATAATTCTCCACTATCAAAAAGATATTGATAATCTCTTTTATAACCTTCAAAAAGTCCTTTTATCCCCATCTCTATTAGATCTTTGTTTTTTATAATTGAAATTTTCCCGTCTTCTACGTCGGAAGAAAAAGCCTTGTATGTTTTTAATGATTTTCTTTTTAGCTCTTCTTCATATAGATATTCATGCATATATAACTCTTCAAAGGATTTAAAAAATAATTCCTTCTTTTCACTAGAATATAAGTGAATGACAATATCTGTATCTAAAGAGGCATTCATTCTTCAAACTCCTCAAAAATATCATCAATATCAAGATTCTCTTCATTTTCTTGATTTGGTAGTTCCTCCTTGAAGCTAGATGCATCCATACCTATAAGTGACAGGGCTTTTTCTAAGCTAGAATAGGGAATATATTTATTTTCATAATTACTCGTTATAAACTCTAAATAATTTGGTGGAACTTCAATAACACTAGATGGTTTTAATAATTTCTCTTCGGCGTCTAACTTATTAAACAAGGCTTTCAATGTCATTGCGTCTCGCTTATCAAATAGTTTTGATTTTTGACTTGCACTGATCAATTCAAGTTCATATAACCTAACTAACAAAGCTGCGTAGCTCACCTGAAACTCTAATTGCATCCTTACAATATCAAACGCATTTAATTCTTGGAGTTTTTTTCTCAATTCATACTTAATAAATTTTCTAAGTTCCTCTTCAGGCATTAAAAAACAATTTGCAAAATGAAAGGCTCTCTTTTCTGCTACGTCTTCAGAATTCTCTTGTATATCAACATCAATTCTAACATTCGTCGTCGAATCTTTAAGGTCGTATATAACATGACCTAACTCATGAGCAATCGTAAATATTTCTCTAGAAAGTATTTCAGATGAATTTGATACAATCACTTTTTTACCTTCAAAAAGAGTAGCAAAGCCCAATATCGTGTCCTTACCAAAAGGGTAGCGTATTAACTGAATATCTTTTTGACGGATGACACTAAAAATATCTTTTACCCCGTAAGTTTGAATGTTTTTTCTTTCATCGATAGCTCTTTTTTCTATCTCTGTTTTATCAATCCACATACGCATCATTTCCCTTAGTTTGATAATACAATTTTTCATGAGCATGAAAAACCCTTAAAATTTCTTGAATCTTAGCGATAGAATTAACCACTTCTTCTCCGGTATTTTTTTCTCTAAAATAAGCAACCAATTCTTTTTCTTCCTGCTCTGCACTTGTAATCTCTTTTACGGAAACTCCTAAATAATCAGCAATCTTTTTTATAATCACATAAGAAATATCTACTTGCCCATTTTCCAAACGAGCATATCTCTGTCTTGTAGTTTCTAATAGTTCAGCCATTTGCTCCTGGCCTATCTTACGAACGGTGCGAAGTTCTTTTATTCTACTACCAATTGCATAACTCATATCGACCCCTCCTATTGTCTTAATTATATAACATTCTATGATGAGAATCAATAGTTATGTTACGTATTTATAACATATTTTATTCATTAAAGTGAAATTTGTTTTAAAATCATCACTTTTTTAAACAAAGGTATAGAAAAAGCTCCAGTTCATTAACCAGAGCCTTGATCCAAGAATGCTGCGTTTCCTAAGATTCGAATCGATATAACGTAGGCGTATGCTACAGCATATGGTGTTCTAGGATTTCCTATACCTTTACACCATATACTATAACACGTGTACCTACTGACATTCACTGACATTTACTGACACAATTTCATCCTTTCAAATTCTTTTAAGGCTTTTCCATGAATCCTATAAACAGTTCTTGGATCATAACCCATGGTGGCCGCTATCTCATCCCACCCTTTTCCACTAAGATATCTAAGTTCTAATAGGAGCTGTTGGTTGATATCGTCCATCTTATTAATGGTATCTTGAATGTCCCTTTTTAGATCAATCAATCTGTCTATATCAGCATTGATTTCATTTTCTAGGTCAATGACTTTCACAATGGTGCTTTCCATCTTGCTCTTTTCAATATTTCCACCGCAGATTTTTTCCTTAGTAAAACTTGATGTTACCTTCATGGCTAGGCTCTTAAGCGTAGTCAATTGTTCTAGCTTACTATCAATCATCTGGTCTAACCAGGTGGCCTGTGATAAATATTCTTTTGCATTCATCCTTATCCCTCCACTTCATCTAAAAGACTCATCTTCCCTTTGTAATAAAGCTCCATAATATTTATTCTGCTAGGTGCATCTAAGGATTTGATTCTTTTAAAAACACGTTCTTGGTCTTCTAATATCTGTGCTTTCGTTTTAAAGAAGCCACAGCTTGTCCCTTCACACTTTTTAACTTTTAAAGCCTTACATCTACTGTTTTTATAAGCAAAGCATTCTTTTTCCATCATCACTTTTCTCCCTCTCTTTCCACACACTCATTTGAAAAATATCTAATAGGAATATTCCATCTTTTAGCTTTCTTTATCTCAGCTGCCATGCCGGATGAAATTCTATCTCCGAAGACCCATATCTCATGGCACTTACCAAGTAGCACCAATCCCATATCAATTCCCAGCTGTCTTTCTTTTGGATCTTCTTCCTCTAGAAACTGTGGGTACATGAGATGTGGAATAATCGGCACTGCATTTTGAGTAGCTGCAAATCTACCATACCTTCTAGCCTTTAGGGTGTTCCCTTCCATATCCCCTGCAAAGGGACTGCAGATAAATACAATCTTTTTCTTTCGCTTAACCTTTTCTTCTTTTTCTATATTTGTAAGGGCTTCATAAACCGTTGGGTCATGATAACCTTCTGAATTAAATTTATTAACACTCATTTCTTCATCCTCCGTTTCTCAAATTAGTAATCCTAGCCTTAACCGCTTCAATTAGTGCCTTTTGCCCTGTGTCTTTATTATCAAGAGCCATCATCACTTTGTGATCAATCGTGTCCCTTGCTAGCAAGTGATTTATAACCACCGTCTGCTTTTGACCTTGCCGCCATAGTCTGGCATTGGCTTGTTGGTAAAGTTCTAAGCTCCAGGTCACGCTGTACCAAATAATTGTGGATCCACCTTCTTGAAGATTGAGTCCGTGACCTGCTGATGCAGGATGGCACAGAGCGATTTTCATCTCTCCCCTATTCCACCTTGCTATATCATCAGAGGTGTTAATCTCTCCCGCATCAAATCTACTTTTTATTCTTTCTCTCTCATGTTTAAATCCATAGTAGATTAAAACCGGTTTACCATTGGCGGCTTCGATTAAATCCTCCAAAGCATCCAGCTTCCTGTCATGGATCCGGTGTACATCTCCGTACTCGTCATAGACCGTTCCTCCTGACATTTGAAGAAGCTTGTTTGACAGCACCGCTGCATTAACAGCATCCACTTCACTATCCTCTAGGGGAAGAAGCAAGTCCCTCTCTAGCTTTTTATAAAGCTTCATTTCCTTTTCAGATAGTTCCACTTCCACTTTGTTAAAGATAATTTCCGGCATCTTCAGATACTCTAAAGCCTTCATGCTAATACAAATGTCTGATATTTTGTCATAGATTTTATCTTCTGCATCATCGTTCAGAACATAATCTGCTGGTATTCCACCGTTCACATATTTCTGTGGGTGGAAATATCGGCTTCGGTATCCACTAAAGGTTCTTCCCAGTCTCTCCCCTCCATCTAAGAGGTAGATTTGACTCCAAATATCTAAGAGTCCATTGGGTGCAGGTGTTCCAGTAAGACCTACAATCCTTTTAATTTTATGTCTGACTTTTTTAAGTGCTCTGAACCTTTTAGCCGATGGAGATTTGAAACTTGAAAGTTCATCGATAATGACCATATCAAAGGGCCACTCGTTTTTATAAAACTCCACCAGCCAAGGAACATTCTCTCTGTTGATGGTATAGATATCAGCCTTTTTATATAGGGCCATGGTTCTTTCCTTTGCACTTCCAAGAACTCTTGAAACCCTAAGTTCCTTTGTATGCTTCCACTTTAAAACTTCATCCAGCCATGTGGTGTTGGCAACCCTTAGTGGAGCAATCACCAAGACCTTTGACACTTCAAACCGGTCATGTAAAAGATCCACTAGAGCGGTTAGGGTTATTACACTTTTTCCAAGTCCCATGTCTAGGAAAAGTCCTGCAGAGTTGTTCTCCAAAATAAACTCTGTGCAGTGGGTTTGATATTCATGAGGGCAGTACGGTAGTCTTGATTTAGGTAGTACTACTTCCGGCAATCCCATCTACCACACCTCCTATATCCGCTGGGTTATCTAGGCAATAAACCAAAAACCCTAGCCCTTCCAGCTCCCCTTTTCTCTTTATCTGATTTGGCCGCATCTTCTTTCCAGGTGCTTTCACCTCAACAAATCCCATCTTTCCGCCTGGCATTAGTACCAATCTATCGGGCACCCCATTTAATCCTGGGGATATAAACTTATAGGCTCTACCGCCTCTTCTTTTCACTTCTTTTACAAGCATTAGCTCTAGTTCCTTTTCTGTCACCTCTATCACCTCAATTTCTGTTACTTTTAACTTAGGTGCCTATTAAGCACTGAAGAAATATCTATTCAAAATAAGTTTTACTTCCTCTCAAAATAAGTTTTACTTCCTCTAACATTTTTTTGCTTTTCATTCTTGTAGTCTATAGTTGTAGTCTGAAGGGTTTAAAACCTATACGCGCGTATGTAGGCTATGTTACTATTATTACTAGTAAAATAATTAATCAATTAAGTTATCTCCTACATAGACTACTAACGTACTGAAACCCTTGATTTAAGCTGTTCTAGCCTTGTAGTCCAAGGTGTAGACTGAGAATTTTTAGACTACATCAGACTACACATTTTCACCTATTCCCGGTCTACATGTCATAAGTTAGACTACACATTTCTAGTCCTCAGACTACAAATTCAAATTTATGGGTTCACTAACCCTTTTGGTTTTAATCGCTATCATCGTCAGTATCCTCATATCCCTCTCTAACAAAGGCTCTTTGAGCGTTGTATATTGGGAATCTCATATTTCCTCTCTTATTGCCCTCATAGCGTTTCCAACCACCAAGTCGCATCAAGATCCCTTCAATTTCATAGGAATCCGCTCTTCGAATGGCGTTTCTCTCTTTTCCAAAGCACTCACACCAAATCTCAAGGCAGCATACTCTATCTCTTCGATTGGCTCCTTCTGGGATCTCCTCACCAAATTCACTCTGCCCTGCAAGGTAGCTACGTCTTTCATAAATGTCCATCTTCGCCCAGTTATCAGGTAGCGGCTTTTCAAGATACTGCTCCACCAAACCTTCACGGTCGTCGGCTTCCATAGCATCACGCTGTTCTTCATAGGCCATCTTTTCTTCTTCTCCTATTAAGATAAGAGGTTCTCCTGCCCTATACATTTCAAGGGCTTCTGCCCAAATCTGATCTATATCTGTCATCTCCCAGACCTTCTTTTTACTTTGCTTCACCCTTACTGGCCAGAACCTTCTATTACCGGTGACATCTCTTAAGAAACCACTGGTGCTATTCGTGCTTCCCACGATAATACATTGCCTCGGATGACTCTCTACATTGACCCCGTAGCTGTGCCTAAACTTGTCATCTGTTCTAGTAATAAAGGATTTCACCGTTTCTACATCTATCTTTCTAAGCCCTGCCAGCTCTCCTAGTTCTAGGATCCAGTAACCTTGAAGCTTTTCTGCTCCTGACTTATCTCGCATATCAGATACTGTTAAACTATCTGAAAACCACTTACCTCCAAGCTTTGCAAAGAAGGTGGATTTTCCAATTCCCTGTGGTCCATTTAGGACCAAAATATAGTCAAACTTTGTCCCCGGCTCATAAATTCTAGCCACTGCTGCCACTAAGGTTTTTCTCATAATAGCCCTTGTATACGGGTTATCCTCTGCACCTAGATAGTCGATAAGAAGCCTATCCACCCTCTCGGTTCCGTCCCAAACCGGCAGTGCATCTAGATAATCTCTAATAGGATGAAAAAGTCTCTCTGATGCTGCTGTGGTAAGAGCATCTTTTACCTTTGCAGGTGACCAAATGCCATAATGCCTATCTAGATACATCTTGAGATTTGCAAAATCTGCATCATTCCATCCATCCTTTACCTGTTCCCAAGGTAACTCTCCATTAACATCTAGAAGATGGTTCATCTGGTTATAAGCAATGGCCTGAAGCCTTGAGTCGTGTCTCATGATAGTTAGAATATTGGTCGGTGTATCTTTTACCGTTCCGTTTTTATTAAGTTCAAGCTCCAGCTGCCAAGTGAGATCATCTTCTTCAGTGGAGTCTTCGTTTTCAGAGGCTTCCTCGTTACTTTTTTCTTTACTGCTTGGTGTATTTTTAGTATTTGATTTATCTTTACTGCTTGGTGTAACTTTAGTGCTGGATTTATCTGCATCACACTCGTCTTCTTCTACCTTTTCAAACTCTCTATTTATTTCCTCTGCCCGTTCTTTGGCTAGTTGCCTTTTCACTTTTTCATCTTCTAAGCAAAACTCAAGCATGGCTTTGACAGATGGTAGTGTTGATTTAGATGATGGCAGCTGTTTCTTTTCATCGACTCCTTCATCCAAATCCCCATAAAGGTGGATCCTTACTAAATCAAAGGCATTACATAACTGACCACAAGCAGGATCTGTTGCGTGATGGGAGTAGGCATATTTCCCGTTATAGATGACAACTCCCGCTGTGGAATCGGCTGGAGTATAGTCGTAACGCTCAGGCATCACACTAGGCTCATAGATATCTGAGAGGAAGGTTTCAATGGCTTCTTCTATGGTATAGCTCCTACAAAATGCTCCAATAAGGCCTTCTTTTCTAATAGGATCTGCCTGCTTTTTCATCAGCTTCTTTAAAAGTGTGGTTTGTCTTGATGACACAGGCCATGATGATGAATCCTGCCAGTTTTCATAAAACTTTAAGATGCCGTCAGGGTTTAAGAAATCCCCTTTGATTTCCCTATAGAAGTACTCTCCATCAGATGAAGTGCTTGGCCAGTACATCAGTCTATTAGGTTCATAGGTGGTATCATCAAATAACTCAATACCAACTTCTTTGGCAATCATTCTGCTAACTGCTTGATACTCATCAGCTGTAACAACTCTAGACAGTGGAATGATCAGTCTTAACCTTGGCTTTTCCGGTGTATGTTTATGGGTGGAGTAAATGGTTGCTGCATACCCATAAAGCAGTTCCATATTTTCTGCTATAGATTCAGCATCATCTGCATAATCCATATCAAGGGTTAGCATAGAGCGGTTTATAACGCTGTGCTTTGTTCTTCTTCCATCTTTAAGCTGTCCGGCTACAAAACCACCCACATCTTTTACATTGTCTTGCTGGTACTTTTTCATCTTCAGGTACTCTTCCTGAGTTTCACTGGTGACGGTGGTTCGGGAGAGCCTCTCTGTAAACTCCTCCCAGGACACCGTCTGTTCTTTCCAAAATTTATCTTTACGGCTATTGCCTGTTGAGATTATAAATTTCATGGCGTCCTCCTTCTATTCTTGATTGATGAACCGCAACTAAAAACTTAAATGTATTAATCCTCTTCTATACAGTCAGGACAAACATCTGCCCATTCATCAATGATTTTCTTACTCTTCCACCCAATGTCTCCTCTAGCATCTACAGCATCTTGAAAGGTTTCAAATTCCTCATCTGTACCTGCTCCGCATATATCGCAAACTAATGTGTATTTTCCGTACTCCTTAGATATCATCTATATCTCCTCCATTTCTTTATCCTTTGTCCGGCTTTCTTCCTACTAGTCTTTTTGATAAAAATCACATGAAAACCCATCTGCATCTAAGGGTAGTCCTTTTGCCCACTTAGGATTTACGCTCATAATTTTACAAATTTCCTCTACGCTGGACTCCCCCACTGGTACTTCACAAATGACCTCATCATGTACATGGGCCACAATGTCAAACCCTGCTTTATCAAGCCTTAGCATAGCTTCTGCTAGTAGATCCCTTGATGCAGCTTGAACAATATTCTCAACAATCTTAGGTCCATAGGTCTCTATCCTCTCCCACTTTTTCGTAGTCCCGATCCCTTCATAGGTCAGTCCTTCTCTTCCGAATTTATTTAGCATTAGCTTTGGTTTTACATAAACCAGGTCTCTTCCAGATGGAAGGGTGATAAAAAGCATACCGCTTTTATAGGTGAAGAGGATTCCATGGGTTCTAGTCCTGGTTCTTTCCTTAACAGCTTTAATGGCCATCTTGTCTACTTCCCACCAAAAGTTAACAATGTGGGGATTGGCCCTTCGCCAGTTATCGATAAGGCCTTGTAGCTCATGTTCTTCTACTCCCATTTCTAAGGCCCCCATGGATTTTAATGCGCCAACTCCGCCGCCATAGCCACAGGCCAGTTCCGAAATTTTCCCTTTTTGCCTTAGTGGGCTACCCTTTGTAATTTCATCTATGGGAACATGAAACATCTGAGATGCTGAAGCTTCATAGATTTTCCCATGGGATTTAAAAACCTCAATCCGCCACTTTTCACCGGCAAGCCAAGATAATACTCTGGCTTCTATAGCTGAAAAGTCAGCTACGATAAACCTGTGGTTTTCTTTAGGGATAAAGGCGGTTCTTATCAGTTCTGATAGGACACCTGGTGTATTGCCAAATAACATCTCAAGGTCATCAAAGCGACCTTCTTTTACTAAATCCCTAGCGAGCTTTAAATCTTTTAGATGGTTTTGGGGTAGGTTTTGAACCTGGACTAGCCTTCCTGCAAATCGCCCAGTGCGGTTGGCCCCATAGAACTGAAATAGTCCATGGACTCTGCCATCTGAACAGACTGCCCTTTCAATGGCTTCATATTTTTTAACACTGGTCTTTGCCATAAGGAGCCTAAGCTTTAAGGCTTCCTCTACTTCACCTTCCGTTTCATTTACCAGTTCTTTTACGTTTTTCTTTGAAAGGCTTTCTACTTCTACTCCCCTCTCCGATAACCAATCCTTAAGCTGGGATACGGAGTTCGGATTTTCAAGACCCGTCAGTTCATAGGCTTTTTCTGTGGCTGCTACAGTAAACTGTCTGTCGCAGGATATGGCCTGCATAACAAATTCCATATCTGCTTTAAAACCTCTATCGTTGATGCGCTGGTCTAGTTCATAGAGAGCTTGCTCAGTTTCTGGTATTGGAAAGTCTTTTATTTTTTCTCTGATGGCTAGTTCCACCTCAACGTCTCTAATGTTGTACTCTTTAAATAACTGCCACTTATCTGGTGCATGAATAGGTAGGTTTCTACTTCTTCCGCCATTAGCTGCTGTAGGCTTACAGGGAATACAAAAGTATCTTATAAGGGGTTTTCCTTCAGCCATTTTCTGCACATCAAGTCTTAATACTCTAGCTACTCCCTCTAGGTGGAGAGGAAGTCCAAGCATTGCTGCCTGAACCTCACTGCATCTCCAAGAGGATGGATCAAGATACACACTCTTACTTAGTTTTCTACTGAGGTATCTCATAAGAGCCACTCTTTCAAAGTTGGCATTAAAGGCTGTCTTGATAATGTCTTTACTCAAAATAGCTTTTATAATTTCATCTGGCATTTCTTCTCCACTGGCTAAATCAATAAGCTTTACCGGACCTTCATCCATGCTGTAGGCAAAGAGAAGAATGTCAAAATTTGGACTATCGGTGTAGCGGTAAACACCACACTTACTTAGGTCAATGTCTGAGAATGACTCGATGTCGATGGATAAAGTTTTCATGGATTTACCGCCTCCTCTCTTTTAAAGTATTAGGCCAAGAAATCATCGTCTGCTTCGATTTCAAAGTCATCTTCTGCTCTACTCTTTCCACCCAAAGGTTCACCGTCTTTAAGCTTTTGCACATTGCCAAGTCCCGCTGCAATTCCTCTATTGCCATTAACATTAAAAGCATATAGATTAAGGCTGACCTTCCCGTAACACCCTGAGTAGACTTCGCTTCTATCGAGGATGGGTTGTACCTTTCCATCCACCACTTGAGGTGCATCTTTTGAATTGGCGTTAATAAAGTAGCAACCTTCATAGTTAGGATCATCAGGTCTATCGATATCTCCATCTCGAAGAGGGGTTTTAATATTAGCTGGAATCTTTCCTCCAAACTTTACTGCTCCTTCTTGCTTTGCAGCTTCTACAGCCTTCATAACAGCATTAACAGTTTTCTTATCTGTCTTAGGGATAATGATGGAAACGCTATACTTTGGATCACTTCCATTGATACTTTTTGGCTCCCAAACATTCACATAGCTTAATCTCCCTGGTACGACTACCTTCGTTTCTTTACTCATATTAAAATCCTCCTAAATTTGTATTTGATTTGCTCCTCTGAGCTTGTTTACATTTAAAACTGATACTTGCATTTAAAACTGACATTTGCATTTACTCTTCTACCTGAAACTCTGCATGGATTGGATCTATGGCCTCCCGCTTATCGGTCTCAGAGACAAGAGTTAATTTCCCTTTAGGCTTTTCCACTAAACTTCCAAGTAGTTCCTTAAACTTCTTTTTCCCCATAAGCTTTTCCATCTCTGTTATGGTGATAAGACTCTGTTTAAAGATATCTGTGTATCCAGCTTCTTTAGCAGCTTCAGCTACTGCGGTTTCATCGGTGTACTTCCTTCTGGTTCTACCTTCTACCAGCTTAAATCCATCCCACTGCTTACCTTCGTTAATGGCAAGGGCTGTAGCGTAGGTATAAATATCACTGGCCCATTTTGATAATTCCTCTGCAAGACCTATGATTTCTGCAATCTCTTCATCTGTTAAAAGTGCCGGGTCTTGGAATTCATACTTTAGAAGTTCTAAATTTTTAACTGCCCTAGCCCTACACTGATTCTTTGCCCTACAGAACCTACAGTGATCCCCTGCACAAAATTCCCCGCCGCCGGTACTTGCTAATAATGCTTTAGGTTTTAATTCTTCTTCAGCCCACTTTAGAAGCTCTTCTACTGGTATCTCCCAAGTGGAAAAGTTATCTACCCTAGGCTGGACGATAGCCATGGACACCCTTTCAATGTCATAGAGCATGTCGAATAGGGATAAAGCTCCTAGAGCATAAAGCATCATCTGGGGATTCTTTTCTGCTGATACGATAACGCCTCTCCCGTATTTCAAATCCACTACATGAAGAGTTCCATTACCTACTACAACTAGGTCACCTGTACCGAAGCCTTCTGGTACATAGTCGCTGAAGTCCAGTTTCTGCTCGATTAAGATTTGAAGGTCTTTACAATTCTCTTTAGATTTTTCTATCAGTTCTAGGCAGTACTCCACATAAAGATCAGTCATCTCATCCATTTCATCTGAGTGATATGGGCTAGTAGGCTTTTTAGACCGCATCTTCAGTGCCTTTTTAAGTTTATGTTCAGCTAGGTCATGAGCTGCTGTACCCTCTTCTGCATAGGTGCTTGTCTCATTTGGAAACTGCTGCTCTAGCTGAGCTGAAGGTGGGCAGTTCATCCATCTATGTGCTCCTGATGCAGAGTAGACGGAATGGGTGTTAGAGGATCCACTCATTTGATTTCACCTACTTCCTTAAGGGCAGCTCTATAATGCTTAGGGTCCAGAGATGATAGGTTGTTGGCTCCGTATTTTGTGATGATGGCTTTCACCGCCTCTCTATGCCCATCTCTACTTTTATCTGCCATGGCTGCTCTGACTTCTTCTAGGGTCGGTTCCTTTTCTTCTGGAGCCTTTTCTTCTGCTTCTGTAGGTGCTTCTACTTCAGGCTCTTTTGCTTTTGGCTTTGATTTTTTCTTTGTTTCCTTCACTGGAGCCTCATCATCTAGGTTAGGACCATTTGATTCCATGGCATGAACCAAGGTCTCAATACTGTCAGCAAGTGACTTAAGGTCATTTACCACTTCCAGTGCAAGCTTGATTTTACTCATCCTTTAGCCCTCCTTTCTTTTCTATAAAATCTTTTGTGACTTCTTTTAATATGGGAACGAGGTCCTTCATCTCCCAGGGTGTGTTTCTTTCGATGCCGTCTTGGAACATCTTCTCTCTGCCAAAATGTCCATAGACAGCAAACTGTCTGTAGATAGGTCTTTTAAGACCAAAGGATTTTATAATGGTGCCAGGTCTCATATCGATTAAGGCTTTTATGATTTCTGCCAAAACTTCATCCGGCATTTTACCTGTTCCAAAGGTGTCTACTTTAAAGGACACTGGCTTTGCCACTCCAATTGCGTAAGACACCTGCACTTCACATTCCTGAGCCAAACCTGCTGCCACGATGTTCTTTGCAATGTATCTGGCTAAATATGCTCCTGAGCGGTCAACCTTTGTTGGGTCTTTCCCTGAAAAAGATCCCCCTCCATGACGTCCTTTACTGCCATAGGTATCAACGATAATCTTTCTTCCAGTAAGACCTGAGTCTGCTGCAGGGCCACCTAAGACAAACCTTCCTGTAGGGTTGATTAGAATATCCGTATCCTTATTTAAAAGCTCATGAGGAATGACTTTTAAAATAATCTCTTCCATCACATCTTCTCTCAGCTTCTTGATGTCCACGCCTTCAGCATGTTGGGCAGATACAACGATGGCTTTAATGAATAAAGGATTATTCTTTTTCCCGTATCCTATGGATACCTGTGCTTTTCCATCGGGTTTAAGATAAGGAAGCTCTCCTGTTTTTCTAGCTTCAGAAAGCCTCATGCAAAGCCTATGGGCTAAAACTGCTGTAAGAGGCATTAACTCCTCTGTTTCATCTGTGGCGTAGCCAAACATCATTCCCTGATCTCCTGCACCGATTTCCTTTTTATCTAACCCTAAAGCGATATCCGGTGACTGGGTGTTAAGATTTATAAGCATTCTGTAAAAGTCACCATCTGTAGCAAGTTCGTCTGCCCTGTATCCGATGTCGTAAATAACATCTTTAATTATTTTTCTATAATCCACCCTGGCATCTGTGCTAACCTCACCAAAGACATGAATGAATCCATTAGCAGCTGTAACTTCTATAGCGGTTCTAGCATTTGGGTCTTCTCTTAGAAGTTCATCCATAATCCCGTCCGCGACTTGGTCACACATCTTATCAGGATGTCCCTCTGTAACCGACTCAGATGTAAAGATATATATTGGTTTTGTTTTCACTTTTTTGCTCCTTTCATTTTTGGTTTTTCTCTTTGCTCCTCTTCGGATTCTTTTTCAAGATCTACCAGCCGATTAGCTAGTCTTTTTGATACAATACTTATGGCAGTTAGTACACCTACCATTTCTTCTTGAAGTTCTTTCGTTGCATTCATTTTCTCTTCTCCTTTCTTTTGGGTCATATCTAGCTCACCTCCTCCACTGCATAACCCCCTTCACTTACTAGCCGATTATCAGGGGGGTCTGGTAACTAGAAATTTAGTATTTTTTTAAATTCCTTTTATAAGAAGCCTAAAAGTCTCTCTCCCTTTAGGTGTAATAAGGGTTTGAGTGCCAACCCATCCGGTTTTATCGTTTTTAGCTTCTTTAATTTCAAATAGGCCTGTGTTTTTATCTGCATAAGGTTTCAGCTTCCCTTTTTGGTCTCTGTAGATATACTTCTTTTCCTGTAGGAATTGAATGAAGCTCTTTTCCTGAACCTTAAGTTCCTTGGCAGTATCTCTAAAGTTTGTCAGTAGGTTTCGGTCCACCAGTTCATCAAAATACTCTGCCTTTGGCTGCATTGCAATATTGGCAACTAAGAGTCTGCTGTTCTCCACTTCCAGATGATTAATTTTGTGTTCAGCCATCTTTAGTGCCCTAGACATAATCATCTCAGGCGTGTTCCAGGCTTTTTCTATGGCTAAAAAATATTGCCTGGCTTGTTTGCCTTTTTCCGACCTTTGAATCATGCAGATTTCTTTTGCCATAGGAATCGTAAGTTGATGGTCCATAATATCCGTATAAGGATTCTTAGGATTATTGGTTGCTCTTTTTTGAGCCACCAATGTGAAGTCCTGATTTTCAATGAACCCGTACTCCGTCATCCTGGGAAACCAGTCCTTGTACTTGGTCTTCACTTCCAAAAACTCATGGAGTTCACGGCCTGATACCGTCGGTTCATCTTGGCTGTAATTTACTCTCATTAACTCGTTCATCTTTTCATCACCTCGATTTATATTTAAGGAGTGACCCCCTCACTTCTTAGCCAATGGGGAGGTCACTTTGGTAACCAACTTTTTAGAAAAACTTTCTAAGCTTGTCCAAAATTTTGTCTCTACGCTTCATCACAGTTACATGGGAAGTGCTATTTTTCTTAGCTACCTCCCGAACTGTCATATCTTCATAGAAAAGGTCATGAATCAGTTCCTTCTCCTGTCGATCTAGCTCTTTCATGGCTTCTTGTAAAATAAGGAGCATGGCCTTATCAACAACTAAATCTTCTACTGATAGCTCGTCCTTATAATCAGCACCAAGATCCATTAGGCGCTGAAGGGAATCCTCTTTATTAGGTACAAAAGTGACTTTTTCATTTTCCATGTCCACTTCAATGCGCCCAACTTTTACATCTTCTTCTAGGTATCTCTGGCGACGTTTCATTTTGTAGTACTCCTTATAAAGCTCATCACTCACAGGCACTGCAATTTTTCCAATCTTAATCTCTTTACTCATTACTTGTTCCTCCTTGGAATTTGGTTTGAAAGTTTATTACTGGCTGAAATGGCTTATCTGCACATGCAGCTTAAAAAAACCCTAAATAAACAAAAAAATAGCCGGACAACCGCTAAAATTAATTAGCGATTATCCGGCTATTTGGTAGTTCAGGTTCGACTCCGTTGCTCGGTATGAATTGCACTTGTTACATTGCTCTTACCTTTATTCGATTGTCTTGGAAAGTAACATCTATGATTCTTCTACACTTAGGGCATTTAATCATTAGTTCTCCATCTTTTGCGACTACTAAGTCCAGCAAACGTTTATTATTGCAATTTGGACACTTAATTTTCTTAGCTATAATCGTCACCTCCCTTTTCTTCGTCTTGTTAGCGTTCTTGCGAACACTAAGGGTAAAAAAATATAGTTTGTCCGCCTCCGTCTTGTTAGCGTTCTTGCGAACACTAAGGGTAAAAAAATATAGTTTGTCCGCCTCCGTCTTGTTAGCGTTCTTGCGAACATAACCTTTTAAAACATAACAGCACAAAGATAGATCATGCCGTTATGTTTTTAATAGCTCTATGCCTAATGTCTTAATACGTATTTCTGCCGCTTGTTTGGAAACATGGAAAGTGTCTGCAAGCCCGTCAATAATGAATTCATTAATAATACTTGGGCTAAACCCTAACCACATTGTATCATTAATTTTAGAGCCTACATTAAAGCTCGACTTAAATTCCATAGCCTTTCTTTTAAACATTTCTGCAGGCATAAGGATTGCAGCAGCTAAATTATCTGCTTGCCACTCCATCCACTCCTCCGGAGATTTTGGGTTATAAGTCTTTTCTTTAGGGCATCTACAAGCCTTTGCTAACGATTCATCGATTAACCCCATCATCGTGAATCGAAGTTTGTGGATATGCCAATGCACGATTTCATGAGTAATTGTAAACCGTTCACGGCCTCTATTGCTCACATCGCTTATGTCACTCTCTACCAGTAATGTTCCTCTTTTATATGGCCTTAAAACATATTGACCGCTTTCTTGATCATATAACTTAACTGCACCATCAGAGAAAATCATCATCCCCAACGTCTCACAGGCCTTATCAATATTGACATAATCAATCTCTAGGTCCATCTTTAGCTCTGCAATATCTTCAACCGGCACAGGCATTGGATCTTTTAATGCTTCTGGACAATACTTTCTTAGAAATTTTGTAGCCTCTTCATCCATTTCTCTCTTGCTAATAACAGGCACAAAATCGCTATTTAACCTCATAGGCAATCCCCCCTTTACTTGTTATAAGCTTCAATACTATTAATTGAAAAATCCTCCAACGATTGACCCTCAAACACTGCACTGCAGTTTAACTGAAACCACTGAGGAACAGACTCCTGAATTGATTCTCTGGCAAAGTAATCACCAATTTCAATATCACAATTTACAAGAATATCAAATTCAAAGTCATCATCTTCTTGGTTAAAGTTAAACACCCGCAGTATTTGAATATCATCTAGTGACGCTTCCAATACTTCATGAACCACATTAGCTCTCATAGTAAGATCATATTCATCATATTTATTGGTAATTTCTCCATTCAAAGCGTCAAATATCTCCTGATAAAAATCCCTTTGTAGTATCTCTTTAAAGAGCTCTGTCATATGATTTTCCCCCCTTACTCTTCATCATCCAGTGCTTTAATAAAGTCTTCCCATGCCTTTTTAGTTGCATCGGTACCGCTTGTTTCAGACTTTTTACGTGCTTTTCTTAGGGCAGTTCTTGCTAGGTCACTTTCCTTGATGTAGTCAGGTAAATCCATCGGTATTTCATCTCTGTCTTCAGAAGCTAAATCTACCATCATATCAATCTCACCATTGGATAAGCCTAGTACTTTTGCTAACTCATGAAGTATATTGAGGTTAGGTGGATTTCTCCTCCCCTTTTCAATATCACTCCAATAAGCGGGAGATAGATCTAGCAATTCTGCCATACCCCTTAGACTTATTTCTTTCTCTTTTCTTTTTTTTGCGATAAAATCTCCAAATTGATTAGGACTCACAAAATTCACCTCCATTCTATCTTGCTGCAACTAATATCATTATTAGCTGCTAGCTGCCTTTCTATTTCATATTAAAGAATATTGCTGGCGATCTTGTTGGTCTTTTATGAACCCTAGATTTTTAAGACGTATTTTTGCTGCTGTAACAGATACCTCAAAAAAGTCAGCCATTTCATAAGCCATTACTTCAGCCCATAGGTCCGTTTCAAAGTCCGTACCTAATCGATAGAAGTTTTTATCTATCTTTGCTGATTTAAATTTCTCTTTAACTAAACTACTAAAAGCTTTTCTTGGCATGAGTAAAACAGAAGCCATATAATCAGCTTGCCATTCCATCCACTCATCATCAGTTACCAATTCCTTTTTCCCTTTAGACTCAATGTCAGAAGTTCGACATTTAATGACAGGGAGTTTCTTCTCTTCCATTTCTAATGCTTCAAATAGAGAAATCTGATTTTTATTTTCCAAGTACATCTGCCTATGCAATAACCAATGAGCTGCTTCATGGGCTAAAGTAAATCTCCCACGCCTTAATTGGTCGCTCTCTAATAAAGAATTATCTATAAGCACTGTTCCTTCATTTACGGTCATTCTCACTGCTTTCTCGTTTTCAGCATCATATACTGGAATGCGACAATCATTAAAAACTGTCATTCCCAGTATAGATCCATCATGAGTTAGATCCTGATAGTCCATCTCTAATTCAGCATAGTTTTCGATAAATAACTCCACGTCTAAAACGCCTGGACTATTTACAAGTTTTGGTTTGTAAGAGTAAATAACTTGTTCTGCTATATCTTCAATCTCTCTTCTTGAGAGAATAGGCACTCCATTTTTCTTGGTTCTAAAATCCAACGAGATCAACTGACCACCCCTTTCAAGATTGCGTGTATGCTTATTTGCTAACATTGTATCACGAAATATCCTCTGTGTCAATTATTTCACAGAAGATTTTTCCATAACTTCTTGGTGTAATAGGGAAAGCTGGATTTTATCATTGTTTCCCTAAACAACACTTCTTATATTTTTTACCGCTGCCACAAGGACATGGGTCGTTTCTTCCAATTTTCTGTTCCGTCTTCATGTCGATTACATTAGATCCACCAAACTCAAATGGCTCATCAGGAAGTGGCCTTAAATGAGGCTTTTCAAATTTCTCAAAGATTTCATTCGGTGTATGACCATTGTTCTCCCAGAGTCTTACATTATTAGAAAGGTCCATCACTAGCTGCATGACTTTGTTGACTTGATTTTCGTCTTTGAAATTTACCTCAAAGGTATTGAACAGGTCAAATATCTGCTGGATATTGGGACCTTCTATACATTCCCATCTTATATTTTGGCATAGCATCTCTGCTTTTTCAAAATTTCCGCCGAAGAAATTATTCTCAGCGTATTTCAATAAATCATCATACTGCTTTGGCTTTTCATAGTAAATCATGTTTGAGTACTTAAGTAGTTCTTCCTTGTCCGGAATATAATATGGCTTATCTGCTTTCTTCTTCCGCATTGACTTGAACTCTTTGTCTTCTATAATGGTCTCATGAACAAAATGATCTTTGTAAGCGTAGACATACTGCTTACTCATATCTTCATAGAAATACACCTCAACATCATCGATGCCAACCTGGTCCTCATTCTGGCTATTATAAATTTCTACAACTAGCTCAGCAGGAACCTGACCATATAAATTTGTAAGTGCTAAAATATACTGCTTTATTAAATCCATTACATGAGCTCCGTTCTTTGACTAAATTCTTTGCATAACCCTTCATAGTCCCTTTGAATCCAAAAGGCAAAATGATGAATAGGTATCTTTGCTTTCTCAAAAGCTTCGAAGTGCTTCTTCGCCTTTTCCTTTTCATTTAAAACCATGTAATATACAGCTAATCTAATATTCCCTTCTACGACTCTTGGATATTTTTTTAGCTTTGCAAGACTTTCAGCTGCCTTCTGAACATGCTCTTCCATCTTCTTTTTAGGAACTGGCTTGATAGTATTCTCAGAATAATTGTCTGGTGCAAAGCACTCATCTGCAATATCCAGGTCCGTAAATATGGCTTCTATCAGCATACCGTTTTTTTGATAAATGTCTTTAATATCACTCATAGAACTATATATAGCATCAAATTTATAAGGCTTTATCCATTCCTTCTGAATACTAACTTTTTCAAGCTCCATTCTACATCTTTGGTTGACCTCATAGTCTTTTAACTCTTTAATATAACCCTCAATATCCCTAAGCGCATCTTTTGTCATATATTGATTAACTCGATTATGAATTACAGCATACTTATGACAAAGCGGAAATTGTATTTCTCGTAAAGGAATATTAATTTCTTTCAAAGCAAAATATTTTTCCGGCATTTTCAATGTAAAGTATTTGTCTATATTAGCATTTACGCGATCCATCACAAGATCAAAGTTCATCTTATTGCTAAACATCATTCTTAGAATGCTTACATCGAAAATTATCTGCCTTTCCTTTGATAGCAAGGGATGAATTTTCTTATATCCATCTACAATCACTTTTGAAATTTCGTTGTTGTTTTTATTCTGCCTAGAAATTTCCAGACGAAGGTTAAACTCTTCTTTCATATCATTTAATGTTTTGTCCTGAATTAATGTTTCATACTCTTGGAAATACTGTATCGCCTTTTGTTTATCACCTTTTTGAAGGCTTGTATGAATAAGATTTTGAAACGAACTGTGTATTATCTCACGATTCTTTTGGTTTTTTGCTATTTCATAGCTCTGTCGGTAAAATGAAATGGCATCAGTAAGGTTTCCCTCCATGAATCGTAGTCTTCCATAGTTATTATATATCATGGCTTGTAATAGAGGCTCTTTTGTTTCAGAAGTAACATTTAATGATTTTTGCCAGTATTCACTAGCCGTTTCAAGATTCATTGCATTTTCTTCTATCATCGCTTTTAGCATCAAATAATTAGGTTCAGATTCATCTTTAATATAACTCAAATAATGTTTTGCCTTGTTCATATCACCTAATGTATAAAGTAAGAAAGCTTTTTTCCTTGATAAATCGGCTATTTCTTCTTCAAATAGTTTTTTATCATCTATAAACTGATATACCTCGTAGGCACCTGCAAATCGTTCAAGGGCTCTTAAATGTTCTGCTTTTAACTTTTGAAACTCATAATTCTCTGTATAATCAATTAAATAAAATGGCTTTTTCTCAAATAGCCTTTCATCATTTAAGCTATACCCTATAACAAGCAAATTTCGTAAATCTTCTAGTTTTCTTTTAGAAAATAAGATCGGCTTCTTAGATGCTAAGTAGGCTGTTGCCGAGTATATTCCAAGTAATACAATAAGCGCTATAGTTGCCGGTAGGCTTGTGAACTCTAAAAGAATTGCATTGAATATTAAAAATACCAAAATTACAAATGTGATAAAGCGTATAAAATATCTAGGGTGTCTGAGTTGTTTCATTTTATTACATAACCAGACCGCAGCTGCCACTATAAATAAATTGGGCGCAATGATCTCTGGAAAATGTTCAAATACAAAATTAAATATGTCTAATAATTCCAATCATATCACCTACCTTCAACTCAACCTACTCATCTTCTCCCCTATGCTCCACGGCCATTTCATCAACCCAGTCCTCTTCTACATACACCATCCCGTTTCGACCTTCCACTTTCCGGTTAGGACCCGCCTTATACAATTTACAACTTAAAGGTCCATAACAGAAAGTCTCAAACCTATACTTCTTCCGTCCTCTGGGATTCCAGTTATCTACAATGATCTCAACCGGCATCCTTGCTCCCCACATACAGCTACTACACTTAGTGTCATAAGTCCTAGCTGCCAGTCTACGGTGTCCTCTTTCCCTGTAAACCTCCAGCTCTGGCGGCACCAGTTCCCAGGGTGATGAATTGCTACCTTGTTCTTCTTTAGAGATTACTTTCAGCTTTGAGACCTTGTAGTATTCAACTGGCTCCATATCAGGATCCGGTACTGATACACACTCTCCTGAAATAACATCGTTCACTTTGAATTGATGTTTAGCATGGGCCGCTTTACCGATGCCTATGGAGAAGGTGGTACTAGTGCTGTCTAGTTCTCCCTCCAAGGTAATTGCATAGCCTAGGTATGTATGGGAGGCTTCATCAAAGGATCTAGTTAGACGGATCCTGGGCTGAATTGATATGATGGTACCTTTGAAAGTTGATTTTTCCATAATGGTTACAAGCCTCCTTTCATTTTTTAATCTATGCCCAACCTTTCTTTTATTTGCTCCCATTCTTCAGTATATTTATTATTTATTTCGAAGAATATTTTAGATGATTGTTTAATCCCTGAATATGCTTTAGCTGCTTCATAAGAAACAAAACAATCTAATAATTTTGCAGATAATTTCACATCATTATTCTCTTTATGGAACAAAAATAAATCATATAAGCATTGATAGATTTGCTCATTTTTACTCCTCAAGAATTCCAACTTCAACCATTTAGTTAGCAAAGTTGTGGCAAATAGGGTCTGAGATACAATAGCCAAAAACTCTAGATTAACCGTTCTTAATAATAAGGCCCCAACCCATAATAGTGAATACAATAGTATCTTTTTTCTCTGCTGTGAACACATTCTTATTGTAACTTCTTTTGCAAATAAAGAATTTTCAAAAATATGAGCTCCTAGTTTCAAAACTGAGGGCTCTAAATTGTTGTTGTAGTATTTATTAGTCATCTCATTATCTAAGGGCACATCAAGCGACTTAGAAATAAGATGTACTCTCCTCTTACCTTCTACTGAAGGTATTAAGTAAATACTAAGGTAATTATCAGCAATAAAATACAAAACAGTGTTAATAATGAAAATGTATGTTAAAACTGTTCTAACCTCTGGGTACCCTTTCAAAAAAAATATTAATATTGAAAACAAAGCATTTAGCCAGAAGAGTGCACTACTAAGCCTATCAAGAAAGTTTAGTTGTTCATAATACTTATCTAAAGAATCAATTCGTTCTCTACTCATAATATCACCATTACATTTCTGGAAAGAGTTTTTTTATTTCACTTAAAGCTGTGTATGGCATGTCATTTGACTCACATTCTTTACATTTTTTGATAATGTCTTTTGAAGAATTTAGATTGCTCTTAAATGCTTCTGAGTCATCCCAATTGTATGAAAGGGACTCAACAATGTCATATACATACTCTCTTACTGAATTTTTTGGAAAATATGTGTATCTATCTACGATCCATTCTTCTAAAGCATAGGACGAATAATAGCCCCTTAATTTTCCTCGGTTCCAGTACTTTATTAGACGAATTACAGGTTTTAATTTTGAGCCGTTTTTTGTATTTGCATCAGTAAGCTTTTTATTAAATCCTGTTGGGTCAGTACTCATCCACTCAGTAAGCAGATTTGATTTAGACGGGATAGATAAGCTCCCATAATAGTCTTGTTTTGCTGGCACTAATTCAAATTTAATATGATTTAGTTCTAACACCATTGTAGGACTATCTCTATATATCTCAGAAGTTGAATAATACTTCTCCATGAAATTTCTAAGATATCCTAATAAAGTATCTGGCTTGTAATTATTTGGATTCTTAAAGACTACCATATAATCTATATCTGATCCTGAATCTGCTTTTCTAGGCAAGATTGTTCCTCTTGTACTCGATCCGAATTGAAAATGCTCATGTAATTCCCCATTATTAAAGTATAGATCTAATCTTCTTGAGAGTGTATCAATTGATGTTCCTATACTTGTCTTTTCATTCGAAGATAATACTAGCGCACTTGCTAAATTCGTTAAATATGAATTGATTGACATTATTTTTCCTCCCTTTTTAAATTTCACCTTCACAAAATGGCATAGACCTTTACCCTGGGCACTTGCTTTACTGCTTCCCCTGAATCTTCCAAAACTCACCTAAAACAAAATAGACAAATTTATCCACTAATGCCCGCTATATTAATCTTATAACCCCAATTCCAAATAATACAAAACTTGCTATTACACCTAACATAACCACTACATTCATCCACAAAGGAGCGTCTATCAATTTACTTTCATCTACATCAGTTTCTTGATCCATAAACTCTAGTATCTCATCATCGCTAGCTCCGTCTGCTTCCATCTTATAAACAGTTTCTCTGTACTCTCTTAACTCTGGGCTAACCCGAAGATAACTAATATATGCACTTAAGCCAAAAGTAATAACCCCCAGTAGGACCGTTAGTCCAAGTAGAGCCATCTGCCCATTTATAAAATGTAAAACTGCTGCTATTAAATATAATATTGAACCTATTTTTGCTAACATATTTTTTTACACCTACTTTTAAAGTCTGTTTATGTCCCATTCTTTGATGTCTATTACTCAAATAAATACTGCACCCTCAATAAGTAATTGTCTAACACTGTTCATTCCTAAATTTCCCCTGAATATTCCGACAACTCCACCTAAAAACAAAACGGACACAGTTCTCTATTTATCTATGCCCGTTCTAGGGTGTCTACTTGTAATGTGAATAGGTGAGTTGGTTCTCTAGTGACTTGAGTGATTACTGAAGAAACAAATTTCTTAATTACTTTATGTGAATTTTGCTTATTTAGGGTAATTTGTACTAAATATTTTCAAGTACTTTTCAGCTAACCTATAATTTTTAACCTTGTTAGACCTTATTCTTAATTATTGTATTAAACCTCATCATTACATCAAGCATAATATTTCTATTTATAAAATAGTTTATAATTATTAAAATTACTGCATTTAATGTGACTAAAAGTATCCCTGCAATAAAAAACTCTACATATGAATGTATTTGTGGCAAATATTTTATTTCTAACAAGATTACGGGTATAATAACAACTAAGTTAGGGACCAGTAATTTTAAGAAATGAGGCATTGCACCTACAAAATACTTGCTATGAATATAAATTATCTCAAGAAATGCCAGTAAAATAGCCGTTACTAAAACTGATAATAGTATACCATAAAATCCCATTTTCATATTGCCTATTATCATTATAATAATCAAAAAAACACTTGATAAAGATTGGATTTTTCTCCCTATTTTAAATTTTCCTGCCATATTAATAATATTTCCACTGGGTATATGGATAATTTCAAAAAAAGTTATACCTATAAGTAGTAAAGCAATTATCCAATTATAATAGTTTGCATCTGTTATACCAGCAGTATATAAATTAATAAAAGGCATTATAAGTACAGCAGTAGTTGACAGCAACGTAAACATTACATAATTTACAATAAATTCATATTGTAAAAAAATTTTCAATACATATTCAGGCTCTTTTTCAGCAATTAATTTACCAAACCCCATTCTTGGAGCATTTATAAACGCATAAATGACACTTTTAAGCAACCTAAAAACATTGTTATAAACTACATATACGCTCGCGTAAATAGTTCCAACTGTACCTGAGATAAATAAAATAGGTATTGTCGAATAAATCATACTGGTTATTTTCTGAATGAAAATATCTTTAGTACCACTAATTGAATCAAAATCTGGTTCTTCTTTAAAATTTATATACTCATATCTTTTCTTGGATATATTTGCAATTAACAAACTGTTAATTATTGCTCCTAACATTGTAGATAATCTTACTAATAACATGTGTCCATTAACAAAAATCGTAACTAAAATTAATACCTGGCTTATTATTAATGTTGCAATTTGTATGCTATTTAAAATATACTCTTTATTTTCAGACTGTAACAGTATTCTGTATTTTGTAGCATAAGATAAATTGAATGCTGTAGAAATTATTGTCATAAAAAATACTAAAAATGAAATTATTGGAGACAAGTCACTATTTATTATTAATGCATATACAATCGAGACACTTGTTCCTATAAGAAAAAATGATACCCCTATTTTATTAAATATTTTTCGAGTAGCTGATAAAATTTTGTTTATAGCTTGCTGATTATTTGACGCGATAGGTTTAAATAATGCAACATTAGTTGCAATTGTAAATCCACCTTCAATAATTAGTAACATGCTGATAAATTGACTAGCAGTAGAATTTAGACCGTTAAAATCAGAACCATATTTTATAATAACCATTTTTGTTATAACTAGGGCGAATATTCCGTTTAAAAGAGTTAAAATAATTGCGCTAATTGCGGTCAATATGCTTTGTTTGCTTTTATTCATTGCTTTGTTTTTCTCCCAACATTTCATTTATAATATTTATAAATTTACCTTGTACTGCTTCTCCCGAATATTCGCCTAAAGCCCTATTAACATTTTCAAATGTTAATTTTTGCTTGTGATTATCTTTGCAAAATTGGTCTAGTTTTTTCTTGTAATCTATTTCATCCATTTCCCATTCGTTTACAACAAATATCTTCGGATATCGTTTTAAATACTTAAGTGCCGGATCATTTGGTATTTTCGAAAAATGTATAATTGGTTTTCCAGTGCTCATATACTCAAATACTTTACCTGGTACTTGATGTTCCACGGTGTTCCCAATATTAACCAAAATATCTGCGCATAATAAATTATACAATGCTGTATCTCTATTTTGAAAAGGGATTATGGATGGCAAATACTCATTTGGAGACCATTCCTTCATCTCATTAATTGAAAAGTTTGTCATCATCACTAAATGTATTTCGTTATCTAACTTAGAAAATACATCTAATACTTTTTTAGGATTTCTTATATCCCCATATAATCGACCTGTGAAAAGACAATTTATTTTGTTTTCTAACATATAATTTTTACTTACTTTTGTAGAATTAAATTCTACTGGCTCGAGATTTGCAAAAGGCAATAAACTGAACTTCGAAGTAATCTCAATATAATTCTTTTTCTTATAGTACTCATATAGTTCTGGTGTTAATAAAACAGCATCGCATTTTGATAATATTCTTTTTTCATCAATATACATTTTCTTTCGGCGTCTTCTACTTACTTTAATTTCGTCATTGAATGTAAACGGGTCAAATTGAAAGACTATCCATTTCAAATTATCTCCTTTAATATATTTAAACTGTTCAGCGATATAATGACTTTGAAATGGTTGTGATGCAGAGATTATAATATCATATTTGTTTTTTTTATCTAGTTCTACTATTTTATCCAGTACTCTTCTTTTTTCCCACCCAGCAGTGCCTTGTTCTTTTGCAAGCATAACATATCGAATATAGTATGCTGTTTTTAAAATAGTTGTAAATAATTTAGTTATCTTCCTTAATGGATACGAGGAATTAATTTTATTTAATTCATTTGAATAAATGGTATTCATTATCCTATAATCATCTACTCTATAGACACTAACATTATTTTTTATTTCACACTCAGGGACGTCAACTCTTTTTCTATCAGTAATAACATCAATTATATATGTTTCTGATAGTTTTTTTATTAACGGATTCATGCAATTTGAAACTGATGATGGATTTGGAGAATAATTGCCTAAAATTATAAGTGCTTTTTTCATGATTTCCTCCACACCATCTTATTTACTATCCCTGTATAACTTTGAATTAATTTAACCACCTTAGTACTTACATTCTCGTCCACATAGTTTGGTACGTCTTCACCCAAGTCTCCTTGAGCATTCATCTCTACTGCCATATCAACAGCTTGAAGGACTTGTTCAGTAGTAATGCTTCCAATAACCATATTTCCCTTATCCAATGCTTCTGGTCTTTCTGTACTAGTTCTCACAGACACCGCTGGAAACTTAAAATATGAAGCTTCTTCTGCAATGGTCCCACTGTCAGACACTACACAAAATGCATTTTGTTGAAGATGGTTATAGTCAGCAAATCCAAAAGGCTGCAGGCTTATAACATTTGTATGAAATTTAAATCCTCTTTGTTCTATAAATTTCTTACTTCTTGGATGAGTGCTATATATAACAGGTAGATTATAATTTTCAGCCATAGCATTCACAGCATTCATTAAAGCCATAAAATTTTCTTCATTATCTATGTTTTCTTCTCGGTGAGCCGATAACAAAATATATTTTCCTTTTTCTAATTCTAGGGTTTCAAGAACTTTGCTGTTATCAATTTTCTCCTTATTAACTTTTAAAACTTCAGCCATTGGCGATCCCACTACGTAAGTACGCTCCTTTGGAACGCCTTCCCAATTTAAATAGTTCCTAGCATGTTCTGTGTAACATAAATTAACATCACTTGTATGATCAACGATTCTTCTATTAATCTCCTCAGGAAGGTTTTCATCAAAGCATCTATTTCCTGCTTCCATGTGGAAAATCGGAATCTTAAGTCTCTTAGCAGAAATTACACTTAGACAAGAATTGGTATCTCCAAGTACAAGTATTGCATCCGGTTGTTCTTGAACCATGATTTCGTATGATTTAGCCAATACATTTCCCATGGTTTGACCTAAATTGTCTCCAACTACATTGAGATAAAAATTTGGTTCTCTTATCCCTAAATTTTCGAAAAATACTTGATTTAATGTGTAATCATAGTTTTGACCTGTATGAACAAGTATATGGTCAAAATATTTATCACTCTTTTTTATAACTTCAGAAAGTTTTATAATCTCAGGGCGAGTACCCACTATTGTCATTAATTTTAACTTCTTCATTACACTTGCCCCCTATTTAAAATAATGTGGATAGAACTCACTATGATTATCAATCCATTCTTTCATCCCAACTACCATCGTTTCATAGCTAGGTACTTGAAATGAAAAGTCCGTTCTATTATTAATTAAAGACTTATCAAGCGAAAGATTGTCACTTGGTACAATCTTGATTTCATTATTTTTCATGTATTTATTAAATAGCTTAAGTAATTCATATTTGCTAATGGTCTCATTATTTACTAAGTTATAAAGACCAGTTAGGTTTTCTCTTAATGCTTGCTCCATAGCCTTTGCTAGGGTTAATGTCGTTACACCTGTCCATATAGCTTTAGTAAAACCATTGATTTGACCTTCTTGTTTCATAAACCAATTGAAAAGTCCTATTCCTCTTTCACTCATATCAGGACCAATAATTGAATTCCTAAAGGTGAGGTCTTTATTATTTTCTAATTCTCCTAATGCTTTTGATCTATCATAAAAAGTTTCACCGTCTCTGAAAGACGTCTCTGAATAGCCACCCGTTTTTCCTGAAAACACACAGTCAGTACTCATATGGATAATTTTTGTCTTCATATCTTTAGTTGTATCGCTTAAAAAGTGTGGTAAATAGCTATTTAATAACACTGCATTTGACTTATTGTCTTCTGCATCTTGATTTAAAATTCCGATAGCATTAATTACTGCATCGTACTGACCTTCAATAATAATCTTCTTAAGATTTGGGAAGTCTGTAATATCTCCATTTATGTTGTTACAATATTCCACTTTACTACGACTAAAAGCAGTAACATCATGTCCTGCTTCTTTAAAATACATTGAAATTGTATGGCCCGCCATACCTGTTCCACCTAGAACTAAGACCTTCATTATCTCGCCTCCCAGTTCATTAACTCTTCTTTTATATAATCAAGATTCAATAACTTCTCTTTTATTTGCTCTACATTGAGTCTTTCTGTGTTATGAGAGTTATAGTCTTCTACTTCTTGAAGTTCTTGGTTTCCTTCTACAAAATATTTATCGTAGTTAAGATCTCTCTTATCAGCAGGAACTCTATAAAAACCACCCATATCCTGCGCTCCTACATGTTCTTCTTTTGTAAGAAGAGTTTCGTACAGTTTTTCTCCGTGACGAGTCCCGATAATCTTAATTTCATTTTCAGCATTAAAAAGTTCTTTTACTGCTTGGGCCAAATCACCAATTGTAGATGCCGGTGCTTTTTGAACCATAATATCGCCCGCTTCAGCATTTTGAAATGCGAATACTACAAGCTCTACAGCTTCCTCTAAGCTCATTAAGAACCTTGTCATGTTAGGATCTGTAATTGTTAATGGTTGTCCATTTTTTATTTGCTCGATAAATAAAGGAATTACCGACCCTCTGGATGCCATTACATTTCCATATCTCGTTCCACATATAAGTGTTCTTTCTGGATTTACAGTTCTAGCTTTTGCTACAAATACTTTCTCCATCATAGCTTTCGAAATTCCCATTGCGTTGATAGGATAAGCTGCTTTATCTGTAGACAGACAAATTACTTTTTTTATTCCCATTTCAATTGCACCAGTAAGAACATTATCTGTTCCTACTACATTAGTTTTTACCGCTTCCAGTGGAAAGAACTCACATGATGGAACTTGCTTTAATGCTGCAGCATGGAATACATAGTCAACATCATGCATAGCGTTTTTTACACTTGCTAAATCTCTAACATCCCCAATATAAAATTTCAACTTATCATCTTTGTACAGTTTTCTCATATCATCCTGTTTCTTTTCATCACGAGAAAAGATACGTATTTCTTTAACATCTGTATGTAGGAATCTTTGCATTACCGCGTTTCCAAAAGATCCTGTTCCACCAGTAATTAGTAAAGTTTTATTTTTAAACATATTCTGCATCTCCTTAGTTTGATATTTTAATTTGACATTCTTTTTCATATGAATAGTCCAAACTGTTTATTTCTATACCTTGATATGCTATTACGATCGCCCAAAAAACCCAGAGCCATTCACTATTAAGATTTGAACTAGAGCTAGTACTGCCAATTATAAATCCTGTCATTGAAAAAATCATCCCTAAAGAAACTGAATAGTCTATCCTATTTCTTGACAATTTATATTTTTTAATTAAATGTATAAGCAGCTTACAAAAGAAAATAATATACATTATAAAAACAATTATTCCATATCCAACTAGTATCTCCATCCACCAATTATGCATGTTTACTATTCCTTGAGTATCATATATACTTCTGTTAAGCATCCAGTATTCAATATTGCCTGCACCAGTTCCAAACCCTAAGGTGCTAACTAAAAAGAAAATACCATTTTTAATCAAGTTAACCCTTATATTGTCTGAACCTACTCCATTTGAAAAATTAAAATGAAGATTATTACTAATTACAGAAACTAAATACGATAAATAATTTGGGAAAACTAGAATTAACATTATCGAAAAGATTAATAGTGTGATTAAGCTGTTTCTAGTTTTTTTCTTTTTAAACGATAACGCAATGTAAAACATAGTACCTAATAATAGCCCTACAATATTTGCTCGAGAGGTTGTTAAAATTATTAAACTCAAAGAAGATGCAATCAATGCTCCATAAAAGAAACTAAATATTTTGCTTTTGCAATTATTCATACAAACGTATATAATGCCTATAGAGAATAGTAAAAACATTGCAAAATCATTAGGATTATTAAAGCTAGATACTGGCAATCCAAATCTTGCAAAGTAAGAGGCTCTTTCAACATTGAGAAAAATATAATTCTTACTTAAAATCTCATACCAACCAATTATATTATGGAGCAAAATAACAATAGATATCATTTGAAAAGCCTTCAATATATCGGTTGTTTTATTAAAATACTTACTTATAATTAATATCGAAAGTAAGCCTAAACTAATAAAATAAACACTTTTTAACCAACCCACATAATCAGCGACCCACGCAAGACTAAATATTGAATAAGAAAACCAAAAAAGCATGAATTTTATAGAATAGGAGTTAGCTCTTTTTTTGAATATTATAACTCCTTTATTTTTAATCAAAAAATTAATTATCAATATAATCGAAATACCTATCATTAGTCCTCTAAAAAGTGATAATTGAAAAATTCCTAAATCTATAGCTATTACTTCGGTTCCAATAAAAGATGCGATTATGGCTAAATAAATAAGTTTTCTAATCATATTAACTAATTACTCCATTTCATAAAAAATTTGAATACATCGCTACTAATTCTTTAGCAATTGCATCAGAGGAATACTGTTGCTTAGCTCTTGAAGCAATTAATTCTCTATCATAATACTCAATATTTTTATACATAAATATCATAGTATTTACCAAATCATTTAAATCATCTACAGAAACTAAAACACCATTTTTATCGTTTATAAAACTTTCTGGACCGCCACATTTTGTAGAAATAACTGGCAACCCCATAGCCATGGCCTCTATATATGCAACTCCAAACGTTTCCGTCTGAGATGCTAATACAAAACAATCGCTTTCTTCCATTTGTTTTGCAATACAGCTTCTATCGACTTGTCCCTTTAAAAAAATTCTATCCTCGCATTTATATTTTCTAATTAACTCAATTAATTTTGCTTTTTCTGGTCCCTCACCAAAAATATATAATTTTATTGACTTATTATCACCAAATGCTTTATAGAAAGCATCTATTAGATGATCCATTCTTTTGTTGCTAGTAAGATTCCCTACGGATATAAAACTAAAGGCTGATTTACTCATTCTGTTACTTTTTCGTTTATAACTAAACTTTTCTATATCTACTATATTAGGTATGACTTTTGATTGCATCCCAAAATGATATTCTATATTCTTTGAAAGGTGACCGCTAACAGTTATTAATTTATCTACTCTAGGATATGTGTAATTTCCTATTTTTTTCATATCTGCACTAATATTTTTCTGGTTCATTTCTGAAAAGTGCTCAGTTAATACTATAGGTACATTACAACCATTAAGTGCTTTTACAGTTGAATACCCTAAGTCAATAAAATGTGCATGAATAATATCTGGTTTTCCATGTATCCGTAATACTTTCTTGTATAGTTTTTTTAGTGCAATGGTACGCCCAATTCTTAATAGTCTTTTGGATAATGCTCCAATAGGTACGTTAATAGCTTCTATTATTACGCCCTCTTTTTCTAAGCTTTCAAACCACCATTTTCTTTTCCTTCTTACAGATCTCATATCTATAGCAGCATATACTACTTTGTGACCTAATTTAGTTAAAGCCTTAGCTTGGTCAAATTCAAATATTCCATTCCTTTTATAAGTATGACTAGGATAACCTCTAGAAACTATTAAAACATACATAACATATCTTCCTACTTTCTCTATTCACTAATAATATCAGCTATCCTTTTACTAGCAAATCCATCTCCATATGGATTACTTGCTTTACTCATTTTTTCATACTCATTTTGATCTTCTAATAACTGCTTAAATGTTTTATAAATAATCTCTTCATCAGTACCTACTAGTTTAAGAGTTCCTGCAGCTATTCCTTCTGGCCTTTCTGTTGTATCACGCATAACAAGAACAGGCTTTCCTAAACTCGGAGCCTCTTCTTGGATTCCACCACTGTCTGTTAATATTAAGTGAGATCTAGATAAGAAGTTGTGGAAATCTAAAACCTCAAGCGGCTCAATAATTCTAATCCTATCTGTGTCACCAAGAATCTCCTTAGCAGCCTCTCTAACAACAGGATTCATGTGAATTGGATATATTGCTTTTATGTCTTGATTCTCATCAATAATTCTTTTAATTGCTTTAAACATATTCCTCATAGGTTCGCCTAAGTTCTCTCTTCTATGCGCGGTAATCATAATTAATCTACTATCTGATGCCCATTCTAAATATTCATGACTGTAATCATCACGAACTGTTGTCTTAAGAGCATCAATCGCTGTATTTCCAGTTACATAAATTGATTCTGGATTCTTACCTTCTTTTAGAAGATTCTCTTTGGACATTTCTGTTGGCGCAAAGTTGTAATTTGACACTATACCCACAGCTTGTCTGTTAAATTCTTCTGGATATGGAGAATAGATATTATAAGTTCTAAGTCCAGCTTCCACGTGTCCTACAGGAATCTGCAAATAGAAGCAGGCTAACGCAGTTACAAACGTAGTAGATGTATCTCCATGAACAAGTACTACATCTGGTTTAACTTCTTCAAGAACCGACTTCATTTTTTCAAGGATATTTATGGTAACATCAAATAGTGTTTGCTTAGCCTTCATAATAGAAAGATCATAATCTGGTACTACATCAAATGCACTTAAAACCTGATCTAACATTTCCCTATGTTGACCCGTCACACAAACAACCGTATTAAGTTTCTCTCTTGTCTTTAGTTCTTTTACTAAAGGGCACATCTTTATCGCTTCGGGTCTAGTGCCAAAGACCACCATTACTTTTTTCATATCTACTCATCCTAACTTATAATTTATAAACGCCATCAAAATCACAGATATTTTTTGTATCAAGTATCAGTTTATCTTTAACTAAATTTAAATTATGTTTAATATGATCATGAGCTGTTATAATTACAATAATCTCTATCTCATTTAAGAAATCTTCGAAGTTCATGAACTGATGATCAACTATTCTCTCTTTAATGAAAGGATCATATACTTTAACACCAAAAGCCAAATGCTCGTCCATTCTTTCAAGAAGCTGCAATGTAGGACTTTCTCTTGTATCATCAACATTTTCCTTATATGCAAGTCCATAAATACCGATCTTCGATATATCCGTTATCTTATGCTCTCTCATAATATCTCTTATTCTACCTAATACATGAGTAGGCATAGAATCATTAATTTTTCTAGCAGTAAGTATCAAGTTAGTTAGATCAGGATAATCTCCTACTAAAAACCATGGGTCTACTGAAATACAATGACCTCCCACCCCTGGTCCTGGCTGAAGAATATTAACTCTTGGATGCTTATTAGCAATCCTTATAATTTCATAAACATCCATATTATCTGTTCTACAAATCTTAGCTAGTTCATTAGCAAAAGCTATATTAACATCTCTATAGGTATTTTCTACTACTTTAGACATTTCTGCTGATCTAATATCAGTAACTACAATCTCAGATTTGCAAAAACTCGAATATAATTCTTTTACTTTCTCTCCTATAACAGGATCATCAGCTCCAACAGTTCTAGAATTATATTCAAGCTCATAAATCATGTTTCCAGGTATAATCCTCTCAGGAGCATGTACTAAGTGAACATCTTTCCCCAGCTCAAAACCTCTTCTTTCTATCTCAGGTCTTACATATTTATCTATAGATCCTGGTGATATTGTAGACTCAATAATTAAAACTGCTCCTTTTTCACAAACATCAAGAATTGTGTTAACTGCTGAAATCACATATTTAGGATCTAATTTCTTACTTGAATTTATATAAGGTGTAGGAACCGCAATAATATAAGTATCAGTTTTCTGATATTTCGTCGTAAACTTAATACCTTTTTCTATAGCATCCTTAAAAAGTTCTTCTAATCCTGCTTCCTCAAAAGTCAACTTCCCTTTTGTAAGTGAGGATATTAATTTTTCGTTTAAATCTGTTCCAACTACTTCAACTCCACTCTTAGCAAACATTAAAGCTGTTGGTAAACCTATATATCCAAGCCCTATTACATTAATTTTAGATGTCATCTATAATCCTCCTAAATAATTTTTTCGATAGCTTTTATTAAATTTTTGTTATACTTATTCAAGTCCCAATCATTCCTAAATAATTGTGATTTTTCTTCTATGCTTTTTAAATAATTAGCATCTTCTTTGAGAAATGATAAAACTTTTATTAATTCTGTTTTAGAATCAAAAAGTATCGTTTTTCCTATATCATATTTTTCTACTATATCCCCTAAATAAGTATTTTTTGATGCGATAATGGGTGTAGAAGTAAATGCAGCCTCATACAACCTATTCGGTAGAGCTATCTGAACATTTTTTAATTCTGCATCATAAACAGAGTAAATACAATCAACGCGCTCATATAATTTTTTTATTTCTTCGTTATATTTATACTCGCCATAAACCTCGACATTCTCATAATTTTTAGCGTATTCTTTGATTCTTAGATAGTCTTTTCCTGCACCAGCAATAAGGACATTAATATTTGCTTCAATAGATGCATCAATTAGCATTTCCAATTGTTCAGGATATCGAATGGCTCCTATAAATCCAACAGTTAATTTTTTATTTGTTTTCCTGTGAAAACCATCAAACACAAGTGGATCAGGCGTATTAGGCATAAAAACAACTTTATCTTTAGAAATAAAACTTTGATAAAATTGATTGTAGAAAAATTCTGAAGTTACTATTAGCAATTCTATTGATTTACATAATGATTTTTCAGTTTTTTTAATAAGCTTGGACATCAATATCTTATAAGTTTTCCTGTGCTGATCAACCATTAATGTATGTAAATCACTAACTTCATAAACTAATTTTACATTTTTTTTTGTAATCTTTTTATATAATACAGCCGCAAAAAGAATATCTGTTTTAGATAAATAGAGAACATCTGGTTCTACCTTTTTTGCAATTGCAATAATTTCTCTTATTACACTTATAGTTGCTCCTAATCTTTTTATGGGACTTCCTTCGTTTGCCTTTCTGTTAATGACAGTAACTTTAGATTCCTTAGGCAACTCATTTATTTTTTTATTTCCTAAATTTCTATCCCAATAAATTACATGAACATCATAATTTATAAGTAAAGCCTTTACTCTTTTAATCATCCTAGGATTAGGTGTATGGGGAAAAACAACTAAAAATTTTTTTTTAATATTATTCATATACTCACATCCAATTTAGCTATTATACTTGTATTTTTTGATCTTGCTATACTAGCTTTCTTAATTCAATTTACTTCTTTTACCTGTAACTCAATACCTTTTTCAAAACTGATAGGCTTATATCCAAAGTCCTTAGTTGCTTCGTCATGTGAAAAATCTTTATTTTCATTCAATCTTAGTACTTGCTCAGCTTTAAGCTTAGGCTTACTCGATATATTTTCATATATCTTTAGCAGACTATAACTTAGCTTCATTGGTACATGGATTTTAAGAACTTTCTTGCCAAGTACTTTCCCTGTAACATCTACTACATCGTTATAAGTAAGTGGTTTTAATCCTGAAATATTATAAGCCTTCTTTATACTCTTTTTAGTTTCATACGCACTCACTATAGCCCAAGCAAGGTCTTTAACATAAACAGGTTGTTGCAAGTATGTTCCATTCCCTAGTATTGGTAATACAGGAACCTTTCTAAGATATTTAACTAGTCTCCACATATTTCTATCTTTCGGAGTTCCATAAATCATAGTAGGCCTAATTATTGTGTAATCAAGATTGCTTTCTTTTATTAAACGTTCGGCTTCAAGACGTATGCCCTTGCTATCTGGATTCAATTTAGTAAAAATCCCTGTGGTGCTAATAAAGATAGCTCTTTTGATATTCATTTCTTTACATGCATTAACGATATTGGGAGCATGTCCAAATCCAAGAGACGCAATATTTATTAAAGCCTCTTTATCTTTTAATGCTTTACAAATTGATTCAAAATCATCTAATTCACCAAACTTGTAAGGAACATTAAGTTGTTTTATCTTCTCTAGATTACTAGTTTCTCTAACGAAACACGTAACTTCATGTCCTCGCTTCACTAATTCTTCTAGTACATATTCACCAAGAAAGCCTGTGGCTCCAGTTAGTAAGATCATCTTCCCACCCTCTATTCATTATTTATAAGTTCTAAGTACCTTTCAGCAAGCTTATTCCTTGAATAGTTTTTCTCAACAAATTCAGGTCCTTTAGCTTTCATTTGGTTATATTTTTCTTTATCATTTATGAGCTCTTCAATTGCTGCAGCAATTTCATCTGGATTATCTGGTTGTACAACTAGTGCTGCTTTTGAATCCTCAAGTATTTGTGCCGCTTCACCTTCTAAGCTAGCTATGATAGGTACTCCGCAAGCCATAATTTCAAACATTTTTGAAGGAATAAATGTCTTGAATAATTCAATATTCTTTAATGGTATAAGGCACAAATCTGACAAATTGTAAAATTCAGGAATAGCTTCTTTCGGTTGTGCGTCAATAAACTGTACGTTGGTCAGTTCCTCTTCCCTCACAATTTCTTTAAGTTTATCCTTTTCAGCTCCCTCACCAACAAACACAAATTCAATGTTTTTATATGTTCTAAGTTTCTTTGCAACTTCCAGCACTGTGCTTAGGTTTTGAGATATACCATGTGCTCCTACATAAGAAATCACAAACTTATCTCGAAGATTATATTCTTTTATTAACTCTTGGCTCTTTTCTTTTGGATAGAAAAGAGCTTGATTAACACCATTTGTAATGACATGTACTTTGTCTCCACTAATACCACGGTTAATCACATTTTCTTTAAAAGATTGTGTAACCATAATCAATTTCTTGCTTTTTCTATAAAAGAATAATTCCATCTTCTCAAGTACTTTCGTTACGAAACCTTCTTTCATGACACCCAACTCTATCATTGCTGCGGGCCATAAATCTCTAATTTCAAGGACAAAATCTGCTTTCTTTCTCAAACTGTACCAATATCCTGAAAAAATAGAGAAGAAGGTTGGCGAGCTTGTTATAATTACATCTGGTTTATCAATCTTCTTCATAGAATAAAACACAGATGAAAACATAAACGAAATATGACCCAATGTTTTTTTAATAAACCCTTTATTTGGAGTAGCATATACATAGTTTCTATGCACATGAATTCCATGCATATTTTCTAACTTATATTTCACACCTTTATATTCATCAGGAATAATCCCAGTCGGATGATTAGGAAAGCATGTAACAACGTGAACTTCATTACCTAGTTCTACCCACCGTTTTGACATCTCATATAATCGAGCAGATGGTGCACCTATTTCTGGAGGGAAATAATGACATATAACTACTATTTTCATATTTTTTCTCCCAACTTTTTTAAATTTATAATAAATTCTTTATCTGTCTTAACCGTAAGTACATCATTAGATATTTTTACATTACACTTAATATCCTTAAGACAAATTAAATATCCAAAAAAATCCAATTCGTCACTTTTAGTGAAAACAATATGCTCATTTTCTTCTTTCAAATTAAAAGCACTAGAATACCAACTCTTTGATATAGATACATCTTTAGAAGAGATAGGGATGATATTTATGTTTATACTATCGTTCTTAATTCTTACAGTTTCACTGAGAGATACTTTTGTATCAGGATTTAGGTGAACATAACTCTTCACTTCTTCACTAGCTTTTGCTTCTACTTTATCAAGTACCAATACGACATTCTCATCTATTTCACCAATATGCCTGGTGTGTTTTGCTCCAAAGTATGTCTTATATGCTCCACTAATAAAACTCAATCCACTATAATTAAAGCTAAGTCTTTTTACATCGCTAATCCTATTTGCAACTCTAAAACTTCCCCAAAACTGTGACTGCTCTCTATCGCCAATCATAACTGTGTTATGGGCTTTAGTTTTTCTAAAATGATTTCTCCACTCTCCACCCTCATATTGATAGGTCCCTGAATTAACTAGGATTGGGATTCCTTCTATTGATAGTTCATAACTCAAAGCGTCGCAATGTCCATGAGCAGGTAAGTATGACGGACATATTTCACCACAATCAAATATCAATTTATATTGGGCATTTCTAAGAATGTAATATCCACTAGCATTAAATGAATCTATAAACTTAGGGGTTAGGTCAAATTCTTTTTTGCAAGTTTCTAGTAAGCAATCATAAGTTTTGCTAATCCCGTCTGTACTATCATTGAATGCAGGTGTTTTGCCGAATCCCTCTTCAAAACTATACATCACATCTATCATTTTATTAATGTATTCTCTTAATTTTGCATATACAGCTTCATTCTTTAAACACATAGTTATCTTAATCAAATCTTCTAGAATGATTTTATGGTACATAGGACTTAATTCAAAATGCATTCCATCTTCTAATATCTGTTCTTCTAGTTGTTTGAGTAGCTCTTTAATAAATTTATACTTGACTTGTTCTTCTCCAAAAAAAGTACTTCCTATTATTAGTGCTTTAATATTTTCAAAATAATGATTCCCTAAAACATCTTTCTCAAGATTCTTTTGCAAATAACTATATTGAGTATAAAGAGATTCAATTATCTGGTTTTTAAAACTACTGTCATTATTTATTTCTTCTATAAAGATTCCATATGTTGAAATCCAGTTGGTGATTCTTAGTGAAATCGTATATGGATGCCAACCATCTCCATGAGGACATGGATTATTGACAATCCAATTAACTATTAGCTCTTTGTATTTTTCATAATACTTAGATTTATTACCGTCATTGAAATATTGAATTCCTAGTTTGTACAAGTACTCGAAATAATGCAGATTATATCTCCAAAGATGTTGAAGTTCCTTGTCATTCCATGCAGTGTCTAATGAAACTTTGTGTTTGATATTTATAAAGTCAAATTCATTATCCAAGATTCCGTCTAAATCAAATCTACTTAAATACTTACTATCAAAATCCAAACTTGGGATTAAAAAATTCACTTTCTCTGTTACTTTGATTTCGCTTAGTGTGTTGATTCTTAATATCTTACGTTTATAAAGTTCTCTTTTTACTCTATTTCTCACTCTATATAAGCCTTGAGAAGGTTTGAGATACTTTATTGTATTCATAAAAAGTATTAACTTATTGTCCATTCAAAGCACCTCACCTAGTCCCTATTGTTTCACTGATTCTTTATCAGTTTTTTTCGTTCCAGTCCCACCTTCAACAACACCATCACTCCTAAGAACACTAAAAATCGTCCCAAAGAAGCATCTGACATCCATCAAGAAACCAATCTTCTCAGCGTACTCTCCATCAAGCCTTGCTTTCACATCAATCTCAAGCTCATCTCTACCATTAATCTGCGCCCATCCAGTCAAACCTACTGGCACATCATTAGCACCGTACTTATCTCTTTCTTCAATCAAATCATACTGATTCCAAAGAGCTGGACGAGGTCCAATGATACTCATTTCACCTTTAAAGATATTGATGATTTGAGGTAGCTCATCTAAGCTTGTCTTTCTTAAAAACTTACCAACCTTTGTGATCCACTGATCTGGATTCTCTAATAAATGAGTAGGCATATCTGATGGAGTATCAATCCTCATCGTCCTAAACTTCAATATATGAAAATGACTCTTATGAATCCCGACTCTTTTCTGTTTGAAAAGCACTGGACCTTTTGAGTCAACTTTGATTGCAATTATAAGTAATAAAAAAACAGGAGCTAAAATGATTAGTCCTAAACCCGAAAGTATGATATCTATTAATCTTTTAATCTTTAAGTAAACCATGATATTTCCCCCTGCTTCGGTTATGTATATTTAGGTGCTCTTCTCAGCACCTCTAATTTCCTAATTTATGTGTAAATCTATATCTTGTATCTACATCTAATCTATGTACTACATCTTGCATAAAATACGCTTTTGATTGAATGATTACCCATGTAATCATTCTGTAATATTCCTATCATTTTGATAAACTCTGTATGTGTTGCAATCAGTGACTTAGATAGTTGTTTATCCTTTCACCATACTCACGTCGAATATAATTATGCTGAAAGGATAAATATATGCAGCATATTGTATGTCTTAGGTTTATTGATACAAGATATTGATTTCAAGCCAAGGAACTTCCTCCCCAGGGGCTTCTTCTTCAGGTGGGTCTTCATCTTCATGCACACTACACTTTACTTCTCCATCTTCATATCGGATTATTCCACCAGCTGGACATACCTCATCAAAATCATCTATAATAAATTGATTAAATATACTATCCACATGATCAATATCCTTCTCAACCAGAAAAACAGAGTACATTCTTTCTAATGTTTTTCTATTAGCAACACAAACACTTTCCTTTGCCATGCTCGTAAATCCAATTATTCTTGGAACAGTTACTGTAGCAACAATTCCAAGTATTGCAATCACAACAACCAATTCTATTAAAGTAAAGCCACCAGATTTTTTATTCATTGTTTTCACCCTTATAAAACGCTACTCCTGCCAACCTTTAAATCAATAAGAATAAAGCACTTTATAATAAAATTGTATACCGCCTAATAATACATGATTATTACACTTCAAAACATAGCTTCGCCCTTTCACAGTTTTCACTGCTACCTATAACGTGCTATGATCTCTTACCTGCTATAATGGGCCGAAACACCAATATATCAATGTAAGATACTTATAGAAATAACTTATAAATATTCAAGTAAATTAAGTTGCGTCATATTCTTTGGTAGTGTAATTGAATTGTCAGTATCTTCGGGTTCAAGATAGACGAGAATTGATTCTTGATGCGCTCCCCAGTCCATCTTGTCTATATTATCAATAAATTCACATTCTATCAAGATATTTGTACGATTTATTTCATGTATGACTATGTCAATAACTTCGCGAATATCTTGATCCTCGATGAAGATATAGATTTTCTTGTATTTTCCATTGAGTTTATTCAATAATTTTTTCAGGGTTTGTTTTGAGGAATCAATCGCCTTATAATGTGCCTTGAGATAACTGACTGTTTTCTTAGCCTTTGCCATCATCCCCATCGGCGTCAACATATATAAAACTTGTTTTTGAGAAACTTGTGTCATCTTAATCACTCCTTCTCGAACCATCTTATTCATCAAGACGTTAATCGTTCCGAGAGATACCCCTAAATGCTTTGATAACTCCCGTTGTGTCACATTTTCATTATCTGCAATCTCTTGCATAATTATATATTCATGATCTGTATAGAGCGACTTCTTTTTACTCATAGTACTCTCCTTATAACCGTTCGCAAAATGAACACAAAATCTATACTACGCCTTTGAATTATGTTTGTCAAGTAGTTTTATATTAAAAACTTATCCATCCATGGGCTTGATCAATTGAATCCCTAGTTCAATCTCCCGTTCGTCACCAAAAATACACATACGCACTTTTGCTCGACCTTTTCGAGCATTTATATTAATAATCTTACCTTCCAGACCAAGTAGGGGGCCTTCAACTACTTGAATCTGTTCACCATGCTTCAATAGTGTTGAAAAACCGACTTCTTCTGCGTCTCCTAGAAGCGTACGAATTAAATGCAACTCTCCTTCAGGTATAGGTATTGGCTGATGCCCTTCATCGGATAATATCTTGACAACACCCTCAACGTTAATAATCTCAGAGACACCTTCAGGGGTTAATTGACCGCACATAAGGATATATCCTGGAAGTAGCAGTCGCTTCACTTCTTTCCACTCACCTCGTCGTCGCTCACGTAAGCAACGCTTGGGCACGTAAAACGAACACGACTCATAGTTATCAGAAAAGAGAAGCCGAAGCTTCTCTTTAATACGTTCTTCTTGTCCACCAAGGACAAAGATGGCATACCAATTCTTATTCATATGTATACCTACTTTCCTTACATCTCATTATTCCAATAGGCTTTAAAAAAAGCTCCAAACACCCCAATCATACCTCCAAGAACTAAGGAAACAGCCAAAATCAACATTTTCTTAGGTGCTATAGGACTTTCCGGCAAGCTAGCACTTTCATTAACAAGCACTCGTGACTGTATTACTTCTAGTAGACCGTCAGTCATTACTGTTTTATCTGATTCACGGCGATATATTAAAAGATTTTTTTTCTCTATATCAAGTTCTGCTAAGTATCGATCATTTTTTTCTTTAGATAATTGCAAATCATCCAATTGCTGTTGAAGACTTATAATCTTGCCTTGTAGCTCATCATAATGCGGATTAACAACTTCCTCTAGCATCATCTCTTCCGATAGATCTTCCAGCGTCATATTTCTCTCTACCGCTAATGCGACTGCATATACCGGATCACTTAACACTAATTTTTTTAATGTTATCGTCGGTTCAACTGTTTCGATTAGTGCATTCGTATTTTCTAATTCACGTTGCAAGCGTATCTCCGTTTCATCAAAAGATTGAGACTCCACAAAGTACTGTCGGTTAAAAAAGTCCACAGCCTTTTCTTTATATACTAGGTTTACTTCTTCAACAAAAAACATTGTTAACGTCTCAGCTAGAACCTTCGCGTTTTCAGGAGACTCCGCAGATACAACAAAGGAAAACACGCTAGATTCTTTTTCATTATTAATCTGAATTCGCTCTGATAAACGTTCAACTGATACATTAAGGTCTAATACTTGAATCGACTGTCTCAACACTCTCTCTGATTGAATCAGTGATAAATAATCCATTGTATTCGTAGATGGCAAAACATATTCTCCGTATTTCGTCGCAACAACTTCTGGTACGCTAATCGTTCCTTCTATTTTCGATTCATATACAGTATCTGCTATGACAAATGCATAAATGACTCCCAGTATTGTTACGATTACCGTAATGCCGACAATCATTTTCCAATGATTAATCAACACCATAATTAACTCTCTTAATGAAATTTCATCTTCATACGTGCGTTCTTCCATCTTGTTCTCCTTGTATTTTAATCTTCTCTTTTATATGTCGGTACAAATTCCTGCATTTTTATTTTAATCGAATTATCGTTCATTTCGGAAAGTTTTTGTTCGAATTCTCGAATTTTCGCGACGAGACTTTCATGATTAATCTCTAATGGCTTACCGATATGAATCTTATCGTGTCGCGTCTCAGTTATTCCTTCTTCATCCATGAGTAGTTCTTCATATAGCTTCTCACCGGGACGAAGTCCGGTAAATACGATGGGTATATCTTCATAAGGTTCATATCCGGATAGTCGAATGACATCTTCAGCTAGGTTAACAATCTTAACCGGTTCTCCCATATCCAGAATAAATATTTCACCACCATGAGCCATTGATCCAGCCTGTAAAACCAATTGACTGGCCTCCGGTATGGTCATGAAATATCGTGTAATCTCTTTATGGGTCACGGTCACCGGTCCACCTTCATTCACTTGTTGCTTAAAAATTGGTACCACACTTCCATTACTTCCTAGAACATTACCAAAGCGTACCGCAACAAACTCGGTCTTGCTTATTTTATCCATACTCTGTACAACCATTTCACATAATCGTTTGCTTGCGCCCATTATATTGGTCGGATTTACTGCTTTATCCGTAGAGATCATGACAAAGCGTTGTACTCCAACCTTATCTGAGGCTTGTACCATATTCAGGGTTCCTAAAACATTGTTTTTTATGGCAGCTTCAGGATTCGCTTCCATTAATGGCACATGTTTATGCGCAGCTGCATGAAAAACCACATCAGGTTTCATTTCTTGCATAATTGCCACTATACGATTTTGATCGCGTACTGAGGCTATTTTCACCGTTAATCGCAACTCAGGATGAAGCTTAATCAGCTCGTTTTGAAGCGCAAAAACTCCGTTTTCATAAATATCTAGTAACACTAATTCTTTTGGACCAAAAGAAGCAATCTGACGACTCAGTTCCGAACCTATGGATCCGCCACCACCGGTAACCATTACAACTTTTCCATTTAAATATTCAGCAATTGCCTCATTATCTAAATTAATCTCATCTCTCCCTAAGATATCCTTAATATCAATATCCCGGATACTCTGTATATTCACAGTTCCCCCGATAAGTTCATACATACCGGGTACGATACGAATCTTCACTTTTGTTTGCTTACACTCATTTACAATTTCTTTTATCACACTTCGTTTGGCAGAAGGAATCGCAATAATAATCTCATCAATCTTTTTCTTGCGAACAACACTTACAATATCTTCACGTTGACCGACAATAGGAACACCATTAATATGCGTTCCTTCCTTTAAACGATTATCATCAATAATCGCCACCGGTTTACTCCGAAGATTGCTATGGTTCTTAAGCTCTCTAATAATCATTGCACCGGCGTCTCCGCCTCCGATAATCATCACTCGTTTAACGATTTCACGCGATTCATTAGGATTTGATTTTATTTTCAATAATACCCTGGCTCCCATTCGTGACCCACCGATGAGAAGAATATCTAACATACCGACAATGATATAGACACTACGTGGTAAAGAAGCATGCATAAATGTAAGATAAGTTATGCTTAATGCATTCGCTACCCCTACAGCAAAGGTAATATTCATTACTTCACTCATGCTTGCATACTTATATAAGTTTTTATAAATCTTTAAATAGGTGAACACAATGAGTTTAATCAATGTGATTTCTAACCAATGTTCTCTATATATTTCATAATAGCTAACAAACTGCTCACTCTGAATTTGTCCATCAAAGCGTAACCACAATGCGAATATATAGGCCAGATTCAACATAATTATATCTGCAAAGTAAATGAATACAATTCTAACTTGTCGTTTAAATAATGCCATTATACTAGACTCCCTTTTATTTATCTCTCTTTTTATTTTGACTCTTCTTCCATCATATTCGGTAAAATCAACAATAGCCCAAAAAGCACAAATATAATGTAAGTAGCAAACACAACACTATCATTAACCAGTCCTACTACAAAATACGATAGAATAGGAATCATCAAAAAATCAAAGCGACTTTGAATAAATGTCTGTAAACTAATGCAAAGAAAAAATATTAGCCCTACAAACCCAAAATTCAACGCTATTGTTAAGAATAAATTATGTGGTTTATCAACAACAATTACATGATTGCCGAAAATTTGATGCTTATAGATTAAATCTCCTTGAGGATAAATAGCTGTATATGTATCTGCACCATACCCAAACACCGGTTTTTCAAAAACTAGCTGGATTGTGCGATTCCAAATATATCCACGATTACTCATTAATCGTTCATTTTTAAACCATTTAGTCGATTCTGCATTGAAATTATACTCATCTAACGGTAAAGTTCCTACTGAAAAGTGTCCGTTGTAATAGTAATTAAAACGAGACTCTGAAATCTTTTCTGTTTGAAGATTTTGGACCCATACGCGAACCAATTCTTCACTGTAATTATAAATCACTTGTTTAAAATAATTTTCGCTAGTAATTCTATATATCAACAATTGATTCGCTTTATCCTGAATTAGCTCGCCCTCACCTTCTGTTACAACATCTAATCCACCTTCAATGGGACTAATCTCTATATATTCACCATTATTCAGATTATATCGAAGCATAGGATGTTCATAGTCCACAGAAGCAAATTCTGTCGTAAAATAAGTATCTGGTTCAGCATCTAAACTTCTCAAAATTTTAGCATAATATGGTTGAAAGATTGCTAGTTGTGTAAATATTAAATATCCCATAATAAGAAGTGCTATGACACCAAAATATATCCCTTTATGAAGTGGAAACTTGATTAATAAATATATCCCCATAAATGCAATAGTCGTAACTACCGCAATCAATCCACCTGTCGATTGCGATCCATATAGCGTAATCATCTGTGGAATAATCATTAAACCAAATAGCGGCTTAATCAACCAACGTTTTACCATTACCACACTATAAATTGTAAGCGGAAAGGCTATTGCGATCAAAGATCCTACATAGTTCGGATTATAGAGTGTTGTATATACTCGACCTTCAGGAAGATTAAAATTCACACTAGAACGCAATTCTTCAAAACGCGTTCCCAGCATTACCCTCAAACCCATCTCCGTCTTAAAGAAATCTATCCCCATCCATTGAAACATTCCAATGACAGATACAACTGTTGAGCTAATAACAAAAGCATATATCAACATACGCATTTCGCTTTTATTCTTTACTGAAACCACAACACTATATGTTAATCCAATATAACACAACCATGTCAATGTCCCCTCATAACGATCAATCATTCCTGACCATGCTAATTGTTTCTGGTCAGACATCAAAAAAGCTATCCATATGCTAAGTATTAAACCACCGAATAATATAACACTTATCTTATTCTTTTTCAACCCTTCCCTTTGATACGTGTAAAAGTGATATACACAAGCTAAGACAACACAAATAATCGCACCAACCTGTAATAGTTGTACTTTAGCTGCTGAAAAAATATCAACGTGTTGTTCCTTGTTATACAGCCACTGTAAAGATTCCGGAACAGGCATGATTTTTAAAGTTACAATTAATGGCACAAAAAATATTATAATTATCAAAATAATCCAAATGCTTTTTCTTAGTCTTTCTAAATTTTTATTACTCATAATAACTCCATCTCTTATTCAATTCTGTACATCTTTTATATTGTATCAATTTTATAATAGAAAGTAAACTAAAAAAATAAAAGTCTCGAATGAATTTTCATTCGAGACTTTTAGCTTTATATGATACTTAAACTATAAAACTTATTTTTTAATAATTGCTACGTAATCTACATAAACACCAGAAGCAACATTAATTGCTAATTCATATCCGTCTTTAATATCACGTAACTTAACTTCTTTTACAGATCCAGAAGCATCAATAATAACAGCATTGCTTGTTAATCTGTATGTAGTTCCATTTGTTGCTGTGATACGTGCCGCACTAATATCTACACTAGAAGCAGTAACTCCTACAACGTTAGCAACATCAATGTCAGTAACAAGACTGTCATCGTCACGTACTTTAAGTGTAACAATACGGTCTGCCTTAGCAACAGTACCAGCTGTTAATGTCGCATATGTTTGCTCATCTACTGTATAAGTAGTTTTTCCGCCATCAACCCAAGCAGTTGCTCTAGTGATTTTTGTACCATTAGTTGTTCTAACACTTTCAACATAAGCAATAACTTCAGTAGTGTCTTCTTCAGCATTAGTTTCAGTAGTTGCAATATAAGAAACTTTTAAGTCACTTACATATGCTCTACCAGTAATAACAGTATCAAAGTCAGCATCGCCAACAGTTACAACTGTAATATCACCTTTAGCAAATGGTGCAGTTTCACCTTCTTTAATCATGAATACGACTGTACTTGAAGAAAGTCTATTCACTCCAATGAATTTATCTTTTGTAATATCAGTTCCGTTTGCACTAATGTCACCTAAGAAATTTAATTCTACAACACTTCCATCATCATCGTAAACAAACTCAACGATGCGACCAGCTGTAACATTTAAATCTTCACTTGCATCAGCACCCATTGTTGCATTTGTTGCAGGTGTAGTATCGAAATTAATCGTTGCTACATCATAAGCACCTGAAGTGTCAAGAGTAACAGTATCAACGTCTTCACCATCAATTTTGTCTAAAGATTCTAAAGTAAGTCTTTCAACAACTTTAGTTCCTTCTTCATTAACAAATTCAAACTCAGCAGAAATTCTGTTGAATGAAGAATCAAATCTTACGTCTGATAATAAGATACCTGCTACTGTATCCGTATTAGTTTCACCAAGATCACCAGTTACGTATACTAATTTTCCGAATCGATCAAAGAATATTGCTACATCTTCATCTGCATCTTCAAATTTTTCAGCCGCATCTTTGTCCATATTATCGAAATCTTCATCTTCGTTAAGATATTGAGCAACTCCATTGCCTACAGTTGTATCGGCATACTTGTACTCTTTTCCTTCAACATCAAAAGCTTCATCAAATACGTCAGTGATTTCACCAGTTACAGATTTGTTGTAAATTTCTACAACTTTTTCTTCTTGGCCATCTTGATCAGCCGCAAAGAATAATACATCGCCTTTTTCCATATCTTCTACAGAAGCGAACTTACCATCTTTGAATACTGCATAGCCATCAAAGTCAAACTCTTCACCGTCAAGAGCAGTTACAACGTCATCTTCAGTAAAGTCGACAACAGTCATGTCCATATCAGTGTATAAGTCATACTCAATAACTCGACCACGATCATTTAGAACAACTTTAGCTAATTCAAATTTTTCACCATCAAGACTTAAGTCTTGTGATTGCAATTTGAAAGTTTTGTCTAATCCTGAAAGCTTAACTTCTTTTCCATCATCTTTAAATTCAACTGCATCAATATAGTACTCACTAACAATTTCAGCAAAGATTACTTCATCATCAGAGTTTACCCACAAGTCAACTTCATTTAAGAATAAGTCATAGAAATCAGCACCTGTTCTTTCAAGAAGTTCAAATGTACCATTAGAAGCTGTAGTTGTGATTTCGTTGAGTTCCAAATCATAATCAGTTACACGAACACTATAATCGCCAGTAAGGTCACGAATATCAAGGTTGTCATTCAACAATGATTTTTCAACGCCGTTAGAAAATTCCAACTGTCCGTATTGAACCGTTCCGTCGTTATTATAACCTGTAGCGCCCCATTTTTGAACAGTCAAAGTGTTTACTAACATTTTAGCTGCATTACCACGAGTTGCATTTGTAGAACTTGAAACTGCTACGCCATTCATAAGTCCTAAAATATTCGCTTGCGTAATGTAGTTTGCTGGCCAGTTTCCATCTTTGTCAACAACCGGACCTAATCCGATAAGACGAGTAAGGATTGTAATCGCTTCAGCATTTGTTAAAGGATTACTTGGCTTGTAACTACCATCTGGATATCCTTTAAGGATTCCTCTGTCAACTGCTACATTAATGTAACCAGCTGCCCAATGCATAGCATCAACATCAGTAAAGATTGTGTTTGATTTTGACACTTCAGCCGCATCGTTAAGTCCTAATGAAAGAACTGCGATTTTAGCAAATTCTGCACGAGTGATTTGTCCTTCTGGACGGAAAGTACCATCTGGGTAACCTTCCATAATACCTACGGCATTTAATTTAGTTACTGCTGTTTCATACGTCGTGTCAATAACATCTTCATTCACATCAGCTGCAAATGCAGTTGTCATTGAACTAAATACCAAAACAAGAGCAAGTAACAATGCCATAAAACGTTTTGTGTTTTTCATGTTTGTGTTTCCTCCTTTAAAATAGTTATCTGTTTATTACAGACCAAATTATAGCACTCCCCTTTAAGACTCGTCAATATGTAACAACTAGATGTAATGTGATTGTAACACAACAACTCTCCCGCTGTTCTCATATGCTTTACCTAAAGTCTGTGCCTGTAATTCATTCTATCACAACGGCGACGAATTACAAGCGTTTTTGCAATTTGTAACGTAGGTGTAATATTTCTTTATTCATACACATTATATGCAAATTCCTGTTTTTCGTCGTCAGCCCACTCATGATAGTATGCGAGGACGTCTTCCGGTTTCAGTGGTTTACTGTAGTAGTAGCCTTGTATAATGTCACAAGACATGACTCCTAGCATTTCTACTTGTTCTCTGGTCTCAACACCTTCTGCTACGACATCCTTATTGAGCTGATGCACATAATCAATAATGCTCTGAACCAAGACACGAATCTCACGTCGATCCAGTCGATCCACAAAATATTTATCAAGCTTCACTGTATCCACATCCACTTCTCCCATAGAAAAGTGGGTATTATATCCGGTTCCGTAATCATCAATAGCTACTCTATACCCTAATTCACCATATTGTTGCAGAACTTCCCGTAAGTGACTATTGCTATCAATAACCACACGTTCTGTAATTTCAATCTCGACACACTTCGGTTGAATTCCCGCATTGACAAAGATGGCATGGAACTGTTGGCGAAAAGCCGGATCTAGAATTTCTCTGGATGTTAAGTTTATAGCTACATTGACCTCTACGCCTTCTTGCTTCCATATAAGCATCTGTTTGGAACATTCTGTTGCCACCCATAAAGATATGTCTCGAATGACACCAATATCTTCTGCTACTTTGATAAATATATCGGGACCTATCTGAGCTTCTCCTTTACGGTTCCAACGAATCAAAGCTTCCACGCCACTAATCGATTCTGTTCTTAAGTCGATTTTGGGCTGATAAACAAGGTAAAAATCCTTATTGTGAATGGCATGGGTTAAGGCGTTGGTTATATCGAAGGTCATTCGATTTGCCTTGTCTATTGCTTCACTATAATAGAAGATCCCCGGTATATGTCGTTCACCCTGATCAGAGGCACTACGCACACGTGACAATATATCAAAGACGCTTCTGCCATGTTCCGGATATTTGACAACACCCACTTTGACCAATAGTTGTATCCGATAACCATTGATATTTATTGGATTTGCAAAGGATGTATGAAATTCCTCCGTTACTTCTTTTACATAGCTTTCCGTTGCATTTTCTAGCACGACTAAAAATTCTGAACGACCATGGGAATAACATATATGATTCTGAAAACTCTTTCTCATCTTACTTCCCAATTCCTGGACCATAATATTCACGGTAGCATCATCAACATATTTACTTATCATATCAAGATTCAATATCCGATACAGAACAATACTAAAGGGTGTCATCTCATCAATAAGTGCATCCAAATCTTGATTTAGTTTATTGGTATTATATAACTTGCTATATATACTTCGAAGGTCGGATTCACGCATTTGATAATTCAAATGGTTTAATCGTGCAACCAAATATCCTGAAACCGTTCCAACTAAGACAAAGAAAAACATACGAACTAACCATGTATGCGGCGTCTGCATAATATGAAGATTAACGTTAATCGGCATGAAGGGTCCCAACGCTAGACCTGCTATGAAAGCCGTAACAAGTGTTTCTCTGCGTCCAAAAAAATATGCTGATGAGAGAATAGCTAAATACATCAAATGTGGCAAGGCATTACTTGTCCCACCACTTATATAAACCAAAACCGTATAAATGACAATCTGAACAAGCACAAACATCCACTTGAGCCCATAACGTATTGTTTTGTTTTCACGATATTTTTGTAAAACCATCGAGTCGCCCTCACTTCCCTTATAGTTTTTTCGCTTCTGTCTACTTATAAGTATACCATAAAATTTTAATGCCCAATAGCAAAATATGTGCACTCCGTTGCGACTATATATTTATGCCTTCAAACATGCTATAATAAAGGTATTAGACAAATAGAGAAAGAGGTATGTATGAAAAAAAAATTATCCTTAAAAATGGTTGCTTTTATTGGTGGGCTTGTTTTAATTGTTGCATTCGGATTAGGCCTTACCGCTCTAATTTTCTCCACGGCTACTGTAGAAGATGAAGCCGAAAAATCTTTGCTTCAAATAACGGATTTAGGTGCGGCAGAAGTCTATGCACTTGTTGAAGGACGATTAGAGGTTTTATATGAAGTCGCAAATCAAGATCAAATTCAAAGCATGAATTGGGACCTTCAGAGAAAGTCTTTAATCGATGATGTGGATCGCTTAGGCTATTTGGACTTGGCCATCGTCACTCCGGATGGGACTGCCAGATATGTCAAAGAAGATACGACCTCCGAATTAGGCGACCGCGATTATGTCAAACGCGCTCTTAATGGTGAGACCAACGTTTCTGATGTCTTAATCAGTCGGGTAACCAATTCGGCCGTCCTTATGTTTGCCAGCCCTATAGAAAAAGACGGCCAAGTCCTTGGCGTCTTAATTGCTCGAAGAGACGGAACCGCTTTAAACGATGTAACAGACGCTATGGGATTGGGTCAAGAAGGTTATGCCTATGTCGTCAACAAAAAAGGGACCATTGTCGCTCATCCAAATCGCGAATTTGTAATGTCACAAACCAACATCATCGAGCAAGCAACAGAAGACCCTACTTTTATAAATGTTGCAACTTTATTGGAAACTGTATTAGTCGAAGAACGCGGATTAGGTCAGTATGAATTCATGGGACGAAACATACACAGTGCTTATGCACCTGTTCCGGGTACAGATTGGATTCTTATTAATGCCGCTGTTGACGATGAATTCCTCCAAGGCCTCGTTACCATGCAACGCGCCTTACTCTTTGCCAGCATCTTGTTTATCCTTGTAGGCGTACTTATTTCTGCTCTATTAGGACGTTCAATTGCAAAACCGATTACCTATTTATCCCAAGAGCTGATTAAAATTTCAAAATATGATTTAACAGAAGACGCAAATCAACAAGGTTCTAAAATACGAAGAAAAGAAGATGAAATCGGAATCATTGCAAATGCCGTTCAAGAAATGCGCGAAAATCTAAAAGGTCTTATTCATGAAATTTCAGAAAGTGCCGTTAATGTGGCCGCTTCATCAGAAGAACTCACCGCCACAAGCGAACAAGTCTCTCTATCCTCTGAAGAAGTTGCCAAAACCATTGAAGAAATTGCCAACGGGGCAACAGACCAAGCAAGAGAAACCACCGATGGCGCACTTGAAATGAATGTCTTAGGCGAGATTATCGCTTCTGAGATAGAGCTTGTCAAAATATTGAACACATCGGCAATCGAAGTCAATCGATTAAAAGAAGAAGGTTTTGTCGTCTTGAAAGACCTTGAAGAGAAAACTGCTGAAAACAACCACGCCGCAAAAGAAGTTCAAACAATCATCATGGATACCAATGCGAATGCGGATAAAATCGAATCGGCCAGCGACATGATTAAAGGCATCGCCGCCCAAACGAATTTATTAGCCTTAAACGCATCCATCGAAGCCGCACGCGCAGGCGAAGCCGGCAAAGGATTCGCCGTTGTCGCTGAAGAAATCCGAAAGCTCGCCGAAGAAACCAATCAATTCGCCGGCGAAATATCAAACACTATAGCCAACTTAAGTGAGATGACCGAAAAAGGCGTCAACACAATGAATAAAGCCGGTAAAATCGTTCAAGCACAAATAATCAGCTTAGATAATACCCATCATAAATTTGAAGGGATCTCCGAAGCCATCGAACAAGTCAAAAACGTCGTTCAGCAACTCAACGAGTCCACCACAACCATGATGGATAAAAAAACCGAGATCATTAATATCATCCAGAACCTCTCCGCAATATCCGAAGAAAACGCAGCCGGTACCGAAGAAGCCTCCGCTTCTGTCGAAGAACAAACAGCCTCCATGGCTCAAATATCAAAAGCAAGCGAAGAACTCTCAAAATTAGCCGAAGACATGCAAAAAAGCATTTCGAAATTCAACTTCTAATGTAGATGTCCAATAGTAAAATATGTGCAATCCATTTCGCTTTGAAACGTTACGGCTTATGGCTAAGCGTATATTTTATTATTGGACATTTAGCTATCTTGCGAAACGGGAATATTGCGCACATTCTTGAATGCCCACACATAAAAAACATGCTTTAGGTATCAAAACCATATTAGTTGTTCTTCGATAATCATTGCCATTTTAATCCTCGGGATTATTTTGGTACAATTTATCTTTTGCCGATAAGGCAGAGCCAACAAAGATCACTAAGCAAAACACACTAGTGAAAGCTATTAAAACTGCAGCAATTTTACTCTGAATAATACTGGGAACTATATCTCCATATCCAATTGTCGTAAAAGAAACCACTGTGTAATAAAATAAATCAAATTCACTAATGCTTGCACCTGACACTGAACAATAATAAGAATTTGGCCATATGCTCCAAATCATTAAAACCACCAAAAATAAGTTTAATATAACTAAAATGAGCAAAAGAAATGCTGCAGTCAAGGTTACAGTCAATACTTGCCTTTTATCACGATTTTTTTCATTTTCATCTGTTGTAAAAAAACAAAACGGATTCAATATTACCTTTATCAATAAGTTAATATTAATTATATAGGATATGAATAATCCCCCCATTATAAACACTCCTAACCCAATCATCTCCGCTTTTCCAATGACTAAAAAAAAAAGTAAAAGAATAAGATTAGAAAGCTAATCATAAACTGATTACTAATTTTAGTGTTCTTGATCTCATTTATCAATTTTTCAATGGAGCATAAAACCATCAGGGGAATCCCGAATAAAAAATACATAAATCCAGATGTAAATAACAGTAGTAAAATTGTTAAGAATATTGTTTCTATACTTATCACTTCATTTGTTTTCGCTATAATATAAGATACGATTGTATTGCTATCTGAAGAAATATAAATATGACAACAATCGCCAATAAAACATTTACTATTTTACCGGAACTTTTCCCCATTTTTATATACGCATTATTAATCGATGTTATGAATTTAGATATCTTCTTCTTTTTATCTTTAATGATAACTATGCTTACTATATACATAATTAATGTGAATACCAAAATCATTATCTTGATCACAATTCAGCTCCTTCATTACTCTTAAATTTGAAATAGTTTGCACACTTATATTACATCCCTCGGATCTTCTCTCAGCTGCTCAATCAGAATACCAACATTTGATCCATTTTCAGTTGCCATTCGTAAAATATCCTGCTCCAACAACCTCTCTTGCTCAATCGCAAGATTAATTCCACCCTTTAATTTTTTGAAAAACGATCCCGATTTCGGATTAACTCCTGATATCTCTGAAAATAGTCGACTTGTAAAAGTATGCGATCTACTCACTTTTTCATTATCAAACAACCTATCTTTATTTGGCACAACATGCTTTTCAACAGCATCTTCATAATGCAAAATCAACCAAAGTTCAAAGCACGGGCTAGTCACCGCGAGAATATTATAAGCACTTGCTTTTTCAACAAACGAAATATAGTCCTCTGATTTTTCATAACTATCACGATCAAATACAATTATAAATCTATCAATCGCTTTATCAAATTTTCCATCACGCTTTAAAGATTTTTTCTTTTCTTCAATAAGCTCAAGCAGCTTTATTGGATGACTAAAACTACTGATTTCACCTTCCTTATGAAGAATGACCAGTTCAATATGATTATTGATGCCAAGCTCTTTTCTATAGTTATCAATGCCTTGAAAGTATTTCCTTTCTGTATTGGCACCTTCGAATATCAAATAATATCTTCTCAAAGGTTCAATTTTAATATCTTCTTCATATCTAGCCGTCAGTGACTTGAATTCTCTTAGCGGGCTCATTCTTCATCACCCACCTTATCCGAGAAGTTTTTCAGCACCGGCACTGCACCATATCTGCCTTCTAAGTATGCCTTGCTCAATTTTTTATCATAGCGTTCTTTGAAGCGATCCAGTGAATACAAGTGCGAAACATTGTCCTTATTCCTCTCCACAAACCAGATTTCATCTCGTCTTAAGAGTTTCTGATCCATTATAGTCGATTCATGGGTTGTAAAGATAAGCTGCGTATTATTTTCCTTAAGGTGCTCAAAGAAGAGTTCTAAGAACTTATAAGTCAACTTAGGATGCAGACTTCGCTCCAGTTCATCAATCACATAAATCTTGTTCTTTTCATTGCTGATTAAAATATCCAGTAGGTCAAATAGCCTTCTTGTGCCATCCGACTCTTCCGAAAATTCAAAGTCACTAAATGCATTACCATGTTCAAGCATAATGGTTGTAATAACTGGATCTTCCCCCTTAGCTCCCTTTATATTATAGAAAGCGGTATTCGTTCTTAGGGACATCATTGCTTTCATATTATCAGCTGAGTCTTCAAGCTTGTCTTTAAATGATTGTAGTATGTCATCAGCAATTTTGATAGGTATTTTATTTTTTAAATCCGCCACTGATATTTCTTCGATTTTGACTTTTGATATCCCTGTATCAAACAGCTCGATAATTTCATTAATTTTATCGCTACCACCGTCACCATAGAAGTATTCAAAATCTGTAATTGGTTGGTCAGGGAATATCGTTACTAGATCCTCATCAAACCATTCAAAGACATCTCTGAAGAAGGTCAGTTGCGATTCTTTATTCATCTTTTTATTACGGTTCATTTCTCGTATAAATAGTCCTGTATTGTTGTCTTCAAAGTCTAGTTTATATGTTTTAAACCGCATGGTGTCAATTTCATCAAGTATCAAGTTCTCACCAAGCTCAAGTCTGTTGCTATCTGTCTCTCTTTCAAAGAGCATGGTCTGAGCATTCTTTGCTGGTAGTAGTTCATAGAGCCACTCGGATTTTATGATCTGCTCACTCATTAAAAGACTAAAACCATAAGCATAAAATTTGCCATTCTTAAAGATTTCAAATTCAAATACGCTTTCTTTCTCTTGATTTTCAGAGAAAACTCGGCAATACATTTTGCTAGCTTCCATAGGAATTTTCTTTGTAATCACATGCTTTGCAAACCGGATTGCATCAATAATATTCGTTTTACCTGACGCATTCGCGCCATATACAGTTGCATTACGAAGCACCGCGACCTTGTTCAAAGCAATCACATGTTCTTTATTGGTTTTAAGTCTTTTAGCCGGAATCATCACAAGCTCTTGTCTATCGTTAAAGGATTTGAAGTTTTCAACACTAAATCTTATAAGCATAACCGATACCTCCTAAAGAGATTTTTTCTCTTTATCATTATTTATTTTATTATACCCCTACTTTATTCCATTGTCAAAGTTAAAGAGAAAAAATCTCTTCAACTTAATTTATGCCAAAAACACGCACATTCTTGTATGCCCGCACATAAAAAACATGCTTTGTCACAAACGTAGATTTTCTTCGCAAAGAGAAAGAAATCATGCAAATTGGGATTCCTCTGTCTGAGCGACAGCGAGTTTGGAATCCCTTGCATGATTTCTTAATCAAGCGATTAGAAAATCTAGGTGTAGTGAATCGGCATGTTTTTTATGTGCGGGCATTTATCATTACATCTCATATTCCACGTCCAGATATTTTTCTGACACATTGGCACTTTGTTTTTCGGCTCTTTTTGCTTTGATTTTCGCTTTTTTTCCTTCAAATAAGGAGTACATTGTTGGTACAACACCTAGCGTTAATACGGTTGCCATAAAAAGTCCTGAGATAAGCGCCACACCCATTGGTGCAAAGAATGGGTCGGATAGTGTTATGGGAAGGATTCCACCGGCTGTTGTGATTGTGGTCGCCATAACAGGAACGAATCTTGTCATCCCGGTTTCAATAATGGCATCATTCATTTCATATCCTTCATGGCGCAAATAGTTAATATAGTCAACAAGGACAATGGCATCATTGACCGCAATCCCTACTAGGGCAACGACACCAATGAAGGCTACAAAGCCAAAATTATAGCCGGTAATCAGTAGCCCAAGCATAACTCCAATAATGGATAATGGCACAGTGAACAAGATAATAAAGGGTTGTGAAAGAGAGTTAAACTGTACCGCTAAGATGATAAATACTAATAAGAACGCCATAACCATATTTAACATCATATCCCCAAAGGAATCTCCCATGGCTTCCATTTCTCCTCCAAAACGCATCGAAACGCCATCCCTAAACTGATAATTGCTTATGGCTTCTTCAAAAGCAGCTGTCGCTTCAGTAGCAGTCCACATGTCTTTGTCAATATCTGCGGCGACATGAACGATTCTTTGTCCGTCTTCATGGGAAATCGATTGAACACTTTGGGTTTCGACAATGGTCGCTACTTGAGAAAATGGTATAGCAATACCACTTCTATTGTAGAAGACTAAGTTTTCTAAGTCATAAATAGTATTTAGCTTTTGCTCCATTGTTTTGATAACAATATCTATATCATCCTGATTATCTCTATAGGTCGTTGCAACAATTCCATTAATTGAACTTCTTATTGACAAAGCAATAGAATACTCGTCAAGCCCAAGAGTTGAAGCCCTATCATTATCTACCTTAACTTCAAGCTCGGGAGAACCTTTTCCAAAACTTGTTCGCGGGTCTCTGATGCCTTCCATTGAAGCTAAGATTTCTTTAAAATCATTGGCTGTTTTTTCTAAGTCATCCAGATTATCCCCTTGAATCTTTACATAAACCGGAGCCCCACTCGGTGGACCGGATTCTAATTCATTCACATCAATATCCGCTCCGGGAATTAACTTAACTTCACTACGAATGGCTTTTGCAATCTCTGAACTTGTTCTTTCTCTTCGATTAGAATCAAGGAGGTTAATATTGATAGAAGCAATGGTTGGATTATTGCTTGCGCTTGTATCTAAATCACTAAATATATCCATACCCTCTGTTCCGATATAAGTGACGAAGTTATCGATTTCAGGAACTTTGGAAACAATCTCTTCAACCTTTGCTGTGATTTCTTTTGTTTTTTCTATTGTTGAACCATTTGGCGTCTTAACTGCGACAGTTAATGTCGGCATATCTTCGCCACCAAACATCTCGACTGCTAAGATACCGGTAAATGGCATACTGACGCATATTAAGAATATAAAAAATATCGAACCGATAAAAAGCAATTTTCTATATGTTTTTGCGATAATCCAATGCAGTGTTTTTGTATAGGCCTTTATGATAAAATGGTCATTATGCGCTACATTGTTTGCAAATTGCTTAATGGCCATTCCGCCACCAAAGAGAAGAGCCGCTATATAGGAAAGTGGTGTTAAGGACCGCATAAATGGTTGATCAAAATCAGCAAAAGCTAATAAGGATAGAAAGATAACAAGCAAAACGGATGCTATTTTTATGAAACTTTCATTTCTTTTATTCTTTGGCTTCCCATCACCCTTTAATAAAATAGCACAAATAGATGGCGTGATTGTAATCGCAATAAAAAAAGAACAAGTCAGTGTTATGATTATGGTCATCGGAATCGGTTTTATAAAATCACCCATTATGCCCGATGTAAAAAGCATAGGGAAAAACGCAGCTACCGTCGTTAGTGTCGAGGCTAGAATTGCGGGTGCAATTTGGTTTGTCGCTACTAAGGACGCGACATTGGCTCTTAGCCCTTTTTTTCTCAATCGATCTATATTTTCCATGACAACGATTGCATTATCAACCAGCATCCCCACGGCAAGGACTAGGGAGAACATGGTGATTTCATTTAATGTATTACCGGTGAGCTTTAGAAAGCCAGCAGCAGCTAATAAGGACATTGGAATGACTAAGGAGACAATGATGGCTTCTCGTAGACCAATAAATAAAAACAATACAATAATAACCAAAAATAATCCTGAGATGGCATTATTGGTCACAGATCCAAGTTGGCTATCCACATAATCTGCTTTGTCCGCAATTAATGTCAACTCATAACCTTTCGGTAGTATTTCTTTAACCTCTGATAATCTTTCTTCTACGCTTTCTTTAATCTTAACTTCATCTGCATTATCATTTCTTAATACAGCAAGAACAACCGTATTTTCACCGCCACTTCTATGAATAAATACCTTTCTGTCCGCAAAAGTATCTTCGATGCTAGCAACATCTTTTAAGAATATTTTACTGTTAGGGTTGGATCCGACCACAACCGCTTCTATATCTTGAATGTTTTCGAATTTTCCAATTGTTCTCACACTATATTCTTTATCATTTAATGTAAGATTCCCTCCCGGAAAACTTATATTGGAAGTGGACAAAGCATTGCTAATATCATTCAGTGATAATCCGTAGAGGGCAAGCTTTTGAGGGTCCACCGAAATCTCGATTTGTCGTTCAATATCGCCAACGAGAGTGACCTCTTTGACTCCGTAGGCTAATTCCATTTCCTTTTGAAGTATTTTACCATATTCTTGTAGGTCTATAATATCTTGATCACTCGTAAGGGAATAGATCAGCACAGGGCTTTGGCCTGTTTTCATATCAAAAACTTCGGGTGTTTCAGCGTCACTTGGCAATTTAGCGTCAATTCCTGAAAGTTTCTCTTTTGCCTCTCGAACTTTTTCATCGACATCTTGGCCCGTTTCAAACTCTAGGAAAACGATTGAACTCCCATTTCCTGATGAGGATGTAATTTCTTTAACACCTTCTATTTCTTGCAAACGTTTTTCAATAGGTTCTGTCACCAGCATCTCTACCTCTTCAGGGGATGCACCTACATATAGGGTCTGAACATAAGCGAATGGAATGGTGACTTTGGGCTGCGCTTCTCTTTGTAAGGCGTTATAATTTCCTGTCCCCCAGATAGCAAGGGCAATGATGATAAGCACGGTTATTCGATAACGTTTAATAAATATTCCTGCCCATTTACCAAGGGGGTTCTTTTTTAAAGATAACTCAGGTATTTCTTTGTGATCAGTTTTCACTCTAATTCCCCCTTTCTATTCAATGATCGTAACTTTTTCTTGATGATCAACGTATTCCCTGCCGGATACAATGAGCAATTGACCGGGTTCTAGTCCTCCACTAACTTCAACTTCTTTTCCATTGTCTAATCCTAATTGGACCGGTATAACTTGCACAATGCCATCCTTGACCACATATGCAAACCAATTGCCTTGGGATAATTCTAAATCATTGCGATTGACAACAAGGACGTCTTTAGCTTCATTTTTAATAACGCTTACTTCTGCAAACATACCCGGTTTTATTTGATGATCACTATTATCTATTTTTATTTTCACAGGGTAGGTAAAATTCGCTTGATTGGGCACCGGGCTTATCTCATAAACACTTCCTCTATATTCTTTGTCAGAGAGTGCCTTGATACTAACAGACACTTGATTATCAAGATGAATGCTATTACTCCATTGATCTGTAACATGTATGGTAACAAAAACCGTATCCATGTCTATCACTGTATAAGCCGGAAAACTCGAGTTGTAGATCTCTCCTGTTTCTATATTTTTTGTAGCGATTGTTCCGTCGATAGGACTGATTACATTCAAATCAGCCAGCGTTTCTTTGGCATTATTATATTGAATAGCTAAGGCGTCTTTTGAAGCATAGGCTTGTTGTAACTGGTTTTTTGCAAGTGATAGGCTCTCAGGTATTTGTTTATCTGTTAATAGGCTATAGCTTTCTTCTAACGTTTCATAGGCATTTTTAGCTTGTTGATAGGCTTGTTCAACTCCATCAAATTCAATTTTAGAGACAATGCTATCTTCGTATAACGCTTTTGTATTTTCATAGTTTTTTTTTGCATTGTCATAAGTGATCTTGGCACTATTAAGGGAGGATTCCATCTGAATACGTTGGTTTTGTTCTTGGCTCCCAGAAGCCATATTAACATTTAAATTGGCTGAATTAACCGCTGCCTGAGCTGAATTTACTTGACTTTCTAAAGCTTCAACATTATGTCGCATATCCCTTTCATTAAATGTAAATAATACATCCCCTTTTGACACATTATTCCCTACCGTAAAATACGTTTGGGCTATTTCTCCTGAGTATTTTCCCATAATACTCACTTCTTTTATCGGTTGAATTTGACCTGTGAAAACCGCTTCTTCCCTTATGGTCCCTGTCTCAACCGACAAAACTCTAACCGGAGTATAGGCTTCATCAGTCGCCTTATCAATCTCCCCTTCTTGTTGACATCCTGTAACCAATACGATAGCAATGAATAATAGCATTGGTAATAAATTATACTTTTTCATAACACGAACAGTCCTCCTAAAAAATATTCAATCCAAATTATTGTAGCCATTTATATCAATTCCACATAATTATAGCATAATTAGGAATTAGAAAGATTAAGCATGCATTAAAAAATAGTTAAATGGGAATTACTTTTCACTTTATATTATATATGTCCAATAATAAAATATGTGCCAATCCATTTCGCCTAGAGTTTCATGAGCTTAAGAAAAGACCATGCAAGGGATTCTAAACTCGCTGTCGCTCAGACAGAAGAATCCTTTTCTTGCATGGTCTTTTCTTTTCACTTTGAAACGCTACGGCTTATGGCTAAGCGTCTATTTTATTATTGGACATATGGCTATAATGCGAAACGGGAATATTTATAAATATCAAATTTTTAATGCTGTCAAAGGCGACGTTCGTCACCAATACATACATTACTCAAAAACACGCATATTCTTGAATGCCCGCACATAAAAAACATGCTTTGTCACAAACGTAGATTTTCTTCGCGAAAAGAAAGAAATCATGCAAATTGGGATTCCTCTGTCTGAGCGACAGCGAGTTTGGAATCCCTTGCATGATTTCTTGACTAAGCGATTAGAAAATCTAGGCCAAGTGAATCGGCATGTTTTTTATGTGTTGGCATTGTCTATTTGCTTGATTTCTTCCACTGATAAACCGGTTAAATCTGCTATATCTTCATAGCTCAATCCTTTTTTCAAAGCTTTTTGTGCCATTTCAATTTTGCTTTTATTTATTCCTTGTTTTATTCCTCTTTCTATTCCTCGCTCTATTCCTTGTTCTATTCCTCGTTCCATTCCTTCTTCGTGAGCTATTCGTTCTCGCGTACGCTGGTCCATCAAATATTTTTCATGGGCTTCGATGCGTTCTCGTACTAGATCATCTGCAGATATTTTTGAATATTCCTCATATGCCATCTTAAACACATCCTCTCTTTCCACTAATTCATTAATCATTTCATCTTGCTCCTGATCACCTAAGTTTTTAATAAAAAACATCCAAGATTTATAGCCTTCATCTGTCATTATTATATCATGGATTTTTGGCAACTGAAAGTAATGAGAATCAAGTATGTCCAATTATAAACTATCTGCAATCCATTTCGCCTAGAGTTTCATGAGCTTAAGAAAAGACCATGCAACGGATTCTAAACTCGCTGTCGCTCAGACAGAAGAATCCTTTTCTTGCATGGTCTTTTCTTTTCACTTTGAAACGCTACGGCTTATGGCTAAGCGTCTATTTTATTATTGGACATATGGCTATAATGCGAAACGGGAATATTTATAAATATCAAATTTTTAATGCTGTCAAAGGCGACGTTCGTCACCAATACATACATTACTCAAAAACACGCATATTCTTGAATGCCCGCACATAAAAAACATGCTTTGTCACAAACGTAGATTTTCTTCGCGAAAAGAAAGAAATCATGCAAATTGGGATTCCTCTGTCTGAGCGACAGCGAGTTTGGAATCCCTTGCATGATTTCTTGACTAAGCGATTAGAAAATCTAGGCCAAGTGAATCGGCATGTTTTTTATGTGTTGGCATTGTCTATTTGCTTGATTTCTTCCACTGATAAACCGGTTAAATCTGCTATATCTTCATAGCTCAATCCTTTTTTCAAAGCTTTTTGTGCCATTTCAATTTTGCTTTTATTTATTCCTTGTTTTATTCCTCTTTCTATTCCTCGCTCTATTCCTTGTTCTATTCCTCGTTCCATTCCTTCTTCGTGAGCTATTCGTTCTCGCGTACGCTGGTCCATCAAATATTTTTCATGGGCTTCGATGCGTTCTCGTACTAGATCATCTGCAGATATTTTTGAATATTCCTCATATGCCATCTTAAACACATCCTCTCTTTCCACTAATTCATTAATCATTTCATCTTGCTCCTGATCACCTAAGTTTTTAATAAAAAACATCCAAGATTTATAGCCTTCATCTGTCATTATTATATCATGGATTTTTGGCAACTGAAAGTAATGAATCTCTAAATCATCATCTAACAAAAAGTGTTCATTTACTTCGAGTACCTTGAATACATTGTGATTCTTTTCACTTTCATAAATACAAAGACTGTCTACAATATTGATACAAATACTTTTATGCACTTCCACATAATCATTACCACGCATCTCTTGTTCGCTATGAAGTTTGCTCCAATAAAAAAGACTTCTTTTTCGATATATCTTACCTGCATTGACTTGCATCTCAATGTCTACATATTGTCCATTCATTAACTTCACTTTAATATCAAAAATCACTTCTTTTTCATCTTCTTTTTCTCTTATTGAAAACGGATTTTTATGTTCGATTGCAGTAATCTTCTCTGTTCCTTTTCGTTCTAATAGAGCATTGAGTAGATGCATCAACAACTGTTTTGAAGGTTCTTCATCCCTTCCAAACACTGCTTTAAATAATAAATCGTTTGTTAATTTATATCGTTTTTTTGACATATAGCTCTCCCTTCCTATATTGTCAAGCCCAAAACATTGATTTTTACGACTTTTCTTTAAATATTTACCTCAACAACCAGAGCTAATGGTGATGAATAGTCATTGTATCTCGTACTGAATAGCTATAATTAGATACAACCAATAAAGCATCCTATTTTCTTGCTTTATTAAGGCTATAATCCTCTGTATAACTATGATGGTGAACCTTCCGTGTCTAATGGCATCATGTGCCAACTTCCTTCGTCCCACCTATTCATTCACCG